>Ga0208373_1001362_pt1 | contig 33205 bp, 26 predicted proteins | sample RifOxyC2_FD_184036 | JGI IMG/M metagenome (GOLD analysis project Ga0208373, IMG submission 184036) | Soil microbial communities from Rifle, Colorado - Rifle Oxygen_injection C2 (SPAdes) | ecosystem: Environmental > Terrestrial > Deep subsurface > Rock core/Sediment | place: Rifle, Colorado... | reverse complement strand
AAGAAGCCATTGACAATGAGCTTTTAGGGAATGCCTTTTTCGGGAGCGATGCCGAGCGCAGTTACAAAGAGGCAGGCAGGCAGCGAAACTTGCGTTTCTGGGTACACTCAAGCTTCGCTTTCGCGACCAGCGAGACTAGTGTCTCTGGCCATGCAACAGAGTTGCAGGCTTCATGATGGTGAAGTGTTACGGATTATCTGGATATAAGCCAACTATGGCAGAAGTAGAAGATGCCATTTCTATTGTGAATGCCTGCTTTGATCCAATTGCTCAAGAAATAAGCAAAAAAGTAAACAAATAAACTTTAAGAAGAGAACCAAACTCCTCCTCTTGAATCAGTGTTGGGGAATGGACAGTGAACACAGACATCCTTGTCATCGGTTCAGGAATTGCGGGCCTCAGCTTTGCTATCAAAGCCTCTCAATTCGCTAAAGTCACCATAGCAACCAAAAGCGAAGTGGCTGAATCTGCCACAAGACATGCCCAGGGAGGATTAGCTGCAGTCATGAAAAAGGGCGACTCCTGCTGGCTCCATGTCAAGGATACCCTCAGGGCAGGGGATGGTCTCTGCATAAAGAAATCCGTTAACTTTCTTGTAAAGCATGCGCCTGAGCAGATACGATGGCTGCAAGGCCTTGGCATGCGGTTTGACAGGAAGCCAAGCAGGGAGGCAGTCCACTCCCGCCCAAGAATTGTGCATAGGGGAGACATCACTGGAAGAGAAGTAGAAGATTTTCTGGTAAGCCTTGCCAAAGAGAGCAAGAACATCACAATCAAAGAGTACCATCTCGCAACCAAACTCATCAGGGAGGGCAACATGGTCATCGGAGCATACCTCCTTGATGCCAGAAAGAATGGCATCATGCAATGCAGCGCTAAAGCAGTCGTCCTTGCCTGCGGCGGGTTGGGAAGGCTCTACAAAAACACCGTTAACCCCCAAATCTCGACCGGCGATGGCTTCGCCCTTGCCTACAATGCAGGCGCTGAATTAATGGACATGGAATTCGTCCAGTTCCACCCTACAGGTCTCTACAATTCAGAGCCTCCCTTCCTTATATCTGAAACCGTGCGGGGCGAAGGCGGCATCATGAAGAACAGGCTTGGCATGCCTTACATGGCTCACTACCACCGTGACGGCGATCTTGCTCCAAGAGATGTCGTCTCAAAATTCAGCATTGATGAGATGAAGAAGACAAAAAGCAGCTGTGTCTATCTTGACGCGCGCCATCTGGGAGGGCAGTACCTGAAGAAGAGATTCCCAAATATCTACGCCGAGTGCCAAAAATACGGCATTGACATGGCAAAGGACATGATTCCTGTCTCACCAACTGCCCACTATTCCTGCGGCGGCATAAAGATTGACCTCAAGGCCAGGACATCCCTCACAAATCTCTATGCAATCGGTGAGAACTCATGCTGCGGCATCCACGGGGCCGACCGCCTCGCATCAAACTCATTGACAGAAGGTCTCGTGATAGGGGCAAGCCTCTCTGCCTATCTGAAAAAAAGCATGAAAAAAGAGGAAAGCCTGCAGGGGAGTTCCATAACCGACCTGACAATGCCTTGCGAGCCCCTCTTAACAAAGGATAAGGCAAGGCTTGCGACAGTCAGAAAAAGGCTGCAGGATATCATGTGGGAGCAGGTAGGCATTATCAGGAATGTGGCTGGGCTGCGCGATGCAATCACAGAGATTGAGGCATTGGAAAAGGAGGCAAAAAGGACAAAAGGGTTTGACGCTGGAAAAGCGCAGGCCCTCAGCATGCTCACCACCGCAAGGCTCATAGCTGTTTTTGCTCTCAGGAGAAAGGAATCCAGAGGGACGCATTTCCTTATTGACTATCCTGAACGGGATGATGCGCGGTGGATAAGGCATCTGACCGTCAGCAAAGGCAAGGGAAAAAACATGGAATCAAAATCTTTTTAATCCTCCGCTGAAGCTATCAGCAATCCATGTACGAATTGATCATCACCGAGAAGCCTAGTGCAGCCAAGAAGATAGCAGAAGCACTGGCTGACGGCAAAGCTATAAGGGAAGGGAAAGACGGCGTCTATTTCTATAAGCTCACGCACGGCAAGAAGGACATCATCGTCTCCTGTGCAGTAGGCCACCTCTATGGGCTGGCAGAAAAAAAAGACACCAAAAGAAAAGAGATACCTGCATTCAGCATTGAGTGGGTCCCTGCTTATGATGTCTCAAAAGGCTCTGCACACACAAGAAAATACCTCACAGCCATCAAAAAGCTTGCATTAGACGCTTCAGAGTTTACGATAGCAACAGATTACGACGTGGAAGGGGAGGTCATTGGCCTCAACATCATCCGCTACGCCTGCAAAAGAAAAGATGCAGCAAGGATGAAATTCTCAACACTCACTCGCGATGAGTTAAGGGAAGCCTATGCAAACAAAAGCAGGCGCCTTGACTGGGGCCAGGCAAAAGCAGGCGAGACAAGGCATTTTCTTGACTGGTACAACGGCATCAACTATTCCCGCGCGCTGACAGCAGCAATAAAAAAAGCAGGAGCCTACAAGCTCATGTCAACTGGCCGGGTACAGGGGCCTGCACTGAAGATAATCGTAGAGAGGGAGAAAGACATCCAGAAATTCAGGCCCGAGCCCTTCTGGCAGATTGAACTGAATGGCGAGGCAAAAAAGGGAACAATAGCAGCATGGCATGAGAAAGACAAGTTCTGGAAAGAGGATGATGCGGCAAAAGTCATGCAGAGCGTCAAAGGAAAAAAAGAAGGCACGGCAAAAAGTGTTGATGCAAAACAATTCAAGCATGCCCCTCCAAATCCCTTTGACCTCACCTCGCTCCAGATAGAGAGCTACCGTTGCCACGGCATCTCCCCTAAAGACACGCTTGCAATAGCCCAGGAATTATACACAGGCGGGTTCATCTCCTACCCAAGGACATCATCAAACCAGTTGCCGGCCGCAATTGGCTACAGAAAGATACTCACCCAGATTGCAAGAAACAGCCACTATGCAGCATTAGCAAATGCTCTCCTCAAAGAAGCAGGCCTCACCCCCAACAACGGCAGCAAGACTGATGCAGCGCACCCTGCAATCTATCCGACAGGCATCATTCCTGATGTTGCGGGCCGCGAGCATAAACTCTATGACCTTATCGTCAGGCGCTTTCTTGCGACATTTGCCAAGCCTGCAACAAGGGAGACCGTGACCATCACCATTGAGGTCAACAACGAATATTTCATTGCAAAGGGGACAAGGACGCTTGATATGGCCTGGCACGAATACTACCGCCCCTACGTCCGGCTTGATGAGGTAGAGCTGCCAAAGGTCGCCGAAGGGGATGCAATAGCAATCAAAAAAATAACCAAGCACCAGAAAGAGACCCAGCCGCCTAAGCGGTACACTCCTGCATCCATCATCAAGGAGCTTGAGAAGCTGAATTTAGGTACAAAAGCAACCCGTGCTGAGATCATTGACACTCTTTTCAAGCGCGGCTATGTTGATGGAAAGACCATCGAAGCAACACAGCTTGGCATACGAACCATTGAGACGCTGGCCGAGCACTGCCCAAAGATAATTGATGAGGCACTGACAAGCCATTTTGAAGAGGAGATGGAAAAGATAAGGGAGAGCACGACCGATGAAGAAAAAGTCCTTGCCGACGCAAAAAAAGCGATAACAGAGATAATCCGCGATTTCAAAAAGAATGAATTATCCATTGGCAAGAAGCTACTTGCAGCAAACATTGAGACAAGGGACGAGCAGACAACGCTTGGCAACTGCCCAGCATGCAAAGATGGAAAGCTGCAGATACGAAGAGGAAAATACGGAGCATTTGCCGCCTGCAACCGCTATCCCGAATGCAAGACCACCTTTTCGCTTCCTAAAAGCGGCCTCAGCAAGCCAGCAAAAAAAGCATGCGAGCACTGCGGCATGCCCATGATTGTTCTCATCAGGCAGCGAAAAAAACCCCAGGAGCTCTGCGTCAACCAGGACTGCCCGTCAAAGAAAATAGAAGGCGAGGCAGGGAAAGAATTAAGGGATATAGAGAAAGGCAAGGTTGAGAAAGAATGCCCCGAATGCAAAGAGGGCAAGCTTGTCGTCAGGAATTCCATCTACGGAAAATTTCTTGGCTGCGAGCGTTTCCCAAAATGCAGGCACACTGAGAGCATTGCTGAAGGTCCCCTGAAAGAGGATTTTAAGGAAAAAGGAAAGGACAGGAAAAAAAGCAAGTAGTAAAGGGCATTCCCTAAAAGCTCATTGCCGGCAGCCTCTTTGCCAAAAGCGGTGTTGTTGTTCTCTCTCCTCCTGCCTGCGGTGAAATTTATGATGGAAATTCCGTCGTGCATTACTCCTCGCACTCCCCCTTAATGCTCACCTGCGCAGCGCTCTAATACTGAGGCAATGATCTGCGCAGCACTCAATAATGAGGCGATTGCTGCAACACATGCCCTTGCCAGCAAGCGCAGCCCGAGCCGTTTTTGTTTTCATTTTTCTTTCTTCACCTTTTTTCTTCTGTTCTTTCTCCATTTTTCTTTTCCCCCGTCGGAAAGTACGATGAGATTATTACCAGAACAGAAAAGGATGAGGTTACACATTGGCTGTGGAAGCGATGGGGGAATAGACATTGCCTTTTTTTGAATGATTTTCTGGGAATGCCCACGTATATCCCTCAAAGCTTGCCACTCATGGCCACCCCGATTCCTTTTCAGGCTGGTGAAGTGCTACAGCATACCATCTCTCCTTCGCACCCCTTATGGAGTTCTATACCTTTTTAAACAGATACTTACATAGATAGATAAAATTACTTAAATGAATAGAAAAAGTGCTGAAAAAAGGGCGATTTCTCTCGATGTAACTAGCGGCAGCTTTCAAAACGACCCCCACATCAGATATATCAAAAGTGAGATTCAGGCATTCGGGAAGCAATACCCTGCCACTGAAGCCAAAATAGCGGAGCTTCTGCAGCAATCCATAACCATTCCTGACTACGTTTTCAACGAAAGCCTTACCGCACTGCAGTCTATTGTAAAATATCTCAAAGAGGAGCGCAGCCTGAAAAATAGTGAGATAGCAAAGATTGCCCACATAAGCCAAAAGTCAGTCTGGCAGGCATACAGAAACAGCAAAGCAATACAGCAGGAGGTATTCACAAGGCAGAAAGCAGCCTACGCCATTCCTCTTTCTGCGCTCAAGCCTGGATTGACTGCCCTTGAAAGCGTTGTTTTTCACCTCAGGATAACAGAAAAAGTATCATTCAGGGGCATTGCGGATATCCTCAGGCGAGACCAGAGAACTATCTGGACGCTTTTCAGAAGGGCAGAAAAAAAATCAGCAAAAAGAGCAGCAGAAGACCTGGCTGAAGACAAGGCCTTCATTGGACTGAAGGCTTTTACGCAAACAGTCACAAAGCGATACCATGTTTCAGTAAGCGACATTCTTGCATCGGCATCTGGCCAAGTCAGCATCCCAGATACAGTATTCTCCAAAGAGAGGACAATACTGCAAAGCATTGTGCACTATCTTCGTGATAAGAAAGGCTTCAGGAATAAGGCTATTGCAGGGCTTCTGCACGTCAGCGAGAAGTCAGCATCCCAGGCATACCGCAACGCCAGAAGAGGCAAAGACCTAGGGGATGTGGCTGGCTCCAGATTACACATTCCGGTTTCTGAGTTCAAACAGGGGCTTACTGCGCCTGAGTCTGTCGTGCTCTATCTGCATGACAAGCTGGCGCTGTCGTTTTCAGGCATAGGAAGAATTCTGCATCGCGACCCGCGGACCATCTGGGCAGCCTATGCTTTGGCCATGAAAAAGGAAACGGGGGGCAGGAAATGAGAAGCGCCAAAGCTGAATGGTACAAGTCAGCTGGTGTAATCGCCGTAGCCTTGGCTTTCGTTTCCTTCCTTGTACTAAGCGCTCCGCCTTCACTACATCGCGTCCTTGGAGAGGTATTCGATAACAATGGCCTGGATGCTGCGCTTACTACGCCAGTCTGGATAAATCTCACCCTTTCCAACACTACCTATCGCACCTCTACAACAGGCCCTCCGACGTTTGAGAACAGCTATGACATCAACGTCATGGGAATTGACAATGAAACCATTGTCATCAGGTCATGGAACGCTACGCATTATGGAGAGAACGTTACAAACCTCTCCATTGCTCCTGGAGATACCATTACCAACATCTACTTCCTGCTGCAAAGAGGCTCAGAGGCAAATGTATCCATACATTCACCTGACAACCATACGGCATACTATATCCCTGACACATTCAACGTAACAGCAATCATAACCATGCTTGGGGCAAATGGAACATTCTGCAACGCAAGCATCGCTTTCACCAACGCATCTGTTGCCAATGTCTCAACCGGAGAGAATGCGACGCACAGCCTTGGCAATGTTTCCCTCGGGGCAACAGTAAACACAACATGGAGCGCACAGGCCGTTGCAGTCGGCTCAGTAAACATAACAGTTGATTCATCCTGCGCTAGTGATGGAACGCTCCTCGAATTTGCAAACACAAAAGAGCTGTATAATATCACTATCCTGCCCGAGCAGCCGTCTATTGATTATAGCGAGTTCATGGACAGCCCCAGAACCACAAACCTAAGCCATGTCAAAAACAACAACGTTAACCTGTCCGTCATTTTGGCAAGGGATGGCATCGGGTTTATTGCATGGAATGAAACCCTCGTGCTCAACAACACCATCAACCTCTCTGATGCAGTGGAGATAACCGAAGATTTCGCCTATGTCAATGGAAGCATTGCAGCATTGAATTCGTCAGCTAACATTACCATCACCACTGGAAAGATTGCCTACCCTGAAATCAGAAAAGACGGCTTTGGCTGCGCCGACTGCTCGGTGCTTGAGGTGAACCCTGGCATCAACTTCACCTTCAGTGTTGCAGGATTTTCAAATTACACGTGGGCTGAGGCAAACCAGTCAAAACTCCAGAACAACGGAACCACCAACATGAGCGTCTATCTGCTGCTCTATACCCAGTTCAACAATTCAGGCCAGTGGATAACCGATGACGTCATTGTCAACGACACAGCAACAGGGACGCAAAGGCTCGTCAACACGAGTGCTGGGGCAGGCAACCTCATCAAGCTGGATGCGCTCTGGAATCCGCTTCACTACACCACAGCCAACCTCAGCTACGGCCCAGGGACATACAGGGTTGTAGCAGAAGCTGTTGACCTATCAGGAGACCAGCTCATGGATAAGGATGGCATTGGACTCAACGCAACCTATGTCTTTGCCTATACAGGCAACGCTGCGCCCTCCATTGCAGGCTTTGCCAGCAATGCCTCAACCGCAACTAGGGTTGGCGGCTACGTCAACTGGTCTGCAACCCTCACCGACGACGTCAACCTCAGCCATTACCTCTTCAGTTTCAACGATTCAGGCTCATTCATAAGCGACGCAGCAGTCGCTATCAACGGGACATCCTACGTTATCAACATCACAAAAGCAATAACCGCAACCCGCGGCGCGTATGTCTGTGCAAACCTATCCATCAATGACAGTGGAGGGCTTACCGCAGCATCAGGACTCAGCTGCTTCACCGTTGCAAACACCCCGCCCTCGCAGGTGGTCCTCTCCCACCCATTGGCAAATGCATCAACAATCAACCGCACGTCAAACTTCAACTGGACTGCGGATGCCAACCCTGACAATGACAATGTCACCTATGAGCTGCTCATCACCAGGCTTTCCTGCAATGACATAAGCAATGACTGCTTCACTGACCTTGTGAATGTCACGAGTATCGAGGCTGCCAACCACACCATTGCTCAGGAGCTTGATGCGGACTCAGCCTACAACTGGACAGTAAGAGCCTATGATGGGATAGAGTACGGTGAATGGAGCTCAGTAAGGAATCTCACCATCTCCTCTTATCTCAGCCTGCGCTTCACGCTAGGCAGCATAGACTTTGGCGCTCTTGCAATCGGCGAATCGAAGAACACAACCCTTGATTCCCCGCTGCCGCTTTCAATGGAGAACGACGGAAACGTCCGCCTCAACCTGACCATTGCAGCAAACGTAAGCCTCTGGGAGAGAAGCTATGCAGGCCTTGGAACAGAATACTTCCAGTTCATGGCTGGCAACACGACGGAGGCAGGCTCCTTCAACTGGAGCGCTAGCGCAGCAGCATGGGAGAACATCTCAATAGCCGCACAATCCCTCATAGCATCCCTCAACTATACCGATGCCTATGACAGCGCTCAGATAGAGATAAAAATCACCGTCCCCATTGACGAGCCGCCAGGCACAAAATACGCTGGTGTACTGATAGAAGGCGAACAGCCATGATTCATAACAGGAGAAACGCAGTGGCTTGCATCCTGCTAGTTATGGCGCTCCTTTCTGCAACAGATGCAATTGCCCTTGGCATCATCCCTGCTAAGACCATCATTGACTTTGAGCCAAACCTAAGCAAAGCCATCCCTCTTACCATCATCAATAATGAGCAGAATGATATTTCAGTTACGCTTCTGGCATCAGGCGAGCTTGCTCCCTATGTATCATTCAGGGAAAGCGCTCTTGCATTCGCTGGAGATGAGGGGGCAAAGCAAGCAGAAATCCTCCTCACGCTTCCGCAGGCTTTGGAATGGCCAGGAGTGCATGAAGCAAGCATAGCAGTAACCCAGGTACAGAGCGGGCGGGCAGAAAACTCTGGCACTGCGGTCACGGCAAGCCCTTCCCTCATCCACAGGCTGCTTGTAAGAGTGCCCTATCCGAAGCAGCATCTTGAGGCAAGGCTTCTGGTGCCATCAGTTGAGCGGGGCCAATCCCAAAGGGTGGTGGTGCTTCTCTTCAACTTAGGGGCAGAAGCAATAGAAAATGCCTCGGCGGCAATACTCATCAAGGACAGGGAGCAACTGCTGAATGCCCTGCCGCAAAAACATACTGCAGTCAGCGCCAGAGGCGATGCGCTGCTTGCCTTCACCAGGCAGCCGAAGGAGGGCGCTGGCATCTACGCAGCACACGCCTCAATTGCCTATGCCACAGGAAATCTCTCCCTGCAGCAGGAATTCAGCATAGGAGAGCCAAAGATTGCCATCACTTCAGTTAAAGCTGACCCTCTCACTACCGGCATCATCCCCCTAAGGATTACCCTCTACTTGGAATGGAACAGAAACCTCTCAGGAATTATTGCTTATGGTATCATGAAAAACAGCAGCGGCGAAGCAATTGCACAGTTCACAACGCCTGAAGCAGCACTGCTACCAGGAGCGTCGGTGGTGACAGCCTACCTTGAGGCTGGAGCACTGCCAGACGGCATCTATAACCTCACGGTGCGTGTCACCCATGAGCGCACAACAGCAGAGTTGAGCATTCCAATCAAGATGCGCCTTGGCATGGCAACCATTGGAGAGCAAAACGACTTCACTATGCTCCTCCTTGCAACGGTCATCCTGCTGATTATCCTCAGCCTCTACCATTTCTACCACAAAAGAAAGGAGCTATGAAGCAAGGGATCAACCCAGAAACAGGCAAACAGGCAAAGCGGATGTTCCCACTCTCAAATCAAAACTCGCCCCGACAAAAAGAAACATTTAAATAAGCCAAAAAGGTAATTTCAAAAAGCTGAAATGGGAAAGTCTGTAAAAAAGGAGAGAAGCCTGACAGGAGCTATTGCCGTTCTTACCATTGTCTTCATTGCTTTGGTTGGCATGATAGCATGGGAGCTTGCGCAAGGAAGCGGCATCGTCGCTGAGCAGGAACCTGCCTCTAATCCTCATGTGGCCACTGTCTCGCTCACGGTCCTTCCCCCTGACGATACAGCGACAGGCGCAGGAACATGAAAAGGGAAACTGAGCAGGTAGTGGCTGTACTGCTGATTATCGGCATCATCATAGCAGGAACAACCCTTCTGCTTATCAGGTATAGGCTTGCAGGAATCACAGGATTTGCTGTCAACCCTAATGCGACAGTAACATTGACGGTACAGGACACTGCCTCACTCACCTTTCTCGATAGCTCCATCAGCTGGGGAACGGTTGCAGTCAACGTAAGCAAGACAAACACCTGCATCCTGACAACCACACCAGGCTACACCACAGACAGCTGCACCGATGGCGCCGGGGGAAGCGTCACTCCTGAAACAAGCGGCCTTGCCATAGAGAATGACGGCAACACTAACCTGACGGTAACTCTGATTTCCAACGTGACCGGCAGCCAGTTCATAGGAAGCAATGCAGTCTTTGAATGGAATGTCACCAACATTGAAGTCGGAAGCTGCCTCAACGCTACTGGTGATGCAGTTGCCCCCAATACCACCACCTTTGAGAGCGTCACAACCACAGAGAAAGTCATCTGCTACCGCCTGCGCTATATTGATGCAAGCGACTCCCTCAACATATCCATTAACCTGACGATTCCCTATGATGCTCCCACCGGCGCAAAAGCAGCGAAGCTGACGGCAACAGGGACAACCGTCTGATTCTTCAATCCCCGTTTTTCATCGATGGCTTTTTATACCTTCATCGCTCCAAAAAACTGCCATGAGGGAACGCCACTTCCTTACAGCAGTGCTAATGCTCATGCTCCTTCCTGCAGCCTATGCAGTCAGCATCACCCCCTCAAAGATTGATATCCAGTTTGAGCCAGGCTACAGCAAGGAATTCATCTTCAGAACATGGGGCGCCGAGCACATCGCAATCTACAAGAAGGGAGACCTTGCTGAATACGTCACCCTCAACCAGACTTCTGTGGAGGGAAAAGGAGACATCCTTGTCAGCATTGCTCTTCCTGAAAAACTTGATGCGCCTGGGAAACATACCATCCTCATCGGAGCAGTGGAGACTGGCGCGGACCAGGGCATTATCAGCGCAGCAGCAGCAATCCAGACTCCCATCTACGTTATGGTTCCCTATGAAGGCTACTATATTGAAGCCTCGTTGAGCACAGCAGATGCCAGCGACAATGAGAGCATCCCCTTTGAGATTCACGTGCGAAACATCGGGACAGAGGATATCAAAAGGCTTGCTGCATCTCTTGCCATATCTGCGCTGCAGGAGAGCAGTGAATCGGTGAGGAGGGAAACGCAGGCAGCAGAGTTGCCTGCTGGAGAAAGCATTGATTTTCATGTTGAGTTGCCCGCTGGAGCGCTTGGGCCAGGCTCCTACCGTGCCGTTGCTGATATAGGCTACGATGCCTACAGCCTCACCAGGAAGCAGGAATTCAGGGTAGGCGAGCTCTCTGTTGAGTTGCTTGACTACCCAAAAATGCTCTACAACGGAACAATCAACAAGGTAGAGCTTGTCGTTGCCAGCAGATGGAACGGCCCTATTGAGCACGCCTATGCTGAGATTGACATTGGCGGCAGTGCGCCGCTCATACAAAATGCAAGAACCCCTCCCTTTTCCCTAAAGCCATGGGAAACAAAAAGCATAGAGGCTTTCATTGACACTTCCTCTGTCCCCGTTGGCACCTATGCCATGGCAATCACGCTCTATTATGCGGGGAAGGAGACTCTAGTAAGGGACACCATCAGCATCATTGAGAAGCAGGAGAAGGCAGGAATCCTTCTAAGCCCGCTCAATCTTGCACTCATTGCAGCAGTGATTCTCCTCATCATCATTGACGCTGTTTGGATGGTAGCAAGGAGAGGGCAGCCGAAAAAGAAAACGCGCAGGCGAAGATGAACCGCAAACTGCTCCTGCTCTCAGCATGCTTCTGCATTGGCATCGTAAGCGTGCTGCTCTACACCTTTGCCATCATAACTGGTGTCCAGACCATGGAGATGAGCCTGCAGATAGGGACAAGCTACGGCTTCAATCTGGAGACGGACAAGCTCTACTTTGCAAGGACTCCGCCAGGGGGGGAGGTGCGGCGCACTTTTACCATACAGAGCAACAGGCCATACCCTCTACTGGTTAGGATACAGAAGAAAGGAGACATTGGCCCATGGGTCGCACTCAGCAATGCTAGCGTTACGCTCAGTCCGTTCGGAAAAGCTGCCGTGCAGGCAACTGCCTATCCTCCGCCTTATGCCCATCTTGGCAATTATTCAGGCTATCTTCGGATAATCAGCAGCAGGGCACTATGGTAGGCACAGCGGCTATGGACAGGAAAAAGAACCGCATCAAGTCAATTGCATTCCTGTTCATTCTTGCAGCAGCCTTCCTTGGCCTCAGCCTCTATGATATGTTCCTGCTTCAGAAAGGAGAGCAGAAGGAAAGCTTCAGTGACATCACAGGCGAATCAACAAACGAAGGCATAGTAAGCCTCTGCTTCAATGCCCGGCCATTTCTTGGCGCAATAAGCCACCAGACGGCAAGAGTGGGAACGCTTTTTTTGCTCTCCCTCTCAGCAGATGATGACAACAGCGAAAATGTCTCATTTGCCCTCAATGACACCTCCCTTTTCAACATTACCAAGACAGGCACAGCCACTGCTGAGATTGCCTTCCTTCCAATCCAGGCCCACCTTGGGAATAACAGCGAGCTCAACTTCACTATCCTCATACAGTTGAACGACACCAGCGGCTGTGATAACAATGGCTTCACAAGGGCATTCAATCTGACCATGACAAACCGGACCCTTCCTGAAGTGCCTGGCGCATCTGGCGGAGGAAGCACTGGTGGAGGAGCAGGAGGAGGAGGGGGAGGAGGTGGCGCACAGCCAGTTCAAGGCGAGCCTCCTGAACTCTCTTTTTCTGAAGACCTCATCAAGGTCATGCTGAAAGAAGGGGAAAGCATCCAGAAGCAGGTGGTGCTTCGGAATACCGGAGCGCACAGCGCTTACGTAACGCTTTTCCTTGAAGGCCTGCAGGGAGCAGTTGTAGTCAATACCACAGCATTCTGGATTTTCGCTGGAGAAGAGAAACCGCTGCTCCTGACCTTTGATGCACAGGAGTTGTGGCCTGAAATCTATCTTGGGACGCTCACCGCAGAATCCGGGGGCATTCGTGACACTATTGACCTTATCCTGGAAGTCGAATCAGCATCTATTCTCTTCGATGCAAGCCTTGACCTTGCGGCAGAAAGCAAGACAGTCTACCCTCTGGATGAGCTCCATGCCACAGTCACCATCTTCAGCCTGCAGGGACGAGGGTTATCCGACGTGACTGTCATTTATAGCATCAGGGGCACTACAGGGCTTGAATACTTTACAGAGCAGGAAACTATTTCCCTTGGGCAGCAGGTCTCGTTTGCAAAGGTTTTCCAGCTTCCTGCTGCCATGGAACCCGGCTCCTATGTCCTTGCAGTCATGGTCAAAAAAGGCAGCTCAGTAGGGACCGCAAGTGAGCGTTTCACCGTTATGAGGCATGACGAGCTGTTTTCTCCCCTGCAGGCGATGGACCTTGGCACCCTGCTCTCAAGCGGCCTGCTCTTTTTGGTTGTGCTTATCCTTATTTCCCTAGCTATCCAGTTCAGCAGGCTGCAGAAAGGGCTGAAGCAGAAGAAGCCAAGTCTGCAGGAGAGGAGAAAAGAGAGGGAGAAAGAAAGAAAAAGGAAAGAAACAGAGAAAGGGCTGCTGGAGAAAAAAGAGCAAAAGCTGAAAGAGAAGGAGATGAAAAGAAAGGAGCAGGAGCAAAGGCAAAAGAGAAAAGAGAATGTTCTGGAAGAGGAAGAAAGAAAAGCAAAAGAGAAGGAAAGAACAAAAAAAGAGGAAGAAAGAAAAGCGAGGGAAGAGCAGGAGAGAAAGCAAAGAGAGCAGCAGGAGCATGAGAAGAGACTCAGCAATGAGGAGAGGGAGAAGCTGATGAAAAAGCTGCAGGCGCTGGAAAAAGCCCATGCGGGCGGCTTCATTTCCAGAGACGTATACAAAAGGTCAAAGAAGGCCATAGAGTGCAGGCTGCGATAGGAAGCTTTGCTCATTATTAAATTGCAGCGGGAATCTGCGGTAATCCCCTCAGGATTTTTAAACAAAACCCAAACCCTGAAATATCATACCATCAATGAAGCAAGAGGTGACAACAATCAGCAAGACTCCCCTCACGCAAAGCGTGCCGCCTGCAAAAAGGCTTTATCTTCCTGATGGAGAGAGCATCGCAAGCATTCATGGGCTTATCGCTGCCCTCCAGAAGATGACCCAAAGTTCCTATGCAGGATACTCGAGGGGCAATCGCAATCGCTTTGTAGCCTGGGTACAGGCGACATTCAATGACCCTGAGCTTGCTGGAAGACTCAGCAACACCACGACAAAAGAGGAGCTTCTGGTGGAATTGCAGGAGAGCCTTGCAAGAAGCGCATACCGAGAAATCCAGTGGCTCTATCATCTGCTTCCAAAAGCATGGAAGGTCATAGTATATAACCTGCTGAACAAGGCAGGAAAAAAGCCTGCAGGGCAGAAGAGGAGGGAACCAGCAGAGGAGCACGTCCTCCTCTCCGAGCTATCCCGCATGAAAGAAGAGTTCTTCCGGCTGCAGGATAGCATCAAAAGCACAAGGAAAAGTCAGGAAGCCTGCCGTCTGAAAGAAAAGGGTGAGCTGGAAAAGATAAAGAGCTATGAAGCAAAGCGAAAGCAGAAGGCAGGAAAGCTTCGCAGGCTCGCACAGGAAGAGCACCTCTTCAGGGAAAAAAAGCAAAGGCTTTGGAGAGGGGAGGCAGCGGTAAAGAAAGCAAAGGCCTCGCTTGCGCAAAAGCAGGCTTTCCTGGCTGGCAAGGAAGGGCGCCTCAGACTGCTTGCGCAGCGCCATGAAAAGGCAAAGGAGGCTATAAGGAAAGAGAAATTCTCCATCAGGGCAGATGAGCACCGCCTAGAGAGTAGGATAGAGGCAGCGGCAGGCGAAGAGCAGCAGAGAAAGGGAAGGGTCGCTAAGGAAAGAGCACGGCAGAAGCAGCAGGAGAGAAGGCTCAAAAAAAGAGAGCAGTCGCTGAAGCACAAAGAAGTTGCGCTGCAGGGCGCACAGGAAGTGCTGCTGAGAAAAGAGAGTGCTCTTGCCCACAGGGAAGCCGAATTGAGAGAAAAGCAGGCGAAGCTTGCTGAGGAGCAGCGTGCGCTCATCCTCGCAAGAAGGGTATTCAGGTCATATAACGGCGGGAAGGGCGGCAAAAAGATTTAAATACCCTCCAACACGCAAAGGAGAGAGGAAGGCTATAGAGCATGGTAAAAGCAAGGCCCAAGAAAGCAAAGCAAAAGCAAACGGGTGCATCTTACAAGCAGGAGTTGCTCATGGATGCTGTTTCACAGCTCAGTAAGGAGTTAGCAAAGCTTCGCGAGAGAAAGGACGATCTAGAGAGGAAGCTTGGAGAGTTTCGCGGCGAGGCTGTCAGGGCACAGAACAAAGAGCAGCAGCTTCGTGACGAGATATCAAGGCTTGTCGCAAAGGAAGGCATCATCAGCCAGAAGAAGGACGAGGCAGATCGTAAGCTCAAGTCGGTGAAGGAAAAGCTTGCCGAGGTCGCAAAAATTAAGGATGAATTGCAGAATCTGTAGGGGAGTTGAGTGCACCCCTTGATACTTGTTCTTGAACCTACTCCTTCACCCTCCTGAAAAGTCCTGTCGGGAGGAAGGGTGCGGGCTCGTGGGATAGCCATGAGTTGAAGCATTGAGAGATATGGCTTGTGGTGAGGGGCATTCCCTAAAAAATCAATCAAAAAAAAGGCATTAGCACTCCTCCCATCGCTTCTCCAGCCAATGCGTAACTTTCTTCTTTTGGATTCTGGTAATCTTCCCATTGCAAATTCCGACGGGAGAAAAGAAAAGTGAAAAAAAGTGGAGAGAGAAAAGAAGAAAAAAAGTGAAGAAAAAAAGGGCGAAAACAAAAACGGCTCGGGCTGCGCTTGCTGCAGGGTGTATGTTGCTGGCATCGCTTCAGTATTGATCGCTGGGCAGGCAGGCTTCAGCAAAGTGAAGTATTACTCTTAAACGGCTTCATCCAAAAAATAAAGAAAACGGTAGAACGAAGCAATCCATTCATGGCGCAGGCGGGGTGGGGACGTGCCCTTCGGGCTCCCCGTAGGACATTTTGCCTTTCGCAAAATGGCCGTCTGCCGCCAAGAATGAATGGATTGCGAAGTGATGAGAGTAAAAAATGATTTTTTGGATGAAGCCCTCTTAAACGCAAGGCTTAAAAACAATCCCGAACTCCCTATCCCTATCATGAACCGAGTTGGTTATCTTCATCACCATTAGAATGGTTTTTTCTAGTGCCAACGCTTTGTCTCATCATCTCAATCATAGCTAGATTAGTCAATCATAGCTTATATTTTTTCCTTTTTCCCCTGAGAAACATTTAAGAACACACTTTCAACCAATGACGGAGGAACAACCATACCATGACAAGCACAATAACACCTGACTTTGCAAAGCAAGGAGGCCTCATCCCGGCAATAGTGCAGGATTACAGGACTGGCGACGTGCTGATGCTCGCGTACATGAACAAAGAGGCGTTCAGGGAGACACAGAAGACAAAGACGGCGGTGTACTTCTCCCGCTCAAGGAATCGCCTGTGGCGCAAGGGAGAGACGTCAGGCCATGTCCAGAAAGTGAAGGAAATTTTTATTGACTGTGACAACGATACCGTGCTCCTGAAGGTGGAGCAGGCCGGCGGCGCAGCCTGCCACGAAGGCTACAAAAGCTGCTTTTTCAGGAAAATTGAGGACGGCAAAGAAATAGTGACAGGAAAACGGGTATTTGACCCTAAGGAGGTTTACAGATGAGCTTGCTCAAGCTTGGCATCCCAAAGGGTTCGCTGCAAGAATCAACCATAGCCCTTTTCAGGAAAGCAGGCTTCGCCATCACGGTTCGCAGCAGGTCGTATTTCCCTGACTGTGATGACCCCGACATTGAATGCATGCTGATTCGCGCACAGGAAATGAGCAGGTATGTTGAAGAGGGTGTGCTTGACTGCGGCCTGACGGGCAAGGACTGGATAGTTGAAAACGGTTCAGATGTAGCGGAGATTGCAGAATTGAAGTATGCCAAGTCGGGCCCTGGCAAGGTACGGTGGGTTTTGGCTGCTCCTGAAAATGGCAAGATAAAGTCCGTGAAGGACTTGAACGGCAAGCGCATAGCGACAGAAGCAGTGAATATGACCAAGATATACTTAGCCAAACACAAGGTCAAGGCTGATGTTGAGTTCTCATGGGGAGCAACCGAAGTGAAGCCTCCTGTGCTCGCTGATGCCATTGTCGAAATCACCGAGACAGGCTCATCGCTTCGTGACAACAAGCTTGCAATCATTGATACCGTCATGGAGTCGTCAACAAGGCTCATCGCGAACAAGAGGGCGTATGCAGAGCCTGCAAAGCGGCAGAAGATGGAAGAGATTGCAATGCTCCTGCAGGGGGCAATCGCTGCCGAGACAAAGGTGGGGCTGATGATGAATGTGCCGAAAAAGAAGCTTGCTGCGGTGATAGCGGTATTGCCTGCATTGCAGAAGCCGACCGTATCAGCACTCTCGGATGAGGGGTGGGTTGATGTCAATACCATTGTGGACGAGGCCTTGGTGCGCTGCCTTATCCCCAAGCTGAAGGCAGCAGGCGCTTCTGGGATTGTGGAATATCCGCTGAATAAGATTATACCCTAAGGAGATTAATAGTTAATAGTGATATGAACCAAAGGAAATGAATCACCATGCCCATACTACGAACGCTGAGAGGGAGTGCAGCAGTGAAGGAATTGCAGGCCGCAGCAGATGATGCACTCCTGAAGGCTGAGCTGAAGGTGCGGCCGGTGCAGAAGGCAGTGAAGGCCTTTGGGGATAAGGCACTTATCGAATATACCCAAAGGTTTGATTCGGTAGGGCTATCAAAACATACCCTCGAAGTGTCAAAAAAAGAGCGGATTCAGGCGCTGAAGAGGCTGCCAAAGAAGATTGTCGCAGCCCTTGCTACAGCAGGGAGAAATATCGAAACCTATGCGAAGCTGCAGCTGCCTTCGGAATGGAAGAGGGAGGTACAGCCTGGCATATTCTTAGGCCAGATAATCCGGCCGCTGTTGCGGGTAGGATGCTATGTGCCCTGTGGCGCCGCACCATTGCCTTCGACTGCCCTTATGACGGTAATTCCAGCAAAGGTTGCAGGCGTTGCTGAGGTGATAGTGTGCGTCCCGCCTAAAGAGCACTCGTGGGAGGTGATTGCCGCTGCTGAGTTTGCAGGGGCTGACAGGATATTCAGGGTGGGAGGCGCTCAGGCCATCTTTGCGATGGCATACGGCACTGAAACTGTTCCTAAGGTTGATAAGATAGCAGGCCCTGGCAACATCTTTGTAACTGCTGCAAAGAGGCTTGCGTTTGGCGACTGCGGGATTGACATGCTAGCAGGCCCTTCAGAAGTGCTTGTGTACTCCAACTCAGGAAATCCTGTGTTCATCGCTGCTGACCTTCTGGCACAGGCTGAGCATGATGCCAGCGCGCGGCCACTCTTCGTAACGACAAACGAAGCGCTTGCAAAAGAGGTAAATGCAGAAGCTGAGAAGCAGCTTTCTGAGCTTCCTCATTCAACAACCGCTTCTGCTTCGCTCAGAAAGAATGGCGCAATCGTCATGGTGAAGAATGAGGAGGAAGCCTGTGCGGTCATAAATGCTCTTGCTCCGGAGCACCTGGAACTGTATGAAATGACCGGATCGCTTTTAGCGAAAGTAAGGAATGCTGGGGCAATCTTTGGCGGGCCATATTCTGCCGAGGTGCTTGGTGATTATGTTGCCGGGCCAAGCCACGTCATCCCGACGGGAGGGACTGCACGCTTTAGAGGAGCGCTTGGCGCCCATGACTTTGTGAAAATCATAACCTATCAGGAAATAAGCAGGGATGGATTCAACAGCCTTGCAGACGCAGCTGCAACCCTAGCTGAGACCGAGGGGCTGCTTGCGCACAAGCATGCGGTTGAAGTGAGGAAGAAGCAATGCTAGAGCCAAAGCCATCAGTCAAAACTATGCAGAGGTATATCCCGCCGCTGGAAGGAAGAAGGGGAAAACTTCGGCTTGATTTCAACGAGAATACGCTTGGCCCTTCACCTAAAGTAGTCGCAGCCCTTCGAAGGATAACAGGCGAAGACATAGGGACCTATCCTGAATACTCAAGGATTTACAGCAAACTTGCCTCATCGTTAGGGATAGGAGAGGAAGAGCTTTGCATAACAAATGCGAGCGACGATGCCATCAAGGTGGTTCTTGAGAGCTATCTTGACAAGGGCGACGAAATAATTGTTCCTGCTCCTACGTTTGCGATGTTTGAGGTGTATGCCTCCATCATTGGTGCAATAGTGAGGACCATACTCTACAATGATAACCTGAGCTTTCCAGCAGAGCAGGTACTCCAGGCAATAACAGAAAAGACAAAAGCCATTGTCATTGTCAATCCCAACAACCCAACAGGAACCGCCGTGGAGAGGGCGGTTATCATAGAGATTCTTGAGAAGGCAAAGGACAGGCTTGTGCTTGTTGATGAGGCATACAGCCAGTTCACGGGCGAGAGCGTCAAGGACCTGATTGGCAGGTATGAGAACCTGGTGGTTGTGCAGACCTTCTCAAAGATATATGGGTTGTCCGGCCTAAGGCTTGGCTACGTCATCTCCAGCAGGAGAAACATCGAGAGCATCAGGAAAGTCAATTCGCCTTACAGCGTCAATACTGCTGCGGTGATTGCAGGGCTTGCGGCGCTTGATGATCAGGAATACCTCCAGTCCTATGTCGCCGAAGTCCTTGCGTCACGGGCATTCTTAGCTGATGAGCTAAAAAAGCTTGGCATAGCGGCATTGTCAGGCAAGGCAAATTTCGTGCTTGCACAATTCGGCCAAAGATGCAAAGAGATTGACGAAAGGCTGAGGGAAAAAGGCATCCTTGTCCGCGACAGGTCATCTGACCCCCTGCTAAAAGGGTACATCCGAATCAGCGCAGGGACCCTTTCACAAGCAAAGCAGTTTATCAGGTCGCTCAAGGAGGTGCTGTAGCCAGTGGAAAGCGGCCTTCTGGCGGCACTTTCCATCATCGGCCTTTTGGCACTATACTGGGTGCTTGTCGGGCAGTGGCGCTATAACAGGATGATGAAGGCAGCAGAGGAATCAGACACTAAAAATGCAGCAGGAATGAACAGCAATGGCAAAAAAAAATAAACTCATGGTGTTTGACATGGACGGAGTGCTTGTTGATGTGAGCAGAAGCTACATGCTTGCCATCAAGAAGACAGTTGAGTTCTTTCTGGGAAGTATCATTCCCATAGCTGAGGTTGAAGCGATGAAGCAGGTCCCTGGCAACAATGACGATTTTGACTGCACTCGCTCAATACTATTGGCATACGGCATACCCGCAACAGAGAAAGCCCTCATCAAGAAGTTCCAGGAGTTCTATCAGGGAAAGAATTTTGATGGCCTCATAAAGAATGAGCGCTTCCTGCTGCGTGAGGATACCCTTAAAGCGCTTTCTTCACAATGCACTCTTGCAATCTTTACAGGAAGGGACAGGAAAGAGTCAACCTATGCCCTTGAGAAGGCAGAGGCAGCCAAATACTTCAAAACAGTCATCACGGCTGAGGACGTGAAGAAGAAGAAACCTGACCCTGAAGGGCTCCTTAAGCTTCTTGACAAGTACAAGCCGCAGGATGTGTGGTATGTGGGGGACTCAGTGGATGATGCGGCGGCAGCAAGGAAAGCTGAGGTTCCGTTTGTCGGCGTCATTCCGCCAGGAACCAGCAATCCTGCTGAACTGAAAAGCATCCTTCTGAGAAAGGGTGCAGCAAGAGTGCTTGATTCCATCGAGCAGATACAGAAGGTGATAGGATGAGCAGAAAATCTAGTGTCAAGCGAAAGACAAGGGAGACTGACATTTCCGTCATGCTTACCCTCGAAGGCAAGGGAAAAGGCGACATCAGGACAGGCATAGGCTTTTTTGACCACATGCTTGAAACGTTCGCAAAGCATGGAGGCTTTGACCTAAAGCTATCGTGCAAGGGGGATTTATCGGTTGACCAGCACCACACAGTTGAGGATTGCGGCATAGCTCTTGGTGAGGCATTTGACAAGGCTCTTGGCGATCGCAAGGGCATCAACAGGGCAGGCTTTTTTGCCTTTCCCATGGACGAGGCGCTGGCACTTTGCGCCATTGATATAGCAGGCAGGCCCTATCTTGTGTTTGAGGCTTCCTTTAAGGGAGAAAAGGCAGGGGGGTTTCCAACTGACCTGGTGAGGGAATTTTTCCAGGGGTTTGCCAATTCATTGAGGGCGAATGTGCAGGTCAGAGGATTTAATTCCTTCACGGACCACCATAAGATTGAGGCAATATTCAAGGCGTTTGCAAAGGCAATGAGGATGGCTTGCTTGACTAATTCAAGGATGAAGGATGCGATTCCCAGCACGAAAGGAGTGATTTGATTTTTTTCTGTTTTTTGGTGATAATATTTTTATAGGATGTAGGGTATGAATGTCCTCTCATGGATAATGGTCATATATTGCTTGAACCCTATGAATCGGGGTTAGATGGTTTATTTTTAACTACCTTTACGGATGATAAAGAAGAGATAGAAGGGGTTATTTCTGGGGAAGGAAACAGAGATTTTGCCGAACTTGAAACAATTCTTTCTGGACTGATTAGGACGTTGGAATGGGAATTTCAACCCTATGCTGTCCGTTATTTTATAGGAGATCACCCTTACAAAACTGGCCCCATAAGACTAGACAGCAGCCTAGTAACTGAAACTGTTGATTACTTTGTGAAGCAGGAAGACTTTGAGGCTGCGAAAGAGGTCTTGAAAAAGCATTATTTGGCGGATTTTAAGGGATATCACCAAGCGCTTATTTCCTTTGGAATTCCTACAGAAATTTCTGTGCAAGGCATGAAAGAGGAAGGAGATATCCGTCTCATCTATAAAGAGCGAGCAGCTGACTTTGAAAATGATATCATGACTCTTACCCATCAAAAAGAAGTCAATGAACTATTATCTAAAATTGTCACAGATTTAGATTACGCTTCAATTGTAAAATTAATGGGATATGAGACTAAGGATATCTATGCCTCTTTTTTATGGGAATTCCCTAACACCATTTCAAAAGCGCTGATTAGTATTAGTGATCAAAAAAAATCAGGGGAAATTTATCTTCTGGCAATGGATAATGGGCATTTTGACCTTGCCTTCTATCTTGCTGACAACAACGACATTAATTCCCAAACCGTTGCACAAGGCCTTATTACCTATGCAGCAAAGCTGAAGGAATCAGATACCACATATTATTATAATATTATGCTTGATGGCTTTAAATATCATCAAGTCCACAAAGCAATAGAAAGGGCTAAACAGTTAAAGGCATTTCATTCCGAGGCAGAAATATATTTTGGAGTTCATGACTATATTACTGGTTTCGGCAGGTCAAAAGAAGTCCAAGATGATAGAAACGCTCAGAAGTTCATGGACGATGGAATACCATTTTATCTGAGGAAGAGCGATTATAAGTCTGCTGCGATTCTTGCTCGGAGGGGTGAAGAACATAATTTGGCTGTGAACCATTTGGCTGTGGACATTGCTAAGCTGGCAATTCTCTCTGAAAAGTATGTAATACTCAATCTCCAGACAGACATCATAATTGGCTAACATAGGTGTGAGAAGCCTTTATAAAGTGGTGAGAGCTTCTTTCTTTTGTGATAGCAATCGTTGATTACGGAGCAGGAAACCTGACTAGCGTGGCTAATGCTCTGGCCTACCTGAAGATTGAGGCAGTAGTCACTGCAGAGCCCAAAATATTGCAAAAAGCTGACAAGATCTATCTCCCTGGCGTTGGCAGGTTTGCTGCAACAATGCAGGCACTTGACTCTCTCGGCCTGACTGAGCCGCTGAAAGCAGAGATTGCAAGGGGCAAACCGTATCTCGGAGTCTGCTTGGGATTGCAGATATTGTTTGAGCAGAGCAGGGAAGATCCGGATACCCCTGGACTTGGGATACTAAAAGGAGGGGTCAGGCGCTTTGCGGGAAAATTGAAAATCCCGCAGATTGGCTGGAACAGCGTTTCGTTCAAAAACAAAAATGCGCTTTTTGACGGTATCCCTGATGCGTCCTACTTTTATTTTGTTCACTCGTATTACGTCGCTCCAAAGGAGAAGGACATTGTCTTGTGCACGACAACCTATGGGACAACGTTTTGTTCTGGAGCCGCGAAAGGCAATATTTTTGCCGTGCAGTTCCATCCTGAGCGCTCAGGAAAGTCAGGGTTGCAGCTTATCAGGAATTTTGCGGAGAAATGCTAAGATGAAAATGCTCAAGGCAGCCATCTTTGACATGGATGGGGTACTTGTTGATTCCTACAGGGCATGGTTTGTGACGTTCAATAAGGGAAGAGAGCATTTCGGATTTACTCCTATTAGTGAGAAGGAATTCAGGAAACAGTGCTGGGCAGTTTCATCGTCAGTGCTTGTGCCTGCATACTTCCCTGGCTTTTCCATTCCCGAAGTGACGGCAAAAAACATGGAGCTTTTCCTTGAGAGCATGGAAGAGATTGCGGTGATGCCAGGAGTGAAGGCATTGCTTTCTTTGCTTCCACTGAAGAAGGCTGTCGCAACCAATACTATCAGGGCACAGGCCGAGAGGATGCTAGCTGCAAAAGGGCTTCTTGGGCATTTTGACATGGTTGTGGGAGCCGATGATGTGAAGCGTGATAAGCCAGCGCCTGACATGCTGCTGAAGATTGTGAATGGCTTTGGCATCAGAAGGGATGAAGCGATGTTTGTTGGTGACATGGGGCTTGACATGGACGCAGGAAAGGCTGCTGGTGTGTATACTATTGGCATGGGAATAGATGGCGGTGACGTGCGCATTGAAAAGATTGAGGATGTGAAGGATATCATCACTAACAAAGCAGGGGGGTCTAAGCAGCATGCTAGCCAAGCGGATAATACCCTGCCTTGACGTGAAGGAAGGAAGAGTCGTTAAGGGAGTGCATTTTGTGGGTCTGAAGGATGCTGGCGACCCAGTTGAACTGGCCAGGGAATACAACAGGCAGGGAGCTGATGAGCTTGTCTTTCTTGACATCACTGCCTCACATGAGAAACGCGGCATTATGAAGGATGTTGTCAGGAAGGTTGCAGAGCAGGTCTTTATTCCTCTCACTGTCGGCGGAGGCATACGAAGCGCTGATGACATCAGGGAGATGCTCAAGGCAGGGGCAGACAAGATTTCGCTTAACACCGCTGCTGTAGAGAATCCAACGCTGGTGAAAGAGGCATCTGAGCGCTTCGGAAGCCAGTGCATTGTTGTTGCAATTGATGCCAAGCGCAGCGGAAGATCATGGAAGGTATTCACCTACGGCGGAAGAAAGAATACGGGAAAAGACGCTATTGCCTGGGCAAAGGAAGCTGTCAGGCTAGGTGCAGGGGAGATCCTTCTGACGTCCATGGACCGTGACGGAACAAGGAAAGGGTTTGACCTTGCGCTGACAAAGGCAGTCTCTTCTGCTGTGCCGGTGCCGGTGATTGCGTCAGGCGGAGTAGGTAAGATTTCTGATTTTGCTGATGGCTTCACCAGGGGATGCGCAGATGCGGCGCTTGCAGCATCCATCTTTCATTTTGGAGAGCATACGGTTGCTGATATCAAGGGAGATCTGAGGAAGAGAGGGATTATAGTGAGGGAAGGATAGTAGGGTGTGTCTGTTGCTGCCTTACCTGGCTTTGTCTGTGAGTGACTGCGCAATCTTCAGGTTATCGTAGTATGCAGCCCGCTCAGGCTGCAGCGAGATTGCCGTTGTGATGTGCTCTATTGCCTTTTCGTACTGCCCCTTTTTTCCATATGCCACCCCCAGATTATTGTGGATGTCGGCATACCCTGGATTGATGGCAAGCGCCCTAGTGAACTCGGTGATGGCTTCATCTACCTTTCCTTTATCAGAATAGACAATGCCAAGTGAGCCGTGGGCTAATGCACTGTCCTTGGCGCCCCCTACGGTTATTTCCCAGAATTGCTCTTCATCCTGATAATCCCTGTTCCTGTCAATGGTAAGGGCGGTGTAGGAAAGGATAAGCAGAACCGCAATTGCCATCGCTGCAATTTTTGCTCCTTTCGTGCCTGCTACCTTTGCCAAAAAAAGACGGCTGCTGAAAAGATGCGCAGCAATAAGGCAGAACCCAAACAGCGCAAGATAGAGGTGATATTCAGTGATGAGGGTCGCTTGGGGGATGATATTGAGGACAGGAGCGATTGCAATGAAGAACCAGCCGATGGAGAATGCCAGCATAGGATGCTTCCTCCATGAGAGCAGGGCGATTGCTGCACAGGCTGTGATGATAACCATGGCAATGAGGACCTGGGGGCTGAAGAGTGATTGAGCAAGAATTGCTCCTGTGTTGTGGTCAGCATAGGTATAGGTTGAAATGCCGCCAGGCAGGATGTGGATAAAGTTAAGGCCTATCGGCAGGAGGGTAAGCCCAAGATAAAGAGCCACTGCCTGCATTGAAGCAAGCATGGTGTGATAGAAGCTTCCAGCAAGGTACTGGCCCCGTGACGTTATGTCGAGCAGGACGAAGCGGATGAAGAGGTAGGTGATAATGCCCGCAGCGTAAGGGAGGTAGCGCAGGCTTTCTTTCAATGAATTCTTCCAGGCCAATCTCCTGAAGCAGAGGTCGTAGAGCAGGAGCATGAGCGGCAGGGTGAGAGCAATTTCATAGGAGAAGAATGCCAGCATCGCTGACATGATTGAGATGGCAAGCCATTTCCTCTCCCGCTCATCCTCCCGATACCTGATGTAGAGATAGAATGCAAGCAGGTACCAGATGCAGCCGATGATGTCAAAGCTTGCAGCAAGAGTGTTGACTGCCTCAGTATGAAGGGGATGGACGGCAAAGAAAAGTCCTCCAGCCAGCGCTGCACCGGCATTTCGCAGGATCCGGCTGATAATTGCGTATGCGAGAAGGGAGGCTATGCTGTGGATGATGATTGACTGAAGGTGGTAGCCTGCGCTGCTTAATCCGAAGAGGTGGTAAGCTATGGTGTAGTAGATGCTTCGCAAGGGGCGATAGACGCCTTCCTGAGCCTGAGGCAGCTCTCCAGCAAAGAAGTCAGGGATGCTTGCAAAGGTTCTTGTCTTTTCCCAGTTCAGGATGAAGTCGTGGTCATCGAAGAAGAATGGGCTTTGAATGGTGTTTGCGTATGCTGCTATGGTGATAAGAATGATAAGAGCAACGTGCACCTTTCTGCTCTCTACCAGAGGCTCCAGCCGCATGTTGTGGTTTTGGAGTGATATGTATAAAAGGATTGCTTTGCCGCACTTTTTTCTTTCATTCCAGAAAGCTTTATTAATTCCGCAAAGGAGCAAAAAAGAAGGTGGCTGGAAAGAAATGGCACGTCCTCAGTTTGCAATGATAGGCATGGGCGTCATGGGCAGCGCTTTAGCCAAAAATTTCGCTGAAAAAGGGCTTGCCATCACTATCTATAACCGCACCGCAGAAAAGACAAAGCAAGCCTATGATGCAGTAAAGCATGAGCCGTTTGCAAAGCGGATGCATCCGGTGCTAGGCGACATCCCTGAGCTTGTGTCGCTTGCAGGGAAAAAGGGGGCATATTTCATCATGGTCAAGGCAGGAGCCCCAACCGAGGAAGTCATCGCTCAGCTTGCTCCTCTCCTTTCAAAGGGTGCGCTGCTGGTGGATTTTGCAAATTCCCATTTTACTGACACCTGGCGAAGAAGTGCTGAGCTTTCTGCAAAGGGCATCCATTTCTTTGGTGCAGGTGTCTCTGGCGGAGAAGAAGGGGCGCGGCATGGGCCATCTATCATGCCTGGCGGATTTTCAAGGGAAGTGTATGAAAAACGCCTGAAGAAGGCGCTTGAGGCAGTGGCAGCTAAAGCCCCTCAGGATGGAAAGCCGTGCGTGGCGTTTATCGGCGCAGGAGGGGCAGGGCATTATGTGAAGATGGTGCATAATGCAATTGAGTATGCTGACATGCAGCTGATAGCGGAAGCGTACGACCTGATGCGAAAGGCTCTGGGCATGGATGCCCTTTCGATTGCTGAGGTGTTTGAAGCATGGAACAAGGGAGTTTTAGAATCGTATCTTATCGAGATCACCTCGGAAGTTCTCAAGCAGGAGGATCCTTTTGGCAAGGGGCAGCTTGTTGATTTTATTCTTGATTCCGCCAGGATGAAAGGGACAGGGACGTGGACTGTTGCTAACTCTCTTACATTGCCCTCAGGCGTTGTTGCAATTCCAGGCATCTATGCTGCGGTTGAAGGCAGGGCGATCTCAGCAAGGAGGGCTGAGCGCGTGGCGCTTGCAAAGAAGCTTGGCATATCTTCAAGGAGATATTCAGGGGACAGGCAGGAGCTTATTGATGCCCTTGAGCAGGCGCTGTTTACAGCAAAGATAGCCTGCTATGCGCAGGGCATTGAGTTGATGCAGCTGGCCAATAAGGAATATTCCTTTGGAGGTCCTGATATTTCTACTCTTGCCAGCATTTGGAGGGCAGGGTGCATTATCCGCGCTAAGCTCCTTGGCGACATCACACGAGCGTATGCCAAAGATGCAAAGCTTTCAAGCCTTCTTGCCGCTCCTGCATTTAGCAAGGCGATAACCTCAGGAATGGAATCTCTTGCGAAGGTGTGCTGCGCTGCTGCTGAATCCCGTGTGCCGCTCATGGCGTTTGATGCCTCCCGCAATTACATTCTGCAGTATGCTTCCCGGCAGCTTCCTGCGAATCTTACCCAGGCGCAGCGCGACTTTTTTGGAGCGCATACCTATGAAAGAACTGACAGGAAGGGCGCCTTTCATACGGAGTGGGGCACGAAGAAGAGAAAAGAGGCATATTTCAATCAGACAGGCCAGAGGTAATCCTTAATCACTGAACATGCCTTATGGACCACGCCTGCATTGCTATGCTCTCCAACAATCCTATCAATGTAAAACTCTGCCGGCCCAGTAATCTTTAGAAAAAAAAGCCCGTTGATAAACTGGTTGACAAGTCCCTGGTTTCGTTGCAGTGCCATATCCATTCCAGGCCGGAACATGAAAAGATAGTCAGGGTCAATTATCCTTTCCTCTCCTTGAGCAAGTGTTATCAGGTCTGCTTTCCCATCCACACTGACTAACGCATTTCCCTCGCCTCTGAGATGATGATAAAAAAGGCCAGGACCAAAAATTCCCCCCATTAGATGGGAGTAAACAAATCTATCAATAATTACTGAACCATCTGCGCCAACAAGTGAACTCCTGTCAACGCACCATTCATTTCCAATGTCGATCTTTTCAAGAAGCACACCTCCGATTTTATCGTTTGTAAGAGTTATTGTTCCACCATCGTTTGCCCTGTAGCATTGCCAGTACACATGCTCACCTGTCATAAAACGCATCCATGGATTGTCTCTTCTTTCAGTAAACATCTCGATACCAGGCGTACAGTCGCGAAACTGGCAGTATTCTGTCCTAAATGTCTCTCCTTGAGAAAGGATAATGGTGACCAGTGCGCTTAGCCCTTCGTTGTCTATGGCTATTTGTGACATTTTGATGTGGTGGGTATGCCTTATTAATAATGCTTGCTCTGATTTCAGTTCCCATTTTTACCAGGTGGCACTACTTCACCAACCTGGAAAGCTCCACCGGAAGGAAGAAAGCGGGCTCGTGGGAAGCATGGCATTCCCCAAAACATCATTATGAAAAAAGGCATTAGCCATAGCTCACATCGCTTCCACTGCCAATGCGTAACCTCATTCTTTTCGTTTCGGGCCATCATCTCATTGCACATTCCGAGGGAGAAAAGAAGAAAGAAAGTGAAGAAAGAAAAGTGAAAACAAAAACGGCTCGGGGCTGCGCTTGCTGTAGGGCATGTGTTGCAGCCATTGCCTCAGTATAGTCGGGGCAGGCAAGCTTTGAGGAATATCGGTAGGCAGGATCGTGGAAAAGAGGCATTCCCTAAAATCTCATTCAAAAAAAGGCATTAGCCATGCCTCCCATTGCTTCCACACTCAATTCATAACTTCATCCTTTGTATTGCAGAGGATAGTGCACTTTGAAATTCCGAGGGAGAAAAGAAAAGTGAAGAAAGAAAAGAAGAAAAAAAGTGAAGAAAAAAAAGGTGAAAACGAAAAAGGCTCGGGCTGCGCTTGCTGGCAATGGCATGTGTTGCTGGCATTGCCGCAGCCATCGCCGCAGTATTAGAGCGCTGCTACCTGCGTGGTTGAAGGATGAGCGCGGGCAGCAGTGCACGACGGAATTACCATGAGCAATTTCACCGCAGGCAGAAGGAGAGAGAACAGTAGCGTCGCTTTTGGTAAAGTTGCTGTCGGCAATGAGCTTTTAGGGAATGCACTTTTTCCTGGATTGATGCCCATCAAAGCTGCAAAGAGGCAGGCAACTTCATAAAGGCTGAAGTATTACCCAATCGGGAATTTCAAACTCCCTTTCAACCAATCTCCTGAACATTTTTATAGGAGCTTAGCCTATATATCCTATAAGCACTGCCTAAGCAGGCAGAAAGCAGATTAGATTACTGTTTAGTAACAACAAAATCGAAATGTTTATATAGAAAAAGGAGGAATGAGGGGTGTAGAATGGGCATTGAAACTAGAGTTAGGAACTTCTTTCGTCGCAAAGCCTTACCCCATATCCTTACGCTTGTCACGGCAATGTCTATTGCGCCAAGAGATGCAGAAACATTCAACACGCCTTATGCTAAGTTGGGTATGTCTACATCTCTCAACCTGAAGGATACCTTGCAGCCTTCTTCGTATGCAAAAGCAGGGGATAGCGAACCTGCTGGATCAGTGGATACAACCATGAGACGTGAAACTATCAATCTCGAAGGTCCAATAAGGGAAATAGGGGAAGGGCTGCTAAGCAGTAAAGACGGCACAATTTTCCTCAACCCCGATGATAGCAGATACGGCAATGCAGACATCACCGTGGGTAATTTTGGCCCTCATGGTGAATATGGCGCAAAAATAACCCTTGAGCCAAATGATATTTCCATGTTGTTCTCCATCCCTATCGAGACAGGGGATGGCGCAACCCTTATCACCTACAGGTTAAGCACGGCATCACCAGATGTAAACATCGCTGCTGGCGGGCTTGACATAAGACGAGCTCCCGACGGCAGCTATCCATATAGCAACATGAATGGCTCGATCGGGTACTACCAGTCCGCCAGGAGTGTAGATCAGGCAGGCAAGGGCCTGGCCGATGTTTCTACTATGGTTGACCCAAGAACGAATGCCTTTGTTTCTTTCCTGCAGCTTGCAAACCTTATAAGCGACAATACCCTTGATGTTTTTGTTCAGGGCGTGAATATTACCTATACCGGGCGGACAATGGATGAAATCACTTCTGACTTACAAACTTATGATGGTGATGTGCAGCGGCACACTCTGGAACTCAACCCCCCTGCAACATATTTCACCCAAGGAACAATGAGAAGTGATGGCCAAACAGCAGATGGCCTGCTCTTAATGACTCCTCGGGGGTTCACTACTCCATCATGGGACATCGGTTCAATAGAAGGGCAGAAAGCAATAGGAGTGCGCACCACCCTTGAGCCTGGTAACGCACAGCTTGGCCTCTCACCAGTCTATCATTTCGGAAGAGGAGCTTATTTCATCACCAGTAGCGTAGGAACTAACAATGAAAATCTCAACACCGCAGTCGTTGCTTTGGAAGTCTATCCGGATTCTGATGGCACTTTCAAATTTGGTAATTTCGATGGTTCCATCGCGGTTAACCAGGGAGTGACGAGTAATGAACTCACAAATACACTGGCTGGATACTCCACTTTCCTCTTTCCAGGAACAGAAGCAGTGGCCATTGGCTTGCAGGGAGCAAACCCGAATTCTCATGATACCATGAAACTCAATCTGGACGAAATCACTGTCACCTACGTTCCAGCTAAGGACATTAATGACCTTGAGCAACGACTTATCGAGATGTACGGTCTCAATGGGAACGGCTCTAATCCAAACCCCACCGCAACCCCGCAAAGACCGACAGATACCCCATATCCAACCCACCCGCCAACGGCTACCCTGTATCCTCCTACTCCTGAGCCCTCTCCCACGCTTGAGCCAACACCGATTCCTACAAATTCTCCCACTCCTACTCAGTATGTAAGCCCTACCCCTGAATTATCTCCTACTCCTGTTCCACCTCCTTTTTACATCTCTTTCCTTGACGATGTGGGTGGACAGAGAATACCTATTACTGGCACTGATATAGATCAGCTTTCCAATAGAGTGATAGTCATTGTGGTGACAGATCCTGAAAACCCCCAGTTTAGCGGCAACGCTGCCTTAAGCGTTGCTGGTCCGCAGGACGGCGACCAAATCGCCTCCTACCACTTTTATGTTAGAACCAACAATGGGTTATATGAATTCTTGGGAAGGACACTATTAGACAGCATTGACCAGTTGGTTTGGGCTCATGGGGGGGATGCTACGGACAATCAAACAATCATTAGCCCGAATTTAAGGGATGGCCCTTCATCTAATCAAGAGACTCATTATAAATTCACTGCATATAGAATATATAGTAATGCCAAACCCTCCGTCGTTTCTCTTCCCGCCACCCTTATCTACCGCGTCATTGATGACAGCACGCCGACTCCACAACCTACTTCAACACTTACGCCAACGCCGCTTCCCACTGATACCTTAGTGCCAACACCAGCGCCATCGGATACTCCTTACCTTCAGATTATCAACACCCCCACCTCAACCATCACGCCCACCAACACACCAACCAATACACCGCCTGATACAGCAACTCCTACCCGAGTGCCAACCCCTATTGCTCCAAACTATAGCCCGACACCTACCGCAACGGCGACGCCCACGCCTGATTTGCCAGATCTTATAGTTTCGCTCGAAGACATTGCCCAAAGGGTCAACCTGCCTGACATTATCATGACCTATGTGCCACAGGGAACTGAGTTTTACATCATCTCTGCAAACGGAGTCAATAACCCCTCTCAGAATATCGTGAGGCGGGGGACATACAATGGGACTGACTCGACCGTCCTTGAGAATGTCACACCGGGAAACTATCGGCTTGTCATTTCTGAGCAGCATATAAATGGAAAGCACTTCGAGCAGTACATCGGTCCGTCATTCAGCCTCTTAGAAGACAGAAGCGTTTCAGGGATAGGGGTTGACAACCTTGAATTGAACATCAAGGCATATAGGCATATGCACCAGAATGAAAACGGCGTTAATTCCAATACAGGTACAACTCAAAGGCAAAGAGTTGGTAATCCGCTGGATATCTTCATTTATACTGGCCCTGCTCTTGATGAAAATTACCAGCCCACTGGAACAATGGCAAACCAAGATGAACTTGATTGGCTTGTGAACACTGGCATTATGACAGAGATGGTCAATTATACTGGTGGATTTGCAATGGATGCTCCTGTAACGTATGTCAACAACTTTAGAAACCTTCCCGCTCCAGGAACGGATGACAGTTTACTTATTCTATATGATGATAACCTCCCAACAGAATCTGATGGTGCAGTTGCTGTATGGTCAAACAATGGTGAAATAACTTCTGCTACTATTCTTCTTAAAACATTTGATAAGATGAAAGCAGATAATCCATTTGTTTCAGAAGTTGACCTTATTAAAAGGCAGAGGAATGCACTCCTAAAAGAAGCTGTTTCTGCGTATACAAATAATGAGCCTCCAGGCAACATTAATTTTCCTGATAGGCTATACGAGAATACTGGTCTTTTGCCTAATCAAAGTGTGTCTACTGTTGGTGGTAACCTCACTACATTATCAAGATACGATATAATCTCTGGAAATGTAACTTACAGTATGAATCCAAAGGCAGGGCCTGGCTTTGTGAATAAGTAAGAAATATCAATTACTTGGATACACAGTGTAATCTTGATAAAATTTCCCAGATACTCCAAATTTATTATATGGCAGGCAAGCCTTACGCTCACTAGGTTTGATGCAATCAAGATTTTTCTCAACCATGACCTGCCCAGGATTTGATCTCTTATAGAAGAAATATCTAATATTTTCAAAGGTTGTCCAAAGTACATTATCGTTATTGATGTTGGCAGCATTGCTTGCAACATTTGGATTAGCAATAAGGTCACTTGGAGAGACCTTGCAAGCATCATCGCATGACACTAATTCAAATTCGTTCTGAACACATCTCCTCAAAAGACCATTCCAATAATAATAATCAGCCCCAGTCCCCCTGCTACAGCAATGCCCAGCAGCTCCCCCCGTAGCAGATGCACCACTCGAACCAACAGAACAATATTTCCCACCACCGCACTGGCTATCAGCATAGCACTCGCATTGAACATCAGTTGCAGGATTACAAGTCGACGGAGCACAGGTTCCAACCACCACCCCAACTACATCCCT
>Ga0208373_1001359_pt1 | contig 33297 bp, 31 predicted proteins | sample RifOxyC2_FD_184036 | JGI IMG/M metagenome (GOLD analysis project Ga0208373, IMG submission 184036) | Soil microbial communities from Rifle, Colorado - Rifle Oxygen_injection C2 (SPAdes) | ecosystem: Environmental > Terrestrial > Deep subsurface > Rock core/Sediment | place: Rifle, Colorado... | reverse complement strand
GGCGGGTCGCCCCCCGCGCGGGGGCGTGGATTGAAACAAGCGCTCCATCGGCTTCGTCGCCGCAATAGTAATGTCGCCCCCCGCGCGGGGGCGTGGATTGAAACAATGTTCTGCTGGCTCACCAGATATGCCTGGTAGAGGTCGCCCCCCGCGCGGGGGCGTGGATTGAAACTGGATGTACCCCGTGTAGTGACGGATGCCAAAAGTCGCCCCCCGCGCGGGGGCGTGGATTGAAACGTTGGTGGGAAAAAGGACTTACATTGGTTGACGGGTCGCCCCCCGCGCGGGGGCGTGGATTGAAACAAATAGCTACGCCCAAGGAGTCTGCTTTGACGACGTCGCCCCCCGCGCGGGGGCGTGGATTGAAACATTGTGAGTGATAAAGTATATGAGAACCGAGAATGGGTCGCCCCCCGCGCGGGGGCGTGGATTGAAACCTCTTCATCAGCAACTATTGCCAACTGTCCATAAGTCGCCCCCCGCGCGGGGGCGTGGATTGAAACGGATGCGCGTGCCCAATTGAGAGATACCACGAAGGTCGCCCCCCGCGCGGGGGCGTGGATTGAAACATTTAGTCCTCCCTGTAGTACAACAGGTTACCCCGTCGCCCCCCGCGCGGGGGCGTGGATTGAAACCCGTCGAAATCGAGGCGGTTTATCGCGGTATCGGTCGCCCCCCGCGCGGGGGCGTGGATTGAAACGAGAGCCTGCGGAACACCCTGGAGGCGATCGCGCCTGTCGCCCCCCGCGCGGGGGCGTGGATTGAAACGTTGATTCCGTTGGTTCTATTGGTTTTTCTCCTTGGCTGTCGCCCCCCGCGCGGGGGCGTGGATTGAAACGTGAAAATGATGCTTATTTCGTCTCCCGCCGTCCGTCGCCCCCCGCGCGGGGGCGTGGATTGAAACAGCGATTTCTTTCGCATTATTCTACCTTTCCGGCCGTCGCCCCCCGCGCGGGGGCGTGGATTGAAACTCCTCGATGGGCGCGCCGGGATCCCGCGGGTACAGTCGCCCCCCGCGCGGGGGCGTGGATTGAAACACGATCCCGCGCGACGCTCTGGCCAAATGCGAAGGTCGCCCCCCGCGCGGGGGCGTGGATTGAAACAAAGCCTTTCCGCCCGAAAATCATTATTCCCGTGGTCGCCCCCCGCGGGGGCGCCACCGCGGAGGGGCGTATTATGCACGAACATGTGCATGCGGTTATTTCAGCTTGGCAACCATAAACAATATGTTTATAACCGCCCCCATGATCAGAACATTCGCGGATACGGAAACGGAGCGTTTTTTTACTACTGGTAAATCCAAACGGTTTCCACCCGACGTTCTGAAACGGGCGGTCAAGCGGTTGACGCAGATTGACGCGGCGCGGGTTATTGACGATCTGCGCATGCCGCCTTCCAACCGCCTGGAATTGTTGGCGAGAGGGCGCGCCGGACAATGGAGCATCCGCATTAATGAACAGTGGCGCGTCTGCTTCCGATTTGGCAACGGCGAGGCGTCTGCTAAGGAGATAAAACCATGAATCCGAAAAACAATCTTGACCCAGCCGCTTGCATCAACAAGCATATTGTACCACCAGGAGGTTTCCTTTCAACCAAGATTACTTATGCATTCAAACATAATACAGATTTTTGCAGGGCAATGATGAGAAAAAACAGACAGGTTGCCAAACAGAACACATTTACAGAGTTCCTGCTCTACACCACGCCCAACGGCAAGGTGAAGGTGGAGATATTTCTGCGCAATGAAAATATTTGGCTTACCCAAGATAGAATAGCTCTTTTATTTGGCGTGCAAAGACCTGCGATTACGAAACATCTCAAAAATATTTTTGAAAGCGGTGAGTTACAAGAAGATGCAGTTAGTAATAATCCGCGCATTGCCCCCATTGCAAAGTTATCGTTTGCAAAAAGGAGCAACTTCCGCTACTATCCGCAAAAATAAACTTTAACGGAGGCTCGCCTTGGCCGAAATAATTGATGCCCCGGTTCCTGCCAAGTTGGCCGAGTGGGTCGATGCCCGCCAGGCTCAGGGGCTCTATTTTTTCTCCCGTGGGGATGCGATAAAAAGCCTGCAAATGACGGATATCGCCTTTAAAATGGCGGTTTCCCGTTTGCAGAAAAAAGAAAGAATCCAGAGAATTCTCGGCGGCTTTCACATCATTGTCCCTCTCGAATTCAGTGCCACCCGTGTTTTGCCTGCCGAATGGTTTATCGCCGATTTGATGGCCCACATGAGGCGGCCCTATTATGTAGGCCTTCTGAGTGCGGCCGCCATCCACGGCGCCGCTCATCAGCAGCCACAGCAATTTCATGTTGTGACCACCGGCCCCCTGCGCCGGCTCCAGGTCAGGTCTCTGTCCGTCCGCTTTTTTTCCAAGATAAACTTTGAGGCGACGCCGGTTGCGTCAACCAAGGTTCAAACCGGTTTCATTTCCGTTTCAACTCCGGAGGGAACCGCGATCGATCTGATCCGCTACGCCAGAGCGATAGGCGGTCTGGACCGTGTATTGACCGTCCTACAGGAACTTGGGGAAAACATGGATCAAATAAAACTCGTTCATGCCGTCAAAGCCGACGGCAATCTGGCGTATGGGCAGAGGCTGGGATGGTTGCTGGAAAGAGCCGGTCATTCTGAATTGGTAGAGGGTCTGAGGGAATGGATCCGGGAACGCAACCCACTGCCTGCCAGGCTGGAACCTTCTTTGCCGATTCGGGGCGCAGAAAAGGATCAGCGCTGGCAACTGCTGATCAATACGACAGTTGAGGCTGATATATGATCCCGTGGGCGCATATTGTCGGTTGGCGCAGTTCGGCGCCCTGGATCTCGCATGCCCAGGTGGAGCAGGACTTGATAATGAGCAGGGCGCTGGTGGCTATCTTCCAGGAGCCATACCTGGCAGAAAGGCTGGCCTTTCGGGGAGGGACAGCTTTGCATAAATTGCACTTCAATCAGCCGCATCGTTACTCGGAGGATATCGACCTTGTTCAGATCGAACCGGGTGGAATCGGACCGATCATCGACAAGATTCAGGTAGTATTGGGAGATTTCCTGGGGAAAGCCCGTCGCAATCAGGCGGAAGGAACCGTGACGTTGATTTATAGAATGGAATCCGAGGGATCCCCCGTGATTTCCATGCGTTTGAAAGTAGAAATCAATACACGGGAGCATTTTTCCGTGGAGGGTTTTCAAAAGAAGCCATTTGCCGTAAACAGCCGATGGTTTCAGGGGAATTGCGAGATTACGACCTACTCTCTTGAGGAGTTACTCGGAACGAAGGTTCGCGCCTTATATCAAAGGAGAAAAGGTCGCGATCTCATCGATATATGGTTAGGCCTCACAGAGGGGAAAGCGAATGCCGACAGAGTCGTTGATATCTTCCTGCGCTATATGAATTTTGAAGGAAATGCCGTCGACGGTAGAACCTATGAAAATAATCTTCGGGAGAAAATGAAACATCCGGGCTTTGCAAGTGATATCGAGCCGTTGCTGCCCGATGGTGCCAGTTATGACCTTCAAGTAGCGTTCGATTATGTTGTGCGGGAGATTGTATCAAGGATAGACAAGGTGGGGAAGAAAAATGGCTAAAATCGCGGATGTTGTTAAACTGAAGACAGGATACGCCAATTTTGTGAACCTGAAGAGCGCTTACGACGAGGCGAAGGAAAATGCTGATCGAATGGCTATGTACCGGCCAACCAAGTCACATCGGACAGCATTTGGAAGTAAATCGGGACGGTTCTAATTTATTGATGAAGTGACCGATTTTCTTCACAATCTTTATATTGATATGATAAACGGAAAGACAGCAATAAATGGTTGTGAAAAAATTGTTAAGAGATTAGTGTCATTTTAGAATACTTACAAAGGGATAGGGACGCCGGTAGTCCGCCAGTGCAAAGACAACTGATAAATGGTCATTGCATAGAATCCCGAAGATCCCCTTGGGGTGTGGAGTTGTCCGGAAATTTTAGAATAGCTTGTTCGACGAGACGAGAAGAAAGGAGAAGGGGACACTATGAGTAGCATTTTAGACTCACCCGAGATGACCAAGCTTCTGACCCTTGTAGAGGAGGCCGCTCGATCCACCGAAGAAGGCGTCAAACATTTCGTTGAACCCGCCCCCGGCACGTTGCGGCGCACAACAAACAGGCGGCATCACATCGTGTTCGGCCGCCGCGGTTCGGGGAAGTCGAGTCTCCTGCGAAAGGCCGCGGCAGACCTCACAGTGGACCGGCGCCCAATCGCCTATGTGAATCTTGAGGCATTCAAGGGTCACAGTTACCCCGATGTCCTAATCAGTGTTCTGATAAAGACGTTTGGAGAATTCAAGAAGTGGATGGACTCTGCCGCAATCCATCCGTCAACACGAACGTCGTTTTGGCAGAAGCTGTTCGGAACCGCTCCACAACGCCCATCCTTCAACCGGATAAATTCCGCTCAACTATCCGATCGGCTGAAAAAGCACATAGAAGCGCTTGACATCGAATTGCACCGTACTGACGACGCGGAGATGCGTGTTACCGATGGTGCCGAGACCAGTGAAAGCGATTCGGTTGGGGTGAAGGTCAAGGCGGGGTCACCTATCGTTTCTGGTGAGGGTGCGGCAAGTGCAGGCAGCTCACGAACGCAAAAGCAAGAGGTGGAGCAGACGTACAAACGCTCAAAGACCGATTTCCTGCATCGCCATATCCTTGACTTCCAGCGCCTGTTTGGTGATTTGGGCAAACTCTCCGGCGGCGATTCGTACCTTTTCCTCGACGACCTATATCACATTCGGCGCTCCGACCAAGCCAGCGTCCTTGACTATTTCCACCGTCTCGCAAAAGACCACAACCTTTGGCTGAAGGTGGGCACAATTCGGCACAGGACAAGGTGGTACGTTCATGGCGATCCACCGATCGGCATGAAGATTGCCGATGACGCTGACGAAATCGATCTTGATCTCACTCTGGAGAAGTATTCGTTGGCAAAGGAATTCCTGACCAAGATCCTCACTAATTTCGCCAGGACCGCAGAAGTGGGACCTCTGAGTGGTTTTCTCACTGATGGGGCATTAGACCGTTTGGTGCTGGCTTGTGGTGGGGTCGCCCGGGACTTTCTTTCGATATTCCGGCGGTCGGTTGATATCGCCCGTGAGCGAGGCAGTGGATACCGGGGGGGCAAGATTGGTGTCGAGGACGTCAATGTAGCTGCGGGTGAATACGACTCAGCGAAGCGGGAGGACTTCAAACGCGACACGCTGGATGACAGTTCACCTCTGGAAGCTGAATTTCGGAAAATTAGCCAGTTTTGTCTGGAAGTTAACAACACAAACTGCCTTCTCTTGGACAAAGAACAGCACCATGCGGAGGTTGATCTCATACATGAACTTGTTGACCTCAAACTCGTCCATCTCGTCCGTTCCCGTGTCACAGTGAGTGGCCGACGTGGCCGGATATATGAAGCATACATGATTGACTTGAGTCAGTACGCCGGCGCTCGAAAGCGCCGTAAACTGCAGATGGTAGAATTCTGGAAACCGAACTCGACGGAGGCACTCAGAAAGAAAACCCTCATCTACACACCGGGGAAGACCGTCGAACAACCGGCTCCAGGCGACGGCGTACCCGCCGCGCCTGAGCCGTAACGTTAGGCAAAAGGATAAGGAATGAACAAATGGGAAGGCCCCCTTTACGAGTGGCTATTATGACGTCAATTACAGGAGTCGAGTTTGATCAGGTGTGGGAAAATCGTAGGAAAACATGCCCATGATATGTGCCTTGTTAACGTAATGACGTGCGATATTTATGTGTTGATTATTGATGAGATATTTGGAAAACAATGAAATTGAATAGTGAAATAATTATCTATCAATCACCTGCCGGCAACATAAAAATCGATGTTCGCCTGGAGGATGAAACCGTCTGGCTGACCCAAAAGCTGATGGCAGAGCTTTTCCAGACCACTATACCCAATATAAACATGCACCTTAAAAGCATTTATGAGGAAAAAGAATTAGCGGAGGAGGCAACTATTAAGGATTTCTTAATAGTTCAAAAAGAGGGTAACCGAGAAATAAACCGTATGCAGAAATACTATAATCTGGATGTCATTATATCTGTGGGATATAGAATAAAATCGCAAGTTGCGACTCAATTCCGCATCTGGGCAACTAAAAGGCTAAAGGAATACATTGTTAAAGGTTTTACCCTCAATGACGACCGCTTTAAAACCGGAAATTCAATGAATTATTTCAACGAACTGCAAGAGCGACTTCGGGAAATCCGTCTCTCTGAAAGGTTTTTCTATCAAAAAATAAAAGACATTTACGCAACCAGTATCGATTATGATCCAAAAGATGAGAAAACGATTGAGTTCTTTAAAATTGTACAAAACAAACTGCTTTGGGCGATCAGCAGTCAAACGGCTGCAGAACTTGTTTATAGAAGAGCAAACTCCTCATTACCCTTATTGGGTATGCAATCTTACGACAAGGACACTGTTAGTCAAATCAGGAAAAGTGATGTCCTTATCGCCAAGAATTATTTAAATGAAGAAGAACTAAAACTTCTTGGTTTACTGGTTGAACAGTATCTTGCTTTTGCGGAAACTATGGCACAGCAGCATACGCCAATGTATATGAAAGAATGGATTGTCAAGCTGGATAATATTTTGCAGATGAATGGCCGGGAGTTACTTACCCATGCAGGAAAAATAAGCCACCAAATGGCAATAGAAAAATCAAGCCAGGAATTAGAAAAATATATTGAAGAACAAAAAAAAATAGCTCATGAACATAATTTAAAAGAAATTGAAGAAGATATCAAAAAATTAAAAAATGATAAAAACACATAACAAATCGCTGCACTGGGTGATGCGATAACGAAAAGTGAATTTAGATCCACTCCACTGGGAGGTGAAATGGCAAAAATCGCGGATGTTGTTAAACTGAAGACAGGATACGCCAATTTTGTGAACCTGAAAAGCGCTTATGACGAGGCGAAGGAAAACGCCGATCGCATGGCCATGTATCGGCCGACCAAATCACACCGGAAAGACACGGTTCATGAGTTGGCGCGGGCGTAGGATCGCAAGCATGCCGGAGGAAAAAACTGATTTTCGCCTTGACTTGAGCAACGAGTGCGTATAAGAGTCGAGTACATCCCGCATCCGGGAGAAGATTTTTCAGTGGAGATAAAGAAATTTGGTTTGCAGGGGGGCTGCAACGAAAAATAGATGTACTGGCTTAAAATAATAATTATAACATGGAGGTAAATCAATGAGCGAAGATGTAAAGGCCCCGATGCCGGGGAAGATCCTCGAGGTTCTGGTCAATGTCGGAGACCAGGTGAATGAAGACGATGAGCTTGTAATACTCGAGGCGATGAAGATGGAAAATCCGATTTACGCCCCGGTCGGAGGAACCATAAAGGAAATCAAGGTCAAGGCAAATGACTCGGTCGAGACGGACCAGCTCATGATGGTCATCGAGTAGCTGAGCGGTTTATCAGACAGTAATTTTTTTAAATTTACAGAAATGCATGATCAGGGCGCGCGCCGCAAAAAGGTTGCGCGCCTTTTTTTGCGGCCGGCTCAGGTTATTATCTCGGCAAAAAGGTCGTAATCGTCGGCGTCGATTATCCGGCAGGAAACGATCTGGCCGATTTTGGGATTGCCCCCCCGGAGGTAGGTTATGCCGTCGATTTCAGGGGCCTGACGCCGGCACCGGCCGGTAATCGTATAGTCCTCCCGTTCGCTCTTTCCCTCGACGAGAACCGCCTGCACGGAGCCGATCAGACGGCTGTTTATCTCCCGCGAAATAAATGCCTGTTCTTCCATCAGGATATCCCGCCTTCTCTCTTTTTCCCTCTCCGAAATCCGGGCGGGCAGGCAGGCCGCCTTGCTGCCTTCCTCACGGCAGTAAGGAAAGGCGCCCAGATGGTCAAAGCGTATTTGCCGGATAAACGAAAGCAGATTTTCAAAACGGCGGGGGGTTTCGCCGGGAAACCCGACGATAAGCGAGGTGCGCAGGGCAACGCCGGGGATGAGCTCCCTGGCCCTGGCAATAACATCGCTCAGTTGGGCGCTGTTGCCGCCGCGCCGCATCGCTGCGAGGATCGAATCGTCGCTGTGCTGTATCGGGATGTCAATGTATTTGCAGACTTTTTCTTCCTCCGCGATCGTGCGCAGCAGCTCTTGCGTGATCCGGGCCGGGTAGAGATAGAGGAGCCTTATCCACAAAATGCCGTCGATTGAGACAAGCTCCCGGAGCAGCCGGCTCAGGGACGTCTTGTTTCTGAGGTCCCTTCCGTAGGCGGTGGTGTCCTGGGAAATTAGGATCAACTCGCGCACCCCGTGGGAGGCGAGCTCCTCCGCCTCCCTGAGGATGTCGTCAATTGAGCGGCTGCGCGCCTTCCCGCGTATGGACGGAATAACGCAGTATGAACAACTGTTGGAACAGCCCTCGGCGATCTTCAGGTAGGCGCTCCCCGCCGGGGTGGAAATAATCCGTTTATGGGCGGCGGTCATTAAAAAGGTAGGCTTGCCGATGGCGGCGCACCCGTTTCCCCGGTTTTCCCCGGCAAAAAGCCCCTCCAGGCGGCGGGCGATCTCGGGAACCTCCGAGATGCCGAGAAACAGATCGACCTCAGGGAGCGACTCCGCAAGCTCGCTTCCGTAGCGCTGCGGCAGGCAGCCGGTAACGACAATGCGTCTGCCGGCTACGCCTTTTTTCCAGAGGGCGGCGGCAAGAATTTCTTCGATCGCCTCCTCTTTTGCCGGCAGGATAAAGGCGCAGGTGTTGATCAGGATAACGGCGGCCTCCTCCCGCCTGTCCGTCAACCGGAAGCCGCCATTTTCCAGGAGCGATGCCATCACCTCGGAATCCACCTGGTTTTTGGGACAGCCGAGACTAACTATTTGAACCTTTTTCCCTTTCAACTTTCAACTTTCAACTTTTAATTTACTCCCTACGGCAGCTTCCTGGCGAGAACCTTCCGCGGTTTGGCGCCGTCGGCCGGACCTACAACCCCTTCCGCCTCCATCTGTTCGATGATCCGGGCCGCCCGATTGTAGCCTATTTTCAGATAACGCTGCACAAGGGATATCGACGCCTGCCCAAGATCGGCCACCAGGGCGACCGCCTCGTCGTATTTCTCGTCGAAGTCTCCCTCCGCCTTTTCCCCTGCTTCTACTGACTTCAATTCGACGAGAGACTCGTCATAAGCCGGCTTTCCCTGCTTTTTCACGAAATCAACTATCCGTTCAATCTCCTGATCCGACACGTAGGCGCCATGGATTCTCATCGGCATGGAACTTCCTGGGGGAATGTAGAGCATGTCCCCGGCCCCGAGGAGTTTTTCGGCGCCGAGTTGATCGAGGATGGTTCGCGAATCGACCTTCGAGGATACCTTGAAGGAGATGCGCGTCGGGAAGTTGGCCTTGATAACGCCGGTAATGACGTCAACCGACGGCCGCTGGGTCGCAAGAATAAGGTGGATTCCCGCGGCCCTCGCCATCTGGGCAAGGCGGGCAAGGGACTCCTCCACGTTCCTCTGGGCGACCATCATCAGATCGGCGAGTTCATCGATGATGATGACGATATAGGGAAGTCGCCCGGGAAGGGATTCGCTTTTGCCGGGGTTCCCTTCCTCTCCGGCAGCGTAAGGCGGGGGCGGGGCTACCGGCGGGTTTGCCGCCATAATCAGGTTGTAGGTATCGATGCTTTTTGCCCCCACTTCACTTATGGCCTCGTAGCGACGTTCCATCTCTTCCACGGCCCAGCGCAGGACGAGCGCTGCCCTTTTCGGATCGACGACAACCGGATGGAGCAGGTGGGGAATGCCTTCGTACCCGGACATTTCCAGCCGTTTGGGATCGATCATGATAAATTTAACTTCTTCGGGCGTTGCCTTGAAGAGGATGCTGCAGATCATGGCGTTCAGGGAAACACTCTTTCCGGAGCCGGTAGTCCCGGCGATCAGCAGATGGGGCATTTTGAGAAGATCGGCAATAACCGGCGTTCCCAATATATCCTCGCCAAGAACGATCGGAAGCTTGTGAGGAAATCCCTGAAAGGCCGGATGGTCGAGAACGTCCCGCAGGCTGACCGGGTTTCTCTCCTGATTGGGAATCTCCACGCCGATCGCCCCCTTGCCGGGGATGGGGGCGATTATCCGGATGCTCTGGGCGCGCAGAGCCAGCGCCAAATCATCGGAAAGATTTGTTATTTTGTTTATCTTGACCCCGGGCGCCGGTTCGAGTTCGTACATCGTGACAACCGGCCCCGGCTTTACTTCGATCACCTTTCCCTCAACCCCGAAGTCAAAGAGTTTCCTTTCAAGCAGGCGGGAATTTTCCAGCAGTGTTTCTTTTTTGACCCGGGTATCTTTCTTCTGAAGCTGTTCGAGGAGGGCCAACGGCGGCAGGTTGAACTTCCCCTTTGCTTTACCGGTAAAATCAAAATGCGTCTGTTCGGCCTTCGCCAGCTTTTCCTTTATCTTTTCTATCTTTATATCTTCGATCCTTGGGTCTGTTCCCTTCCCCGGTTTTGATGACGCCGCTTTTTCCCGATCCCCCCACAACTTATCTTTCAGCGCAAAGAAAAAGGCCCCCGCCTTTTTCAGGTTGAAAACTGAGGCAAACGACTTCTTCGCAAAAGCGACGATGGAAAAATCGAACAGGACGATCAGCGCAACCAGAAAAACAAGACCGAGCAGAATGGCCGAACCGGCCGGATGCAGTGATGCCTGAAACAATTCATAAGTCCTGGCGCCCAGCAGTCCGCCGGTATCCACAGGATTCCCGTAAAGAGAAATGTTTCCTGTCGTCATCTTCAATATCCCGGATGTGGAAAAGATGAGACCAACGACAGCGGCAACTGCATCGATCCCGATACTGAACTGGGGCGTCTGGAAAAAACGCACGGCGAAAAACAGAAAAGCAACGGGAAGCCAGAGGACCCCGAACCCGATCAACCAGATCACCGTATCGGCGATATAAGCGCCGACTGCTCCTGTCCAGTTGCGGACGGTTGTCTCCTCCGGACCGTAGAAATGCCGGAAGGAGGGATCGGGGGGATAGTAGGAAAGGAGGGTTATAAAAAGAAAAAGGGCGCAGGCGATGCAGACCAACCCGGCTATTTCCGTCCATCTTTTTGAAAAAGAAGAGTCATTATTCATCTGTTTTCGCCGCCGCTGCCTCCTTTTCAAAATTCCGGATCATGATGCCCCGAATCAGGTCGATCAGTTCCCCTCTCGTTTCGATCGTATATGGCGACACATCGACAGGCTGACCGATAATCATTTTAATTTTCCCCGGTTTTATCATAAGACTCCGCTTCGGCATGATCTCGCTGGCGCCAATTATGGAGATGGGGACAATGGGCACGCCCGACTGAATGGCCAGGTAAAACATCCCCTGCTTGAACTGTTTTATCGTTCCATCTTTGCTTCTCGTCCCCTCCGGAAAGGTGACGACCGATGTTCCCTCCCGGATCATCCTTGCCGCCTCACCAAGGCTTTTTAGCGCATTTTCGTGGTGTTGCCGATCGATCTCGATATAGCCGGCATTCCTCATCGCCTTGCCGAAAAAAGGGATCTTGAAAAGCTCCTTCTTGGCGATCCAGCGGAACTGTCCGGGAATATGGGCCAAAACGATCAGGATGTCGAAATCGCTCTGATGGTTGGACATAAAGATTTGCGGTTTTTCAAAGGATACGTTCTGTGCCCCTTCCACCTCAACCCGGACGGCAGAGAGCTTAAGCAGCATCCTTGCCCACAGATTGGCAATTCGGTGGACCTTCCCTTCTCCGGGAGAAATAAATGGCAAAACAGTGCAGAATACGGCAATAAAAGCTGTTATAATTACCGAAAAAAAGACCAGCAGCGCAGAACGAAACATAGGCCTATCGTGCCTCATTAAAGTCAGGCGACTATTTCTGAACGGATTACATCGGCCTCGTGCTACTACCTGAATATCTCTTTTAAGTCAACGGGAAACCGGCCCCAGATTTTCCTGCCAGCGCAAAAGCGCGGCGAGGGCGCGTTGGGAATGCAGCGCGCCTCGTTCTTTTTTGGCGGTTCGCCCCGGCAAGGGCGGAAAAAGTCCAAAGGTAACATTCATCGGCTGGAAGGTTTTACTCTCCCGATTTGTCAGATGGCCGATCAGTGCGCCCAGGGCCGTCTCCGGCGGCGGCGCAATCAAATCCTTCCCGGAAAAAAGGCGGGAAACATTGACTCCGGCAACCAGCCCCATCGCCGCCGATTCGACATATCCCTCGACGCCGGTGATCTGGCCGGCGAAAAATATCCGCTTTTCGGAGGCAAGCTGGAGCGTCGGCAACAGCAGCCGGGGAGAATCGATGAAGGTGTTGCGGTGGATGCTTCCGTAACGGGCGAACTCGGCATTTTCCAGACCGGGAATCATTCGCAGCACCCGCCGCTGTTCAGGCCAGGTCATTTTCGTCTGAAACCCGACGATGTTGTAGAGGATGCCATCCTTGTCCTCCCGACGAAGCTGAACTACCGCGCAGGGCTGCCGGCCGGTTTGCGGATCGATCAGGCCGACCGGTTTCATTGGTCCATGGGCCAGGGTTTCGATCCCGCGGCGGGCGATAACCTCTATCGGCAGGCACCCTTCGAAAAACTTTTTGTCCTCGAAATCGCGCAGCGGCGTCTCTTCAGCCTCGGTCAGCAGCTTCCAGAACTTCTCGTATTCGTCGCGGGTCAGGGGGCAGTTCAGGTAGTCGGCCGAGCCGTGGCCGTAACGGGAGGCGGCAAATACTTTCGTCATATCAATCGATTCCGCTTCTACTATCGGCGAAATGGCGTCATAAAAGTGGAGGCTGCCGGCATTTGTCAGGCGGGAGAGCGCCGCGGCCAGATTATCGGAGGTCAGCGGTCCGGAGGCGATAACAACTACCCCTTCCGGCGGAATTTCGCTTATTTCTCCGCGGATAAGCTCAAGATTTGGCTGGCCGGCAAGAGTCTTTTCAATAAATTCGGAAAAGGCTTTACGGTCCACGGCAAGCGCCTTTCCCGCCGGAACGGCGGTCGCGTCGGCGGCCTTGAGGATCAGCGAATCCATCCTCCGCATCTCTTCCTTCAGGAGACCGACGGCGTTGTCAAGGCCGTCGGAGCGAAGCGAATTACTGCAGACGAGTTCGGCCAGAAGCGGCGACTTGTGCGCCGGTGAAAAGCGCTCCGGTTTCATTTCGCAAAGTCGCACCCGGCATCCCCTGCGCAGAAGCTGCCATGCCGCCTCGCAGCCGGCAAGCCCCCCGCCGATTACCGTAACCGGCATGCCCTTTATCGACACCCCGCCCCCCTCACTCCTCACCCCTGCCCACCGGTTCCTTATATTTCTGGATATTCTTGCATCCGGGATAGCCGGTGCAGGCGAGGAATTTTCCGTAGCGGCCCTTCCTTACGGCCATCGGCTTGCCGCATTTCTCGCAGAGGATGTCGGTGCTCTCGACGGGGGCCTTTTCCTTTGCCTCTCCCCGGGTCGTCCGCACGATATTTTTGCACACGGGATATCCGGAACACCCCAGAAATGTCCCAAAACGGCCCCTCTTTGCAACCATCGGCTTGCCGCATTTTTCGCAAATCTGCTCGGTTTCCTGCCCCGCCTCCACAGCCCCGCCCGGCACCGCTCCGGGAGTTGTTTTAAGGATAAATTTGCACTCCGGGTATCCCGAACAGCCAAAGAAAGCTCCATAACGTCCCCTTTTGGCCACCAGCGGCTTCCCGCATAACGGGCAGGTCTCGTCCGTCGTGGGCGCCTTTTCCGGAATGATCCTGCCGTCGGCGTCTTCGGTGAAATTGGCCGTTTTCTTGCAGACCGGGTAATTGGAACAGGCAAGGAATTTGCCGTTTTTCCCCCTCTTTATCAACATCGGGCTCCCGCATTTTTCGCAGGCAATATCGGCGGCAGTCTCCGTCGCGGCTGCCTTTTCCGGGATGATCTTCCCCGCGGCATCCTGGGAGAAATTAGTCGTGCTCTTGCAAGTCGGGTAGTTGGAACAGGCAAGAAATCTGCCGTTTTTTCCCCACTTTATCACCATGGGGCTCCCGCATTTTTCGCAGACTATATCGGTCGGGATCTCTTCCTTTTTTATATTGCGCATCCCCGCGCTGGCCTTTTTCAGTTCCTCCAAAAACGGGGCATAAAAACTATTCAGCATATCAAGGCGTTTGGTTTTGCCTTCCGCAATCTGGTCAAGCTGCGTTTCGAGCGACGCGGTAAAGGCGACGTCAAGAATTCGGGGAAAGTTCTTCACGAGCAGCTCCGTCACCAGCACGCCCAGGTCGGTGGGAAAGAACTTGCTCTTTTCCAGCTTGACGTATTCCCTGTCCTGGATGGTGCTGATGATGGCGGCGTAGGTGCTGGGACGGCCGATGCCTTTTTCTTCAAGTTCCCGAACAAGCGTCGCCTCTGAAAAGCGGGGCGGCGGCTGGGTGAATTTCTGTTCCTGGTTAAGGGAAATGAGCTTGAGGGTTTCCCCCTGGCGGACATCCGGCAGGAGCTTCCCGAACTCCTTGTCTTCCCCGTTATCATCCTTGCCTTCCGTATAAAGCATGGTAAAGCCGGGGAACTTCATGATCGCCCCCTGCGCGCGGAAGAGGCAATTCGCGGCATCGATGTCAACCGTAGTCTGATCGAGCAGGGCGGGGTTCATCTGGGAGGCGACGAAGCGGTTCCAGATAAGCTGGTACAACTTGAACTGATCCGGGCTGAGGAACTCCTTTATCTCTTTGGGCGAGCGGGAAACCGCCGTCGGTCGGATCGCCTCGTGGGCGTCCTGCGCCGCATCCTTGACCTTGAAGGTCTTGGCCTTTGCCGGCAGGTAGGAGTCGCCGTAAACCGATTTTATGTAATCCCTCGCTTCAGTGACTGCCTCGCCGGCAACACGGACCGAATCGGTTCTCATATAGGTGATAAGTCCGACCTGACCCTCCCGGCCCAGTTCGATCCCCTCGTAGAGTTTCTGGGCGGTTGACATCGTCTTTTTCGCTGTAAAATGAAGCCAGCGGGCAGCCTCCTGCTGCAGCTTGCTCGTCGTAAAAGGGGCCGGCGACTGGCGCTTGACCTCCTTTTTTTCGACAGCGGCAACAGTAAAAACCGCCTCTTTCAGGGAGGCGGCGATTTTCGCGGAGGTTTCCCCATCTGCAACCTTGGCCTTTTTCCCATCCACCTTCAGCAGTTTCGCCTCGAACGGGGGCGGATTTTCCCCTTCCAGAACGGCGGTGAGGTTCCAGAATTCCTCCGGAACAAACTTTTTGATCTCCTCTTCCCGGTCGCAGATGATCCGGACGGCGACGGACTGCACCCGGCCGGCGCTCAAGCCCCGTTTCACCTTCTCCCACAAAATCGGGCTTATCTGATAACCGACCAGCCTGTCGAGGATGCGGCGGGTCTGCTGGGCCTCGTATAAATCGAAATCGAGTTCGCGGGGATGCGAGATGGCATGAAGGATCGTCTCTTTTGTCAGGTCGTTGAAAAGGACGCGCTGGACGAGCTTGTTTTTGCCGATCTCTTCGGCGACGTGCCAGGCGATCGCCTCCCCTTCGCGGTCCGGGTCGGGGGCCAGCAGGATGCGATCCGCATGCGCCGCGGCCCTCTTTAGTTCCGCCACTACCTTTTTTTTGGCTTCCATAACTGTATATGTCGGCTCGAAACCCTTTTCCGGATCGATGCCCAGCTTGTTTTTGGGAAGATCCTTGATATGGCCCACGGACGCCCTTATTTCAAATCCTTTGCCGAGATATTTGCCGATGGTTTTTATCTTGGTCGGGGATTCAACGATAATCAACGAATTAACTATTTGTTTTTCTTTCAAATTTATGGCTCCTTGCGCAAGAATTGTTTGCCGGGCAGTTGCTTTATCATGCCGTTCAGCTCGAGGGTGAGCAGGGCGTTTTGCACCGCCCGGGCAGGCAGGCCGGATTGTTCGATAAGCGAATTTATGTCAAGCGGGCGTGCAGAAAGCAACGAAAACAGCTTGCTTTCGCTATCCGTCATAGTCACCCTCTCCACGGGCGCAGGGGAGATTTCGGAAGCACCCGCGTTTCCGGATTTTTCAGGATCAGCGGGAGGGGGCGTCGCCGGCAACGGGAGAGGCAATTCCCCCATATCGGACTTGAAAAACCCGACCTGGGGCATGATTTCCTCAAGTATTTCATCGATGTTTTCGAGAAGCGTCGCCCCCTGCTTGATCAGATGATTCGTCCCCCGCGACCCGGAAGACCCCATCTCCCCCGGCACGGCAAACACGGAGCGCCCCTGTTCGGCGGCGATTCTCGCCGTGATCAGCGAGCCGCTTTTCTCCCCGGCCTCCACGACGACAACCCCGTACGAAATACCGCTGATCAGCCGGTTCCGGGACGGGAAATTGGGGGCGTTGGGCGGCGTGCCCAGCGAAAATTCGGAGACAAGGGCGCCGTTTTCGATGATCTGTTCCGCCAGTTTCGCGTTTTCCGGCGGATATATCGTATCGATGCCGGTGCCAAGAACCGCGATTGTCCGACCCTTGCCGGCAAGGGCGCCCCGGTGCGCGGCGGCGTCTATCCCGCGGGCCAGGCCGCTTACCACCGTAACCCCTTTCAAAGCCAACTCGCGGCTCAGCTTCTCCGTCGTGTAGCGGCCATAAACAGAGGCGATCCGGGAACCGACAACCGCCACGCAGACATCGCCCGGAACGAGCGAACCCTTGACGTAGAGAAACGGCGGGTAATCGTATATATTCAGGAGGTTTCGCGGATAACGGGGATCCGTGCAGGCAATTATCTCGACACCCGTCTTCCCGGCCTGGTCCAGCTCCTGTTCAATTTTTCCCCATGCCGAAAACGAGCGGATGTTGTCGGCAATTTTGGGGCCGATGCCGGGGATTATCCGCAACGTCTGCCCGGAGGCTGAAAACACCTCCCGCGGCGAGTGAAAGGCCTGAAGCAGCGTGCGAAATCCCACGCAGCCGACGTCCTCGACAGCCCTTAGCGCGAGCCAATATTTTAACGTCTCCCTGTCCATTTCCTTTGCTCACTCCCTAAAATCAAACGGGCGGGAGGATATACGTACATTTACGGGGTGTCAAGTTTTTTAGGGATTTACTCTTTTCCGACCCGGTTGTTGCAGCCCTTCATATTGCTTGACAAATTATCTCGACTATGGTTTAGAGCCCCTCAACAAACATCGGATTTGGAGAATATAAAATGAAAAAGACATTGACTACATTCAGCAATACTAAAAGAAAACGCACCCATGGATTTTTGGTGCGTATGGCGACCAAAGGCGGCCGGGATGTTCTGAGCCGGAGACGGGCAAAGGGTCGCAAACGATTGGCGGTTTAGGGGACAGACCGTTTAGGTGGGAAATAAACAGCCCCCTGCGGAGGGGCAACTTGGGTGAAATCTCAATCGTTTCGAAAAGAAGAACGGATCAGGAAAAGGCAGGACTACCTGCGTATCTATCAGCAGGGGAAAAGGGGTTACTCCAGAAACTTCACCATTATTACCTGCCCTAATCGGGCCGAGATCAGAAGACTGGGAACCACGGTCAGCAAAAAAGTCGGGAACGCCGTTCAGAGAAACAGGGTCAAACGTCTTTTACGAGAGTTTTTCAGGTTGAATAAACAGAGGCTTCCGGCGTCTAATGATATCGTGATCATCGCCAAAAGGGGCATTCCACCGCTGACTTACAAAGATGTGTATGCAGAGCTTGAGGGTCGGCTGCTAACGGGAACAGATGTATAGAGAAAACCCTTTTTCAGTGACATTCGGAAAATTTCTGGTGATGCTGGTGCGTACCTACCAGATATCTATTTCGCCTCTCACAGGTTCCAACTGTCGATTTTACCCCACCTGTTCCGAATACACGATCACCGCCGTACAGCTTTACGGCCCTTGCAAGGGGGTGTTTATGGGCTTCAGGCGCATCCTCCGCTGCAACCCCTGGAACCCCGGCGGGTATGACCCGGTAAAATGAAAATAACGTTACAAATTTGGAGGTTTTAATGGACAAGAAAACAATTCTTGCCGTCGTTTTATCAGTTATTGTCTTGATGGGGTATCAATATTTCTTTGCCAAACCCCCCGTCAAAACGGCTGCCCGGCAGGAGTCCGCTGCCGTATCCGGAGCGGATAAAAAGGCGCCTGATTCAGTTCAGAAGAATGCGCCGCCGGCAGATGCCGCCAATAGCTCAACCGCGGGCACGATAACAACCGCAAAGGCCGAAAGCGGCTACGAGCGGGACGTTGTCGTGGAAACCCCCCTCTACCGTGCCATCTTCACCACAAGGGGCGCGGCGCTGAAATCGTTTCAGTTGAAACAGTATAAAACCTCCATTCCCGGCACCAAAGACATTGCCGAGGCCTTCTACGGGCTTATCGGCAAGAAAAAGCCCGTCTATGAAGAACCTCAACCTATTGAGCTTGTTCATGTAGTCGAGGGAATGCCACTGCCCTTTACCGTCACTTTCCCGGACTCGACAATCAACATCCCGGAAAACGCCTTTTTTGAGGCGCAGGGGACCTTGCTTGATTTGACAAAGGGGGACGAAAACCGCAGCCTGACCTTCACGCAATCCTATCCCGGAGATATACGCATAGACAAGGTATTCACCTTCAATCGCGAAAGCTACAGTTTTGATCTGGAAGTGAAGGTTCACAACCTCCGGGAAACGCCGATAAGCGAAAACGCGTCCCTGTCCTGGAACCAGTATGTGGATCCGGCAGCGCCCACCGACAGTTATGGTCACGACGGCCCCGTTTCCTATGTGGCGGACAAAATTGACCGTCCCGAGGTACAAAAAATGGATGCGGACAAAACGATGGGGCCTTACGTCTCCTGGGGGGGATTCGAAAGCAAATACTTCATTTCCGCAATGATCCCGCAGAATCCGTCCCTGACGAGCATGAGACTGGTTAAAACTCAAGGCAATCTGGTCTCTGTAAGCATACTGGGACCAAAGAACGTGGTTCCGCCGGGGCAGCCATCCGTCTTCAACTACAAACTGTTTCTTGGCCCCAAGGATTTCAATGTTTTAAAATCCCAGGGCATCAAGCTGGAAAACGCCATCGATTTTGGAGACTGGCTGAAATGGCTCGCCATTCCGATGCTGCTTACCCTCAAGTTCATCCACGGCTATATCAACAATTACGGCATCGCGATCATCCTGCTTACGATTCTGATCAAGCTGATCTTCTGGCCTCTTGGCAACAAGAGCTACAAGTCGATGAAGGAGATGCAAAAATTACAGCCCAAGATGGCGGAATTACGTGAAAAATACAAGAACGACAAGGCCCGGCTCAGCCAGGAATCGATGGCCCTCTACAAAACCCATAATGTGAACCCGATGGGCGGCTGCCTGCCGATGGTCGTGCAGATACCCGTTTTCTTCGGCCTCTACAAGGCCCTTCTGTACGCGATCGAGTTGCGTCACGCACCGTTCTTCTGGTGGATTCAGGATCTCTCCGCAAAGGATCCGTACTACATCACACCTCTGATCATGGGCGCCACAATGTTCATCCAGCAGAAGATGACTCCGACTGGCGCCGACCCCATGCAGGCAAAAATCATGCTGTTTATGCCGATTATTTTCACCTTCATGTTCCTCAATTTTCCCTCGGGACTGGTCGTTTACTGGCTCCTGAATAACGTGATCAGCATCGGCCAGCAGATGTACACCAACAAGAAACTGGCGTAAGCGGGAAGGTCCGGAATCGTAGCTAATGTTCAAACTGGAGATAAAGTTCCAAGATGGAAGCGATTGACATTGAAGCCAAAACAATAGACGAAGCAATCGAAAAGGCTTGCAGGGAATTTAAGACAACACGGGAAAAACTGAAGATTGAGATAATCGCGGAGGGGAATCCCGGCTTTTTAGGATTTGGGTCAACAAAAGCCCTGATCAGGGCCGGCATCCTGCAAATTGACAAGGAACTTGATAATTTTATAAGCAGCGCCGATAAGCCGGTTTCCGTTATTTTGCCCGAAACAAGTCCAGCTTCCTTTTTGGCGGCGCCTCCTTCGCCGTCAAAAAGGAAGGAGCTCGGCAATAAGCCCGAGGTTCACAACGTAATAAAAAAACAGCATCCGGAAAAGTCCTCCGCTTCGGACAGTTCCGACGGTAATCAGCCCCGAAAACCCCTGGCGGCAAAAAAACTGAATGCGGATGCACCTTCCGGGATCACGCCTCAAGGTCAGTCCGAGGCGATCAGGGCCATGGAACTTGTCGAAGGCATATTGTCAAGAATGAGTATACCCGCCAGGGTAAGGCTTCAGGAAACACCCGAGATGATTATAGTGAAGATTGAAGGGGATGGAGATGGCCTGCTGATCGGGAAAAGAGGGCAGAACCTCGATGCCATCCAGTACATAGTGAACAAGGCGGTTCATCATTCCATAACCGAGAGCAGGCGGATCATAATAGATACCGAAGAGTACCGTAAAAGGCGGGAACAATCCCTGCTTACTACGGCCATGCAAACCGCAAGCAAGGTCAAAAAAACACGTAAACCGATAACTCTTGGGCCCATGAATCCACACGACCGGCGCATCATCCACATTGCGCTTAAAAATGAAAAAAACCTTACCACTAAAAGCCGAGGCGACGGGGAGTACCGGAAGATCGTAATCATTCCGTCGCGACGCGGAGCGGCCGATGAAAAAGGCTGACCACAAATCAACACCCCCATCGCTCCCGGGGCTGGGCGCTTGCTGTGAATATAGTTCAAGGGCAATGGCATCATGATTTTCAACGACAGCATTGCCGCCATCGCGACTCCTCCCGGAATCGGCGGCATTGGCGTAATCCGGATAAGCGGACCGGATGCGGAGAACATCGCCCGCAAGATTTTCAGCCCCCTTCCCCTGCATAATTTTCTCTCTCATCACCTTTACCACGGCGAGATAGTATCCCCGGAGACAAATGAGATTCTTGACGAGGTTTTGATAACCATATTGAGGGGCCCACATTCCTTTACCGGAGAAGACACCCTGGAAATAAGCTGTCATGGCGGCGCCCTTATCCTCCGTACTCTGTTCGAGGCGGTTCTCCGGGCGGGAGCCCGTCCGGCTGAACGAGGTGAATTCACAAGGAGGGCCTTCCTAAACAACCGCCTCGATCTTGCGCAGGCCGAAGCGGTTAATGACCTGATAACCGCGCAGACAAGAGAGGGGCTGATTGCCGCCTTTAATCGTCTGCAGGGAGGTCTTTCCAGTCAAATAGATGAAATAAGGGAAGAAATGCTGGAAATGGTCGCCGCCATAGAGGCATCAATCGATTTCACCGAAGAGGATGGAATGGCGGAAACGACAGACGATCTTGTTATTATAATTAATCGAATCATCGATAAAATTGAGACTCTCATCGCTACCTACAAACGGGGGAAAATAGAGCGGTTAGGATTCGGCGTTGTAATCGCGGGTGCACCCAATGTTGGCAAATCGAGTTTGCTGAACAGGCTTCTCGGGGGAAAAAGGGCGATTGTCTCATCGATCCCGGGAACTACACGGGATTTTATCGAAGAAACTATGGATATGGGGGGTATACCCGTTCGGCTGACCGACACCGCCGGGCTGCGCGTCCCTCAGGATGACATTGAGAAGGAGGGAATCGCCTTTCTCCGGGAAAAAGTTGATGGTGCCGATGCCGTTGTATTTCTGCTTGACGGGAGCAGAGAGATAACGACCGATGACCGAGAGCTGTTCAAAAAGATATCGGGGAAACGGGTTCTTCTGGTTTTCAACAAATCCGATTTGCCCCCCCGGGCGGATGAAAAATCACTGGCGGGCATTTTACCCGCAGGGTTTCCTCCGGTTCTGAGGATTTCGGCAAAGTATGGCGAAGGGATCGATACTCTTACCACCGCCATCCGCAAACTCGCGGTAAATACGGAGGCCGGGGAAGCTCCGGCTGCGACTATTGCCCACTCGCACCAAAAAACTTCCTTGGAGAAGGCGCAGGCATGCCTGAGCAGAGCCGCCGCTGGCCTTGTCAACAGCATGCCTCCGGAAATTATCGCCCTGGAAATCCGGGAGGCACTGGACTTTATCGGAGAAATAGTCGGAAAAACCTCAAACGAAGATATCCTGAACAGGATATTTTCCAAATTCTGCATTGGAAAATAGCGTCTCAGTTTGGTTTCGCCGAAACATCCAACAACCTGACAGGCATGTCAAATGTTTTCCATCCGTGGATTATGCCGGCTGGGACGAAATAGGTCTCCATCGCCTCCAGCATGCGACGTTCGTCTCCGATAAACATCTCGACCCTGCCTGCAACCACGACGCCGCATTGTTCGAAAGGGTGTTGATGTCCGGCGTCTTCCATACCGGGACTGATCTCCATGCAGGCCATGACCAGTCTGTCGCCGAACTCCGCCACGCTCTGGATACCCGGCCTAAAATCCTGTAAATTCAACTGTCTGATGTCATTCCAGAATCCCATTTTCTTTCCTCTTAAATCTGCGCGATGCCCGTATTCTCTATAAACGTCGTTCCTGCATTCCTAAATTTAATTGCCGGTGAATATCAATCTTTCTGTTCGGGTTTCTTTTGCATGTCTTTCAGAACATCCGCGATCTTCTCGGCGGTCTTGATATGGACATCCTTAGCCGCCTCCGACGCGGCGCCACCCTTCTGGGATTCAGGAACGCCACTGGTATCGTGCAGCTTTTTCTTGCTTTTCGTAATTTGCCACGAATTCTCGTCGCAACTGACGTTCCAGTTCTGGAAATCACATTGTACGCTATGCACATTCGATAATCGGTTAATTTCATTCAACAGACCTTCAATCACGGATGGGACAAGATCATCTTCGCTGGTCTTGCGCAGTTCCCCGGAGAGATAGACCATATGACCAATACAAGAGTAGTCGATCCTTGTAAGATCGATATAGTGTCTATTTAATACCATTCTGACCTGATTATTAATATCATATCGCGAAAAATCAACCATTGCGTATCCTTTAAATAAAAACATGTACTTGGCATACTCAAATGCGGTAATCGCAATAAGGACCGGAAACATCACTTTCAGCAATGAGCCGTAGGGTTATTTTTATTCAAGGGCTTGCCCCGCTCGGATGAGATCGCTTTCCTTCACCGTTTTACGTATAATTAGAAATAAACTTGTATGTCAAGGAATATTGCACATGGCTTTTTTTCTTTCTTGACAGGTTGTTTATCTAACTATATGAGGATGCAATGGGAACGATACTGATGGCGAAGGACGATCCGGCCTTACAGGCGATGACGGTAATTATTCGGGAGAATTCATTATGAAAAAGGCGCTGATTGTCGACGACAATGAGGATAATCTTCACCTGCTGCAGGTACTGTTAAAGGATCAGGGCTACGATGTGTCGATCGCCGTAAACGGCGTAGAGGCACTGGAGCAGGCCAGACGCAATCCCCCGGACATCATTGTCTCTGACATCCTGATGCCGGTGATGGACGGTTTTACGCTATGCCGCGAATGGAAAAAAGACCTGCGACTGCAACACATCCCCTTCGTCTTATTCTCCGGCGCTTACACCGATTCCCGGGACGAGGAACTGGCCATTAGCCTGGGGGCAGCGCGCTTTGTCCTCAAGCCCCTGCTGCCGTCAGCACTCACAGCCCTGATGCAACAGGTCATTGAAGAGTGCAAGACCGGCGGGCCGGTTGCACCCAGCCAGCCCGCCCCGGCAGAAAGGGAATATTACAAGTTGTACAACGAGGCCGTGGTCCGCAAGCTGGAAGACGAAATGCGGCAGTTGGAGAAACTCAACCATGAGCTGGAACAGGAAATAGACGTACGCAGGCTGGTAGAGGAGAATCTCCAGAAAAGCCAAGCCAAACTGGATAGAAACCTGAAAGGGACAATTGATGTCCTCTCCGAAACGATAGAACGGAAGGGTTCCTATGCCCCCGGGCACCACCGACGTGTAGCGGCACTGGCGTCTGCGATCGCCCGAGAGATGGGGCTGACCCCTTTTCAGGTTCAGGGGATTGAGCTGGCGGCCGCCGTTTATGATATCGGCATGATCAACATCCCCATCGAATTTCTTAACGATACCAGCCGCTTGGAGGGAATCAAATTGGCCCTGTATCAAGGCTACCCCCAGGCCGGACATGACGCCCTGCAGAAGATCGAATTCCCCTGGCCGATTGCCGACATCATCCTCCAGCATCGGGAGCGTTCTGACGGCTCCGGATTCCCCCGGGGGATCAAGGAGAAAGACATTCTTATCGAAGCCCGGGTCCTGGCCGTTGCCGATGTCCTTGAGGATTTGACTATCCACCGGAGCTATAGAAGTGCCCTGCCCACGGACAGGGCGTTGGCAATCATCTCTGATAACAGCGGCATCCTGTACGATCCGGATGTCGTCGCGGCCTGTCTTACCCTTTTCAAGGAGAAGGAATATCAGATGGGAGGCTGACACGTTTACGGGCACAGAAAAGGACAAATAACAGGGAATTTTAATGAAGAAGGCCGTACGACCCCAGCCGTACGGCCTTCTTGAATAGACCTGTTTTACTTTTTGATGATGTAATCCGCGGCGGCCTCGACCCTCCGGTTCTTCTGACGCCCGTCCTTCGTGGCGTTGGAGGCGACAGGCCTGATCTCGCCGTAACCTTTCGCGTTCAGACGAGAGGCGTCGATTCCCAACTTCTCCGCCAGGTATTTCTTTACCGCGTCAGCGCGTCTCTGGGAGAGCTTCTCATTGTAAGTCAAGCCACCCGTATTGTCGGTATGCCCCTCGATCGTTATCTTGAGATCCGGGTATTTTTTCAGCACCACCGCCAGTTCGGCGATCTCTTCATGGTACTTCTTCTTGACGATGGACTTGTCGAAGTCGAATTCCACTTTCAGGGTAACCCTTCCCTTCTCGATGATTGCAACCTCCATGGCTTTCGCCGGCGGGGGTGGCACAACCTCCTGAACCACCGGAGGAGGAGGGCAGCCGTCCTGGTCCACCTTCACACCCGCGGGAGTGCCGGGACATTTATCCAGATAGTCGTAAACGCCGTCGCCGTCGGAATCAAGCGGACAACCATCCTGGTCCACCTTCACACCCGCGGGAGTAGCGGGGCATTTATCCAGATAGTCGTAAACGCCGTCGCCGTCGGAATCAAGCGGACAGCCGTACTTGCCCACCTGTACGCCGGAAGGCGTTCCCGGGCACCTGTCGAGGTCATCGTCAACGCCATCGCCGTCGGAATCTCTAACAACCGCAGCCGCGGGGGCTGCCGTAGGTTCAGCGGCCTGGGCGGATGCCACGGTCTTCTTTCCTCCGCCGAAGAAGAAGTTGATTCCGACCGTGAAAAGCAGATTATTGTTATGGTCGTTCAAGGGGATCACATGCCGTACATCCGTCCGCAGAGCAATGCTGTCGGTCAGGAAGTACTTAAGGCCGGCGCCGTAGTCCACCATGGCCCTTGTGCTGCCCCCGGGTCCACGCAAAGAGGTTCCGCCCAAACCTGCCGCCAGGAAAGGAACCAGCTTTTTTTCGGGCATAAAATAGTAAAGTCCCTCAACAGCGTAACTGTACAGATCAATATCCGGTTTCCCGGCCAGCGACTTGCTTTCCGACGCCCCATAATAGAACGCCCCCTCGAAACCCCAGTGCCGCGCGAAGTCGCTGCCGAATCTGAGCCCATAGATCAATGGGTTCTTGAGGTTTTCTTCGTCCTGGAAGAGGTATCCGCCGATGAAAGGGGTCACCGAAACGGCGCCCGTCTTCACCTCCGCCTGACCTGCGGTCGCTATGACCAACATCAAGATTAAGACATAGCCCATAATAACTCTTTTCATAACCAAGCCTCCCTTTCATAAGTGTCTAATAGAAGTATTCAATTCACATCCCGCAGAGACATTTCCTGTCCGCCGGCCAGACAATAGAATATAATGAAAAAAATTGCTATCAATTTTTTTTTTGATCCGCGGTATGTTTTCGGCAAATTATTCCCCATCGCTGCCATGGCGATAGCGGGCGAATAAAGCCATTTTTCGGTGAACCTTGGAATAGGAGGCAGGAGGAAATTATGAAAACAAGCCGATGGACATCCCTGATGATGCTCGGGTTCGTTTCCGTCCCATCCCCCTCCCAGGCGGCGGAGGAGTACTCGACCTGCCTGAAGGCGGTTTACGCCAGGGAGAAGTTTCCCAAGCCCCGCAACGCCCTGGGCCGGGAGATCGCCTTGCCGGGTGGAGCTTACAATGCCCTAATCGGAGATCGGTTCACATTTTCCCTGTAACTTTGCGGGAGGGAATGTTTAGCAAGCAGCCCTGTTTCCTCTGGTTGTCCGCTGAGGTGGTGTCATTATACAGAGATGAACCCCGTTCGAGTCGTCATCCCCGGGACACCGTTTTCGTTAAACGTCCTTTCGGCGAATGTTGTTTTCCCTTTTTTATCCACAATAATAACCGTCGCTGAGCGCGTCCCATAGGTGGGACTCTGGATGAAAAGGGAAGAAAGAACCCTTTCCCACTCCAATCCGACGCCGGTATCGGGAAGCTGGTCATCAGACGGCCGGGTGCGGTCGGACAAAAGCCTGAAAAGCCTCTCCGGCGTCGGTCTTGCCTTCCCGGCGAGCATCTCGGCGAGCTTCTTCTTTCCCTGGACAACCTTCGGCCAGGGAACATCGAGCAGACTGTTGCTTATGCCATAAATTCCCGGTTCCAACTTTTGCTGCGAACCCCGGTTCGAAAAATAAAAAAGTCCGGAACGATCGCCGGCAAGCAGATTGAACCCGTTGTAGCTGCCGGCATCCGGCACAAGTCCGGCAAGGTAGGATTCCGGATCCGCCCCGCCGCGCAGATAACCGCTCACCAGCCCCCCTCGCGACGGGGCGTTCGCCTTAAACGAGGTTGGGTCGCGGTAGTTCGTCAAGGCGGCAATCCGGCCCGAGCGTGTAATCCCGAGCCAGGTTCCCCCCTCTTGCAAATCGCGACCGGCAAGGATCTCCGGCTCATCGTCCCAAAAATCGGCCGGCGCGGAGGGTCGTGCGTAGAACTCATCGCGATTGGCGGCAAGAACCAGCGGATAGTCGTCGCGGACTCTCCAGGCAAAAAGTAAAAGACACATGCTTAAACCATTATCCCTTGTTGTTTGCGGAGGAAGACAATCCGCTTGCGGCGATGATCCGCTCCAGCGCTTCTCCTGCCGAGCAATGAATAACAATATCAGCCAGTTCGTCCTGAGGGGTGGGAGTAAAATTAATGATGACCATTTTCGCCCCTCCCTCTTTTGCATACTGCGGCATGGAGGCGGCAGGATACACGACGAGCGAAGAACCAACAACGAGGAAAAGATCACAGCGACTGGCATGCACCGCCGCCTGTCGCAAGGTACCTTCGGGCAGCGCCTCGCCGAAGAATATGACGTCAGGCTTCAAAATGCCGCCGCACCGCTTGCAGACGGGAACCTCGCTTCTATCCGGATTATTTGAGAGAATTTCCTCAATGGGGTAGGAGGTGTGACAAGCAAGGCAGTGTACCGTGCGGGAATTGCCGTGGAGTTCAAAAACCAGGGCGGGGTCGTTTCCCGCCTTCTGGTGGAGGCCGTCGATATTCTGGGTTATGACACAGTCCAATTTGCCCATCTTTTCCAGCTCGGCAATCGCCCGGTGCGCCCGATTGGGCACGGCATCCGTTAAAAGACCGCCCGAAAGCAGAAGCGCCCACTGCTTTTGTCGGGTTTCCTTGCTTTTTATGAATTTGTCAATCGTAAAATCATCCGGATCAAACCTCGTCCAAATCCCCCCGGGGCTCCGGAAATCGGGAATCCCCGATTCCGTGCTGACCCCCGCTCCGGTAAAGACAACGACGCGTTTGGCCCTCCCGATCATCGCCGCAACCGCTTCCAGTTTTTTCACTTGTTCCTGAGCGAGCATAGCCCCTCCTCTCCCGCATCGGCGAACCGTCGCCTGATGTCGGGAATATATCCGAGACAGACAAAAAAATACAATAAAAACCTGCAAGCGGAAATCCCACGCCGTTATCGGCAAAAAGAGATGTTTCCAAGCCTGAACCTCTTTTTGTTCCTCGGATATTTTCTTGACACACCTGAAAGCTTTTGGTTATAAGTCATCTCAGAAAAATGCACGCGGCGCAGAATTGATTCTCCCTGAAAATTGCCCTTCCCCAACCAGGGGAAACTGCTGGATTCGCCATGATCGAATATGCCCTGAAGATTATAAAAACCATCCGAATATTGGATGTACTTGATATCGCCATCATCTCTTTCATGATTTCGGCAATCCTTATCTGGTTCAAGGACCGGGCGTCGCGTTTTGTTTTTTTTGGCATCACCCTGCTTGGCGTTATTTATGCCATTGCCCGTTTTTTCGAACTCTACCTGACTACCGTCTTTCTCCAGTCCTTCTTTGCAATCCTGCTGTTCGTGCTGGTCGTTATTTTTCAGGAGGATCTTCGCCGTTTCTTTGAACGGCTCGCGATGCTCGGCCGTTTCCGCAAGCTGTTCTCGCCGTCACCCACCTTCAACGAAAGCGCGGACATCCTTGCGGAAACGGCGGCCGATTTTGCTCGCAAGAAAATAGGCGCCTTGATCGTCATTCAGGGGAAGGATCCCCTGGACCGTCACCTTACCGGCGGCAACGAACTTGCGGGAATCATCAGCAAAGCTCTTCTCGAAAGCGTCTTCGATCCCCATTCGTCGGGTCACGATGGCGCCGTCCTGGTTGAAGGCAGCCGGGTCATGCGTTTCGGATGCCATCTGCCTCTTTCCGCGAATGCCTCCGAACACGGCAATCTTGGTCTCCGGCACACCGCGGCGCTGGGCCTTTCGGAAAGATCGGACGCCATCTGCATCGTGGTCTCCGAAGAAAGCGGCAACATTTCCCTCGCCAGCGGCGAACAGATCCGAAAAATTGCCAATGCATCTGCCCTGCGAGTTGAACTGGAGGCTTTTTTCGAGAAAAACGGGGTGCATTCCAAACAGAAACCGTTCGTCAGGTGGCTCAAGGAAAACCAGCGCGAAAAGGTTCTCGCCATCGTTCTGGCCTGCATCCTCTGGGTTGTTTTCGGCTATCAGCGGGAGACGGTCCGGCGTGAGTTCACCGTCCCGATAGAATACCTCAACGCGCCCATGGAGCTGGTTCTGGAAGAACCGAAGATAGCGGAGGCCAGCGTTATGCTGCTGGGACACGCCCAGGCATTTCAGTTGTTCAATCCCAAAGATGTGAAGATATCAATCGACCTTGAAAAAATCCACCCTGGGAAGCAGGAGATATTTCTGACAGGGAAAATGGTAAAAAATGCGGCGAATCTGAGCGTGACAAGCATAAGCCCGGAACGGGTCACCGTGGCAACCTCGCGTCTCCTGCCGGTGAGCGTGCCTATTGAAGCCCTTACAGAAAACAAACCGCCTCCCGAGATCGAGGTGGAGTCGATTACCGTGACGCCGAGAGAGGTGCGGGTGCTCATTCCGAAACGTCTCAGCGGCAAGCGTGTCAGAATCATCACCGACCCTGTTGATTTGTCGCAACTGGATGTCCAGAGGGCTTTCACCCCCTCGCTTCGCTACCCCAAGGACATCCGCTTTGTTGGCGGCAAACCTCCGGTGGTGCGGGTGGTTATCAAGACCAGACGCATTTCGCCGGCGAAGGGTCGCTGAAAAAGCCAACGCGGGTGGCGCTGTTTTGGAACCATCGAAGGCGGAAATGGAGATTAAGCTTCGGTCAGTCTTCAAGCTTGCGTGAAACTGTCAATAACGACCTTTAACAACCATCAAAGAAAGGGGAAAATTGTATGAAAAAAGTTGTCCATGTTTTGTTGATCAGTGCCTTTATCTTGGGGCTGTCTGTAGCTCCGGTCCTCGCCAAAACAGTCTGGAACGCCAATTCCGTATGGCCTCCCAAGAATCTCCACAGTGTCGGGCTCTCTGATTTCGCCGAAAAGGTGAAGACGGCGACAAACGGCGACCTGGAGATGGTCGTCAGCGCCGGCGGCGCCCTGGGCTACAAGGGCCCGGATCTGCTGAAGGCCGTTCGCGACGGCCTCGTTCCCGTCTCCGATATGCTCATCAGCGGCGTGGCTGGAGACGAAAAGTCATTCCAGATCGTCACCCTTCCCTTCCTTGTCCGGAATTTCGACGAACTGCACCTGCTGCTCGACATCTCCCGACCGTACTTCGACAAAAGCGCTCAAAAGTGGGGGCAGAAAATCCTCTACATCGCCCCGTGGCCGGGCGCCGGACTCTGGACCAAGAAAAAAATTACAACCCTTCAGGAACTCAAAGGGTTGAAGACGAGAACCTACGACAAAAACGGCGCCCTCGTGATGGAGGCAGTCGGCGCGACACCGTTCGCGCTTCCCTTCAGCGAGGTTTATACATCGCTGCAGACCGGGCTCATCGATTCCGTCATGACCTCGACGCCGACCGCCGTTGACGGCAAGTTCTGGGAAGTTCTGAAATACTTCGAACCCCTTAATATCACCATCGCGACGAATATGGTTACAGTCAATCTGAAGGCGTTCAACAATCTGCCCAAGGCCCAGCAGGACGCGCTCGTGAAGATCGGCAGTCAGATGGAAGGGACCATGTGGGCAAACGTCAAGAGCTGGGACAAGGATCAGGAAGCAATCAGCAACAAGAACGGCATCGAAACTGTGACACCTTCCACCAAACTGATCGGTGAGCTGGAAAAAATCACAGAAGGTATCCGCGCCGACTGGCTCAAGGGCGCGCCTGCGGATGGAAAAAAGATATACGAGGAGTTCCTGAAGAAGGTGAAACGCTGAGCTTTTACGCGACAAACCTCATTTTGACACAAGCAGGATCGGCAAGCCCCAGGGCTTTCCCAGGGTCGCCGCTCCTGCCTGTGAATATTCCTCAACTTCTAAGGCAGCCACAGCAAACCACGGAGAGATAAGCATGAAAAAATTTATCCGGGCTATTGATCTTGTTTCCGGCCTCAGCGGCTGGAGCGCCGGGATATTAATAGCCATTGCACTGATCATCGTGCTTGCGGAGATCGTCACGAGGTCATTTTTCGGAAAAACCATCTACATTTCCGACGAGTATTCGGGATACCTGATGGCGATGGCGACCTTCATGGGCCTTTCGTTTACACTTCGGGAACGGGGCCATATCCGGGTCATGGTACTTATCCACCTTTTACGGGGGAAAGGGAGCATCCTCTACAACATGCTCTGCTCCCTTGTCGGCTTTCTTTTCTGCATCTGCCTGACAACCTACACGTTCGTTTTTTTCTGGGACTCGGTTATCAGCAGGACGCAATCCATGCAGATTACCGAAACGTATCTGGCCATCCCGCAGCTCTTTCTCCCCGCCGGCTCATTTTTATTCATGCTGCAGTTCTTTGCCGAGTTTTTGAAGGGAATCGCCCTGCTAAGAAATGATACGGAAGGCCTCGCTATACTGGAGGAGACCGATGAACTGGGACGGTAGCGTAGAAAAAGTAAATAATGCCTTTAAAATCCACGGTAAGGGGAAAAACAGGTGAACGTCGATCTGGGAACGGTTTCCGCGGTAATTGTCGGTCTTCTAATAGTTCTGCTGGGAGGATCGATCTGGATCGGCATCGCCCTTTTTCTGGTCGGCATGGGAAGTTTTTTTATCTTTACCGACGTCTCTTTCGGATCAGTTCTGACCAATATCGCCTGGAACAACACCAGCGGCTCGGCAATGATGGCCCTGCCTTTTTTCATCTGGATGGGAGAAATCCTTTTTCGCAGCAGTATTTCAGAAAATCTTTTTCGGGGGCTGTCTCCGTGGATGGACTCCATCCCGGGAAGACTCATCCACGTTAATATTCTCGCTTCCACTTTTTTTGCCGCCGTCAGCGGCTCTTCCGCCGCAACTACCGCAACCGTCGGCAAGATAACCATCCCGGAGCTGAAAAAACGGGGGTACGACCACAACCTGTCGATAGGATCGCTGGCCGGAGCAGGAACGCTCGGGTTCATGATTCCGCCCAGCATGATGATGCTTGTTTACGGAATAATCGGGGATGTCAGCATCGGCAAGCTCTTCATCGCCGGATTCATCCCCGGTTTCATGATCGCCTCCATGTTCAGCGGCTATATCGTTCTGCGCTGCCTGATATCGCCTAGGCTGTCCCCGGGAAGCACGGATAGCCACACCTGGAAGGACCGTCTTGTCGCCATCCCGGCCATCCTGCCGGTAGTCATTCTCGTATTCTTCGTACTCGGCAGCATCTACATGGGCTGGGCGACGCCCACGGAGGCGGGGGCAATCGGCGTCGTCGGCGCCCTGTTTTTCGCTCTTATTACCAGAAGCCTGAACTGGGAGGTTTTCAAGACCAGCCTCATCGGCACGGTCAAGACCAGCTCGATGATCATGCTGATCGTCATGGGGGCAGCATATCTGTCGAACGTCATAGGCTACATGGGCATTACCAGGGAGCTTACAAAAATCGTAACGGAAATGGGACTTTCTCCCTATATGCTGATCGTCATTCTGACGATTCTCTACCTCATTCTCGGCTGCCTCATCGATGGATTTTCCATGATCGTCATGACGACGCCGATTGTCGTGCCGCTGATAGAGGCCGCAAAATTCGACACGGTCTGGTTCGGCATCTATCTTGTCCTGATGATCGAACTCGCCCAGATAACACCACCCGTCGGCTTCAATTTGTTCGTCATCAGCGGCCTTAACAACGATGGACTCGGCACTATCGCCAAGGCGGCGTTTCCTTTTTTTGTTATTATGCTGCTTGCAGCCGTTCTGCTTACCGTTTTCCCGGAAATCGCCCTTTATCTGCCGAACCGAATGATCGGCAAGTAGTAGGGACATCCAATAACGCAAAGGATTCCGTGATGAAAAAAATCGACATCAACTGCGACATGGGCGAGGGTTTCGGCGCCTACACCCTCGGCAGGGACGCAGAAGTGATCAAATACATAAGCTCTGCGAATATCGCCTGCGGGTACCATGCGGGCGATCCGCAGGTCATGGACAAAACGGTAAAGCTGGCCCGGGAAAACAGCGTCGGCATCGGCGCGCACCCCGGCTACCCTGATCTTGTCGGCTTCGGACGGCGCAACATGGATTGCACCCCCGACGAGGTGCGCGATTTTGTCATCTACCAAGCAGCAGCCTTAAATGGTTTCTGCGGCCTGCACGGGGTAAAAATGCAGCATGTCAAGCCGCACGGCAACCTCTACAACATGAGCGTCGGCAACGAAACCCTTGCCCGCGCCATCGCCGAGGCGATCGCCGCGGTCGATCGAAACCTGATCTGGGTTGTCCTTGGCGGCGCCCAAGCTCCGCTGGCGCAGAAAATCGCCGCCGAAACGGGAATCCGGGTCGCTTTTGAGGCGTT
>Ga0208373_1001358_pt1 | contig 33306 bp, 33 predicted proteins | sample RifOxyC2_FD_184036 | JGI IMG/M metagenome (GOLD analysis project Ga0208373, IMG submission 184036) | Soil microbial communities from Rifle, Colorado - Rifle Oxygen_injection C2 (SPAdes) | ecosystem: Environmental > Terrestrial > Deep subsurface > Rock core/Sediment | place: Rifle, Colorado... | reverse complement strand
GATCGTCTGTCACACTGTAGGGCAAGCCTCCAATGTATAATTTTGTTGCCATTTGAATACTTGTGTGAATAGGTTAGATTGTAAGGCGACCTTTCCCGATATTGCTTACCTATTCACTTGCGGCTCAAAAGAGCCAAATTGACGGTAAACTGACCGAGAAACACTTACGGAAGTAAAGTGTACAGGAACGGGTGCCTTATGTCAAGGTAGTACCGGTCGCGAATTTCTGACCGGTGTTTAATCGCGTTGACATTTGAGCCCCAAATCGTTATTCTATCGTGGTTAGCCAGCCCTAGGCTGGTCCGCCTTGGGCGGAAGATATTTATAAAATAGTGCGGAGGCGTCCAGCCCTAGGCTGGTCCGCCTTGGGCGGAGGCCAAACAGTAATAGTCTGACACTTTATGCACTACGTCTATATCCTCAAAAGTAAGAAAAATGGTAAATTGTATAAAGGTTATACTAATGATTTAAAAAGAAGGTTAAAAGAACACAAAGTAGGGAAATCGGTTTTTACAAAACAAAACGGTCCGTGGGAATTAATATATTATGAGGCTTTCGAAAAGAAAGAAGACGCAAGAAGAGAAGAGGAGTTTTTAAAGTCAGGTAAGGGAAGAGAGAGAATAAAGTGGCTATTTTCAGATTAACTTAATTTGCGGAGGCGTGCCAGAGCGGTCGAATGGGGCAGATGATTCCAAACTAGTGCGGAGGGGTGCCAGAGCGGTCGAATGGGACAGTCTTGAAAACTGTTGTGGCAGCAATGTCACCGTGGGTTCGAATCCCACCCCCTCCGCACTGGTAAGGAGTCTTGTCAGCCACAGGCTGATCCGCCTTAGGCGGAAAAACTGCTATACCTGAAAGGGTATCAGAGGTTCGAATCCTCTCGCCTCCGCACTGCGGGTAAGAACTAAAATACTAATATCTATCGTACCTTGATTATTTATTCTATATTATATTATTGACTTTGAATTTTTTCGTGGAGAGGTCCAGCCCGAGGCTGGTCGGCCTAGGGCCGAGGCAATCTTTATAAGCACTGCTTATGTATTATGTATACATACTCAAAAGTCAGAAAAATGGGAAAATGTACAAGGGTTTAACAAATGACCTGAAAAGAAGGGTGCGCGAACACAATTCGGGGAAATCAACATACACAAAACAAAATGGTCCGTGGGAGCTGATTTACTACGAAGCGTTTCTACATAAGGAGGATACTATGAAAGAGGAGAAGTTTCTCAAGTCAGGTAAGGGCAGAGAAAGAATCAAGTGGCTTATTAACATTAAGTAATCGTGGAGAGGTGGCTGAGCGGTCTAAAGCAACAGGTTGCTAACCTGTGACTCCGTAAGGGGTCCCGTGGGTTCAAATCCCACCCTCTCCGCCAATTGTATATTCACGAATGAGGCCCATCCATGGGCTTTTTTCGTTAGCGGATGGAATTTCAAATCACGGGTGTTGACCGCCTGTTGCCCAAATTATAGTGATGCGCGGGGTGGGGTAAACTAGATGAGGTTCTAACATCGTCCAGTGCCCCGATATCGCCCTAGATTCGTATGTATTTGAAAGGTCTATACCGCTTAATCACCAGTCAAAATAACCCATTGACTAACCCTATAGTTGGAGTAAGATGCGAATACAATCAAACATCAATAAGATCTATCCCTAATGGTCGATTAACGCAAAGAATTGGGAGGGGATTAATCTTAATCCTTAATTTATATATCTATGAAAAAATTGATTTACGATTTTACAGTTCTGAGTTTACCCCTAACCCATTCCTCCAGCATTTCTTTGATCACATAGGGTTGTATTCTTATTGATTTATTGGTGGAATTTACTGGTGGCGAATAACCAACTATGATAAAAGGATTCCTATGTATACACATCAACAGTCAAAAAATAAGCATCTAAAGCCAACTATCTCCGTGATAGTGTTTGACCTCGATAAAACACTTTATGTTAACAAGAAGATTTCTCAGCATATTGACTTAAAAATAAAAAAATTCATACAGGGCCGGGTTCCAGAAATAACCGATAAGAAACTTCAGAAACTTGAATCTGAAATCCCAAATGTATTGGATGTTATTAAATACTTTGGGCTTGACCAAAGAGATTTTGATAACTATGTATATAGAGATACTAGCTATCTAAATAAGTTGAAGCCCAATGAAAATCTCGTAAAAATGCTAGCCTCTTTTAATATGAAAAAATATGTCGTTTCGTTATCGCCGCGATTACATATCAATAAGGTGCTAGATACTCTGAAGATTAGGCAACTGTTTGATGGGGTGTTTTCGGTGAATGAAGGCTTCAAAAACAAGGAGGAAGTTTATCAGTCGATAATTAATGAGACAGAAATAGACCCCAGTCAAGTATGTGTGGTAGGAGATAATTATGATATAGATTTGCGTCCTGCTAAGAAGTTAGGTATGAAAACTATTCTCATAAATCTTAAATCAATGAAACAAACGTACTGCATTAAATCAATTTTAGAACTAAAGTATGCACGCTTATAGTGATAATTATGTAAGTCAGTTAATGCTCTATAAAGTTGGTGGTAAGTATTTTTGATATTCATATAGAAAGGATTTGCAAATGGATACAAAGAAACAATTTATTAATCCATATACGATGGATCTACAACCATTTATTGATCAGATAACAAGTTTGAATAATAAGGTTGTAAAGAACACGAACCTTGAAATTGCCAGAATGAATAGTAATTTCACCGGGAAGTATGCGGAGATACTAGAGCGTGAAAAATTACCTATCAAAGGTATGAATACCGAAGATGTATATACTGATCTTGCAAGATATTCACAGGGTCTTATCAGATGGGCACATCCTGGAGCACTTATAAATATAAATCCACCAACATCTATTCCGGCAGCCGTAGCATCAAGTTATTTTTCCCTCTACAATCCAAATGGCGCCCAAGATATGTCATGTGGATACCTACTCACAACCGAACTTGCTGTTGTTAAAATGATTAGCGAACTTGCAGGTATAGATTATACAAAATCGGGAGGGGTATTTACTTTTGGTGGAAAGTCAACCAATCTTCACGGGGTAAAACACGGCTTGCAGCGAATAAGTAGAGGGTATATAAACGAGGGTATCACAGATAAAGTAGTCGTTTTTTCATCGAAACAAGGTCACCCTTGTCATAGCGAAGTATGTGGTTGGCTTGGTATTGGTGAAGAGAACTGCATTCGTATTTCCACCGATAAAATGGGGCGTATAAAAGTTGATGAGCTAAGAAAGGCAATCGAATCTGCTCTCGAATCCAGGAAGAAGGTTGCTACAATTATACTCAATGGAGGGACCACTATTCAGATGACAATCGACCCCATTAAAGAAGTTGTGGAAATGCGAGATGAAATTGTTGAGAAATATTCCCTCGACTATACCCCTCGGGTACACGTGGACTCAGTTAGTGGTTGGGTATGGCTATTTTTTAAAGATTATGATTATAAATTGAATCCTCTCAGGATCGATGTCAGCGCTCTTAAGAAGATTCAAGATCAGTATAATCGCATCAAAGATATAAACAGAGCCGATTCATTTGGTGTCGATTTCCATAAAACTGGGTTCACCTCCTATATTTCAAGTCTATATATGACGAAAGACGCAAACGAGCTATACCATCAATCTGGTGGGTTTAATGGAATACCATATGATGAGTTGGAGTATGGAAACTACTCTCCATTTCAATATACCCTCGAACTTTCACGATCAGTTGGTGCACCCTTAAGCGCTTATGTGAATTTAAAGGTATTTGGCGTTGAGGGGTATCAAAAGATGATTGCTGATCTTATGAACAGTGCGGAATACTTTAAGGACAAGCTTGATGAGACAGGACGCTTTGAAGCAATAAATAAGGAAGATAGTAATGGGTTTGTGACACTTCTAGTTGCTAGTGAGGCCGGCAATAAAATATCCTTTTTTGATCTTGGCAGTTTGGATATCGAAAAAATACGAAAATTTAGCGAATATAACTATAAATTCTATCTTTATCTTCTTGAAAAACAGAAGACTGATGAATGTTGGTTCGTCATTGATTATTCATCTGGATATCAGAGATTGTCGAATGGGATGAAGATCGGTGTACTAAAAGTATATCCGATGTCACCATACTTCGATAAAGAAAGTGCCAACAAACTGACTATTGACATGCTTACTTTCCTTAAGGAGTTTGACAAGATTAAAGATACTTTTGAACCCAAGGAAGTGCCTCATAAACCACGGATGTTTGTATTCAAGTAGAAGAAGAATAAAAAATGAAAGATGGTTATTATATTTCAGCTTTTGTCTGCATAAATGAGTTGCAGAATATAATGAATATCAAACTTCGTCATGACCAGACGATAGCTTTGTGGCGATGTGATAATGGTTACATCGAACTTGTAAGGTATTGGGAGCTCGAACGTTTGAGTGGCTATAAACATCACGCAAGGGCCTTGTATAACATGGAGGCATTCGATAAATTGCTTGATTACCTTCTTGGGAAAGAAGGACTTAGGCGCAGTGATGTTCTTGCAATATGGGGAACAGAGGAGGTTGAGACGGACACGATGTACCGTGATTTCTTTGCGTATACAGGTATTGCTTTTCATAATATTGCTCACTTATTAACCACGCTGTTTTATGGGAATACAGACCCATTTAAAGACACGATACTCTTAATGGCCCTTGACGCTGGACCTGATAGCCAGTTTGAAAAAAATGCATATGAACTTGATTATTACTCAGGGGGTATAGTACAAGACGGTTCTCTTCAGATATTTAAAATCGAATCTCCCGCCAGGCTGTGGAGTTGTGCCGCAAAGAAACTTGGTTTACAAGAAGGTACACTTATGGCTCTAGCAAGCGCGACGAGAACAAAATATTTTAGTGATATTAGTCGTTTTAAACATCTAAAATTTACCTCGCAAGAAGCTCGTAGCAGTGCATCATACATAATTGATGATCTATATAACAAGATTTTTTCGATTACGTCGGATGAGATTGGAAAAAAGTGTAGTCTGTTTGACCCCGCATTTTCAGATATTGAAAATCGAATGAGTATGTTGATGAAGATGGTTTCAGATATTTCTGTTAGCATACTATTTCAGAACATCGATTCCATATGCATGACCTATGGTATAGAAACTAGGTCAACTACGCTCGGTATGGCAGGAGGTTTTGCCTTAAATTGTCCTATAAACTCCGCAATTTTGAAAAAATACAAGTTCAAGGCGTATCAAATTCCTCCTTGCGCAAGCGATACGGGAATTGCTATGGGAATAGGTTTAGCGGCGTTTTACCCATTCATAAAAAGTGGCTTATGTCAAGTGGACATTAGTAACGCATATTACGGCGACCCTATCCGCGATCTGGATGGGGCTGTAAATAGGTATAAAGACGTAATCAAGTCTGTAGATTCTGTGGGAACTGATGAGATTGTTTCGGATATTATAGATAAAACTGCAATCGTTTGGCTGAGTGGCAACGCAGAAGTTGGTCCACGAGCCTTAGGAAGCAGGTCAATTATTGGTGATCCAAGGCAAATGCGCACCAAGGGTTTATTAAATGCAATAAAAAAACGTGAGTGGTGGCGACCAGTTGCCCCGATGATTCTTGAAAATGAAGGTTATAACTACTTTTTCGACTTTTGTAGATCTCCAAACATGCTACTTAATTTTAATGTCAAACAGAATGTTGTGTCCTCCATTCCCGCTGTATTACATTTCGATTATACAGCCCGTGCTCAAACTGTATCCGAAATAAGTAATGTTGACATTTGGAAGCTACTACAGGAGTTTCAAAAGCGAACAGGAGTTGCAGTTTTATGCAACACTTCACTCAATGATATTGGCGAGCCAATCGTCAATACAATTGAAGAGGCTATAGTTTTCGCGCTTCACAAAGGCATGGACGCCGTGTATTGTAACGGAAACATACGAATCAACCTGGTGATTGACCAGAATACGCTAGGCGTATCTGCGCCACTTCGTAATCATCATTTTTTTCATGTTCCCGATGGAGTAGATTCTAATGCCGTAATTAAAAAGTTGAACCCCTTTGGTTTGAATGTACGTGAAGTTACCTATTACTTTGATAACCCCAACATTTTTCATGATTATAGTCTTCAGGATAAAGAAGGTGCAGAATATGTTCGTTCTGAGACAAACACATACCTTGGGAAATATCCAACAGGGCTGAACAGGTAATTTTATGGAAAAAGATGCTGTTTTCAAACTGTTGAGAGAAGCTCGCACTATAACCCCGAAGGATCGTAATCGCATGTTCTTTGTTGCCCAGAAGAATCATTTGCATGGAATGAAACCAGGGTATAACTATGAAAATTATAAAAAGTATATTCGTTCGCTTTATATAAATATTGAGAATGAGGAAGAAGTATTCACATTAACCAATCAATTGCTCGTAAGTTATAGCAAGCAGAAATTGACCACACACGAGGATATAAATTCTATTGAAGATTTAGCCTCGTATCTCGAAATTTGCGCCTCTTTGCCAGTAGACCGATTTATACAGGCCACGTTATTTAATAGGCGTCTTATTTTAATGGGTATACTGCCGATTGTTTTTTATGCTTTCTCTGATTGGCACATTCCAAGCTGTTTAGATTTTGGTCAGATGTATAAGCTCGCCGAGTTTAGCGTGATGAGTTTGTATCGCGTAATTCCCCACTCAAACCTCATACATGATAGCAACCTAATCCTTTACGAAGATAGTGGAGGTTTATTCGATATTTTTATTAAAAAAGGATTTCCAATTTCAGTGTATAAAGTGCCCAAAAATGCAGCCGCCTATAATTTTATGGCGAATATAGAGTACAAAACAGCATTGGCTATATCGAAAACGCCTTTTGGTATATACATAGCAAGGAACTATCAAATTATAAAATCCAGCTCTATTATTAAACATGATTTTGTTGAAGGTGAAACAGGCGAACGTATTCTAGCTCGACAGCATAAATTAGATAGAGAGCAACTGGCATCACTTGAGGATTGTTATACTCGATACATGGCGTATATTGTAAAAAAATACAAACTTGATATGCATCCAGGCAATTTTATTTGGGATGAAAGTGAGCGTAAATGGTATCTAATTGATACTGGTACTATTCCTCATTTGGGAGCGGAATACTATGAACACAGTTCATTTGAGAAGTATTACAATTATGTGTGGATAGATCGCGAAAGGCAGAAGGTAAAAGTTCCAATACGCTCTCTTGACTTTGGCTTAGCGCTCTCCTAGAGGATGTGTTAATATAAAGTAGTTTTTATGGAGAAATTATCAGAAGAACTAAAGTGGCGCGGTTTCGTAAACCAGACCACTTACGATAATTTAGCTAGATTAGATGGAGAACCAATTTCTCTATATTTCGGTGTAGATCCTAGTGCCGATAGTATGACGATTGGTAATTTAGCGGCTGCAATGCTGGTTCGCCACTTTATCAACGCCGGACATAATGCATACCTGCTTGTAGGTGGTGCCACTGGAATGATTGGAGACCCAGATGGTAAGGCGGATGAACGCAACTTAAAAACAATTGAAGAAGTCTCAAAAAATAGAAAGGGTATAGCCACCCAATATCTTAGAATTTTTGAAGGAAAAGAATTTAAAGTTGTCGATAATTACGATTGGTTTAAAGATATCAAATATCTTGATTTTTTAAGAGAAGTTGGCAAGTATATGCCGGTAAGCCAAATGCTTAGCCGAGGATTCATTAAAAGTCGTCTTGGTGATAGTGGCAGCGGAATTAGTTATGCCGAATTTAGTTATTCTTTGATTCAAGGTTTTGATTTTGTTTACTTGAATCGTAAATATGGCATCACACTTCAACTATGTGGAGCAGACCAGTGGGGTAATTGTATTACAGGCGTGGATTTACTTCGTCGTATTGATGGCATTGAGGCTCACGTTCTCAGCATGCCCCTTATAATTAATAAGGCTACTGGTAAGAAGTTTGGCAAGTCTGAAGAAGGAGCTGTCTGGCTTGATTCTAATAGAACAAGCGTCTATAAATTTTATCAGTACTGGTTGAATGTTGATGATAAAGACGTGATAGATTATGCAAAGATATATACCTTAATGTCTTGGGATGATCTTGAGGCGCTAGCAAAGAAACAAACTGAAGATCCAAGTTCTCGTATTGCCCAGAAGACATTAGCAACATATGTGACCGATCTTGTGCATGGTGTCGAGCGTCGCAATTCAGTAGAACGTGTTACTGATGTTCTGTTTGGTCGTTGCGAATTTACAAAACTTAACAGCAATGATGTAGATCAATTAGCAAGTGAAATTCCAACGATTAACAAAGGTGGCACTGTTGTAGAAGCATTATTTAAGGTTGGGTATGCATCAAGCAGTGGGGCGGCTCGTCGTTTAATATCATCCGGTGCAATTTCCGTAAATGGGAAGAAGATTTCTGTAGATGAGGTTTTAACTAAACTGTCTCTTGTAAAAAAAGGAAAGAATAATTTTATTCTTGTAAGGTAAAGTTTAAATTTAAGATTGAGTTTAATGTGAATTCTAAAAATATTGCCACAAAATGTTGTTGACATTATTAATTAGAATAAATCCAACTTCATTTTCTAATATCTTATTTATAACTTACCAGTGCTAGCTAAGTAAAACTATAGTGCTACCAGGGGTGGGGTAACTATACAAACAACATTTTTTTTACTAGAAAGCAGGTCTTTCCACTCACAATAGAGGTTCTGACATCGTCCAGTGCCTCGAGCCTTCGCCACCTCATCACTTCCCAGTGGTCAGTGTTGACCGCCTGTTGCCCATAAAGTGATAAAAGGTGACTTAAACTGATAACAGCTGATAACAACTGATAATCTGTTTCTCGGCTACACTTAGCAATTAATCCCGTGTCTATTGGAGATTGTGATTTTGCCTATTTAAGGTTCAAATCCACCCTCTCCGCCAGAACATAAAACCTCACCTTGTGTGGGGTTTTATGTTCTGTTAGTTTGAAGAGTAGGGATTTGAAGGGCGCGAGTAGAACGCGAGCGAGCGCAGCGTTCTGTGTGTAGCGCCCCGGCTGCGAATCGGAGTGAGCAGAAATCCTTGTCAGCCTCGGGCTGGCCACCCTCTCCGCCATAAATACTTTTTATCGGACGACCCACCTACCTTAGGTGGGTCTTTCTGTAGACCATCTTTGGCTCTACAATCAAAATATGACAAACAACTACCTGATAGATAATTCAGCTCTGTTTGGATGGGCAAATACAAAAGACCGGTACCACAGCGTTTGCAAAAGATTTTTTGAGGAACACCAAAATGACGAGTTACTTTTCCCAATCCATTCGCTTTTTGAGTTTCAAGCATCTCGGTCGAGAAAAATAAAGGGGGGCGACTTTCAAGGACTGCCAGGCAATTATCGACTAAAAAACAAAAAATTTATCGATATAAACAGAAAATTATACGATGAATGCCAGAGACGAGGAATATTTGAAAAATTTAAGGAATTGAAGGGCGCTGATCTTTTGTACGCATGCATAGCACACATAGGAAAGTATACGCTCGTAACGTGTGATTCTGACTTTGATGCATATAGAGATGACATCAGTTTAATGAAATTAAGCTAGATAACACCCCGCCAAAATATATGACTTTAATTCTCACTGCATTATGTAAAGATGGGATTTGTGTTTGTGCTGATAAAAGAAGCCAGACATGGACCAACGGCATATTAGAAAAAACAGAGGACAACTTAAACAAGATATATAAATTTAAAAATGCCCCTTTATTTATATTTAACCATGGGGTTAATAAGTTTAATGGTAAATCTTGGGATTGGTTCAGTTCCGAATATGAAAAAAAGAATCAATGGGTGGGTAGAGATCTAGAGTTAATATGCAGTGATTTCAAAAATTTTATAGAAAAAGACATACTACAACAACTTGAAATTAATACAAAAAGCCAACCCAATACAGAGAACGTTGCTCGCGCTGCGTTTGTGTTATGTGGTAAAAATTTTTCCAACAATAAATTTGAGTTTCATGAATTGTATTGGTCTCCTAAATTTACACATACCTCTTGGATTGACACAAGATTGATTGGCTCTGGTATTGGTTACGAGCGGTACTTAAATGATTACTTGATGGCTAATAGTGGGTCAACTACGACTGAATTCTGGGGTGCAAGCAACACGATTCTGGCAAAAGAAGAATTAAAAAAATTATTTTTGGTTGCAGTCGATAAAAAAAGACAATCGAACGGAAATGAATTTTCTGACAATTATGACCTCGAATGCATTACTTAATTATATTAAATTGAAGGCAGACCCACGTGCCTAAAATCCCGCCCCTCAGTGACGCTTGAAAAACCTCTCAACACACTGTAGTGTGGGGGTACTAGACCCGAGTACACCGCCATAAATACTTTTTATCGGGCGACCCACCTGCTTAGGTGGGTCTTTCCGTAGACTACATTAAAGCCTACAATTAAAATATGAACCAACCCCAGCTACAAAAATACAGCGAGGACTGGACATCCTTATTTAAATTTGAAGCTGAAAAAGTTAACGCAATTTTGGGAGCTACCGTAAAAGACATTCAACATATTGGTAGCACATCAATTCCCGGAATAATCGCAAAACCTATTATCGATATTGGTGTCCTGGTTGATTCAATCGATGACATTTCATTTTTTACAGAGAAGGTTACGCCATTGGGTTACGTTTACAAACCGGATATGTCCTCCGCCGAACGTATCTTTTTGAGGAAAGGAAATCCTGTTGCGTACCATCTTTCTATTGCTAGCCCAAAACATACTTTTTGGGAACGACAAATATTATTTAGAGATTACCTGAAGAAGCATCCCGAGTTGATAGAAGAGTACAATGATCTCAAATTAAAAAACATTAGAGTTACGCCTGAGGAGGATTTTATTGATTTGTCTAGAAGTAAAATTTACAATCAAGGAAAGGGTGACTTCGTTGTAAAAATACTTAAATTAGCAAAAGAAGAGAAATCGACAGGCTGACCCACGTGCTTAAAATTTATGGACTACAAAGAAGCGGTTGAAATTTTAATAAAGCTTTCGGGCAAGCGTTCACTTAAGCCTGCAGAAAAAGAAGCAGTTTTGACTGCTATCGGTGTTCTTAGCTGGGCTACCTTAGCGAAAAGCCGACTAAAAAGGCTAAAAATCAAACGAGACAAGCGAGGAATGATATAATTGCTGCATGGAAGTATTTTACATAGCCCTGCTGACTCTTATCGCCAGCACTATCGGGACCATCACCGGTTTCGGCACCTCCACCATCATGATCCCGGTGCTGGTTATGTTCCTGCCGCCGGTGGAAGCGATATTTTTGGTTGCCATCATCCACTGGTTTGGCGATATTTGGAAGGTGGCGCTGTTCCGGCAGGGGATAAATCTTAAACTCATTCTTTGGTTTGGGCTCATCGGTCTCGCCGCCAGTTACCTTGGTGCATCCCTGTCGCTGGGAGCGGATCAGCCCACGCTACTTCGGGTGCTGGGGAGTTTTTTGGTAGTGTACGCTGTATTCCTTATGTACCAATCTAAATTCAAGATTCCGGCCAGCAATACTGCGGCTTTCTCAGGAGGTGCGCTGTCTGGGTTCTTTGCCGGCATGTTCGGTATCGGCGGTGCGGTGCGGAGCATGTTCCTGACCGCTTTTGACCTGCCCAAAGCAGTGTACCTAGCGACCGCCGGTACTATAGGATTGGCGGTTGATTCCACCCGCATCATAACTTATTTCACCGGCGGAGTGGTTCTGCCGTCCCATTTATGGTGGAGCTTACTCATTCTGATTCCGATTTCTTTTGTGGGAGCACATGTCGCCAAGCGCGTAGTGGATAGGATTCCACAAGATAAATTCAGGACCGTGGTCGCGGTATTCCTATTCGCAGTCGGGATTAAGTTTTTACTGTGGCCGTAATGGTATCAGATTAGAGTATACTGCTAATATGAATTCAATTATCAAGAAACCCAAGACGCCTGGACCAAAACGTTGCTGTTCTTGGAGAAAAATCTTCAGTAGAGCGAAATGAAACCTGCTTATTATTTGCTGACGGCAATATTTTTAGTCACTGCCTTGGTAGCGGTTTGGACAGTAACCGCGGCTAATAGCCCTTATCGCTTTACCGAATATGAAGCGGGTTTTGATGAAGCTGAATCGATACCAGAGACGAATATTAGTTTAGAGCCGGAACTTTTAGCCATCCAAGATTGGCAGCGGCCCGAAGGGCCGCTGAGAGTGGGCTTGCAGGTGGGGCATTGGCAGAATGAGGAAGTGCCGGAAGAATTAGAAGGTTTAAAGAAAAATGCTGGTGGAGCACAAGGCGGCGGAAAGTATGAGTGGGAAGTGATGCTAAATATTGCAACCTTAGCGGCTGAGCAATTGGCTCAATATGGTATTGAAGTTGATGTTCTACCGACCACCGTGCCGCCTAATTATTATGCTGATGCTTTTGTGGCCCTTCATGCCGACGGTAATTTGGATCAATATGTTTCCGGTTTTAAAATAGCTCACCCGCGGCGTGATTACTCTGGGCTTTCAGCCGAATTGGAAGCAATAATGTACGAGCAGTACGAAGCCGCCACCGGTTTCCGGCGCGATTCCAATGTCACCAGGCGCATGCGCGGCTATTATGCTTTTAACTGGCGCCGGTATGACCACGCCATTCACCCAATGACGCCAGCCATTATTTTGGAAACAGGGTTTTTAACCAGTCCAGCTGACAGGAAAATATTAATAAATAATCCCCAAGTAGCCGTTGAGGGTATTGTGCAGGCGGTCTTAGAATTTCTTAAGGTTGATTAGTTGGCCATTTATCTGATTTATTGATAAAATAGGTTACAGTATGTCTGTAAAAATTTCATCCGCTGTAAGCTTGGCATTGTCAGCGGCGGTCATTTCCGGCCTAGCGAATTTTTTTAATAAAGTGGGGATAACAGTGGTGTCGGATGCGGTGCTCTATACTTTTATTAAGAATGGCTTAGTGGCCATAATATTTTTGGCTATTTTAGTGTTAAGCACTCGTTGGCGAGAAATCAAACAACTAAATAAAGGCGACTGGGTTAAGCTTATGGCCATTGGTGCAATTGGTGGCAGCCTGCCTTTTATTTTATTTTTTACCGGCCTCGCCATGACTTCGGCGGTGAGCGCCAGCCTTATCCATAAAACTTTATTTATCTGGGTGGCCTTGTTAGCCATGCCGTTTTTAGGTGAGCGCCTAGGCAAAATTCAGTGGGCGGCCTTGGGATTATTGCTATTTGGTAATTTTTTCTTAGGTTCCTGGCAGCAGCTGACTTTAGGTAAAGGTGAATTATTAATCTTAGCTGCTACTTTGCTGTGGGCTGTGGAGAATATTATTGCCAAGCGAGCTCTGCAAAATATTTCCAGCTTGTTAGTAGCCTCAGCTCGTATGGTATTGGGTTCGGCATTGATTTTGCTGGTGGTGTTAGTGCAGGGCAAGGCAGGGTTAATTAGTAATTTATCTTATGAACAATGGAGTTGGGCAATTTTAGCAGCTGGGCTGTTGTTTGGTTATGTAATTTGTTGGTATTCGGCTCTTAAATCCGCCCCAGCTTCAATTGTCGCTAGTTTACTAGTACCAGCCTCACTAGTGACCAGCTTGTTATCATTGATTTTCTTGGATAAATCTTTAACAGGCGCAGAAATAATTAGTTCTATTTTAGTTATTTTAGCTATTGGAATTATTATTTGGTCAGGGCGTAAATTTTCTCGTTCAGCTAGCTATGCCGAAGCTGGCAACAACTAAAGTTGATGGGGTAGCACGCTGTGCCCGTTATGCTTTTGGCCCTAATCGCCTGCATTTGTGCGGACCAGATGCTAACAGCGAAGTTTTGGCCTACTTGAAAGCTGGAGTAACAGACCCGGGGCTGGAATCGTTATTGAGAAAATTTGGCACGCTTTACCCGTACTTGTTGCATATTGCGCGCGCCAATAATATAGCTGACCCGTTTGACGCGCGGGTGGTGGAGGCTTATTGGATCGGCAACGAATTATTGGAAACAATTCCGTTACAGGTTTTTTATCGGCACTTGGTAGATAGTTTAAGGCTTAAGGCTAGGGGGCCGAAGATGCAATTCAATACATTGGAAGCCAAGTTACCGCGAGGTGCCCGCATGCACCACTCGTTTCATGTGCTAAATGTTTATGAGCGCACTGGCCATGACCAAAGTTTGCACACCCTGGAGAGTATAGATGCTTGCCGCGTGAGCTGGGGTAGAATAGATAAAATTGAGGGGGGTAAAATAATTGTTTGGCGCCAACCGCTAAAACTTGAAGCGGGCAAGCTTAGTTTAGGCGAGGAAGAATTATTTACAGTAACTAGACGCCTGGAAGATGATTTTATGGAGGGGCCGAAAGTAGGGGATATTATTACCATGCATTGGCAGGTGCCTTGTGAAGTAGTTACCCAAAATAATGTCCGTTGGCTGGAAAAATACACCCGGCAGCACCTTGCCTTAGCCAACCAAACACTCTAAATAAATATGGAAGTTTGGATATTTGGTAACCCAGATTTACCGCAAGATTCCTTGCCGGTGCGTTTACGACCGCAGTTAGCTAGTGAATTCCCTGAAGTGAACTTTATATTACAAGATCCACTGGAAGACTGGCCAGACAAAGATAAGCTAATAATTATTGATACGGTGGTTGGGCTTAATAAAGTTCAGGTCTTCACTTCGCTTGCTGATTTTGCCAATACACCTTTAGTAACCATGCATGATTTTGATTTAAAAAATGAGCTAGCTTTTCGCGCTAAGCTCGGTAAATTACCGCCGTTTGTGATTATTGGCGTGCCGGAGAATATCAATGAGACCGAAGCTATTAATCAAATTAAGCCGATACTTTTGCAATATTTAACTTAAGGAAGTGTGAGGCACAGCTCATGCACGGGTCGTAGGCGCGGATTAACTTCTCCAGCTCCAGCTGGATTTTTTCTTGAGGCGGATTTTGGGGCAATAATTCCTCCACTAATCTCGCCATATCTTGCTCTATATTTATTTGATTTTGCCCGGTTGGTACTACAATCTCTCCCTCAACAATATTGCCTTGCTCATTTATCTCCACTTTATGATAAAGTGTGCCCCGGGGAGCTTCAATAACACCCACACCAATGCCGGAGACGCGGGTTGGCTTCACAATTTCTTCAGCCATAAATTTCTCAGTTTCCAAAAGTTCAATTGAATGATCAACACAATGCAGTAACTCAATAGCTTGCGCTAGGTTATTATCAAAAATATTAGTGGAAGGGAAGCGGGTGAGGGCAGCAGCGGCATCTTTTTTTGTATTGTCATGCAAGCTGTCTTTGGCCAGATTGATCCTAGCTAAAGCCCCGACCATGTAAGATTGGCCGTCAAAAGTGTAGCCGGAGGCTTCGGAATAAGGAATAACCACATGTTCTAGATGATCCTTAAAATCAGCTTCAGATATTTTAAGGCCAGTATCACTGATAATAGTTCCCTCCAGGAAGCTGAAAGGGTTAGCCGTCAAGGCCATGAAATGTGTCTTACGATCAAAATGCCAATCACATTTAGCAAAGCGTTCAATAGTGCGCAAGACCGCAAATCTTACCTCTTTAAGTTTGGCAATAGCTTCTTTAATCTCTTCATCTTTTGGAAAATGAAGCCAGCCGCCGATGGTGGGATGCAGAGCATGAACACTGCGCCCAGCAATTATTATAGAGAGAAAATTGCCCGCGCCCTTAATGGCAAAAGCATCATGTAAAATTTCATGTTGTTCCGGATCATTCTCATCAAAAGATAGGAAAGAATCTTTACCGTACATATCCGGTAATGAAAAAAGGTAAAGATGTAGGGCGTGGTCGCGGATATTTAGCCCGTACATAGTTAGTTTTTTCAGAATTTGCGTTTGCCGGCTTGGTGTTATGCCCAAGGCATGTTCGCAAGCTTCAATACTGCACATCAGGTGAGCATTAGAGCAAGTGCCGCAAATGCGTGCTAATAATTGGGGCACGGTTTTATATGGTTTGCCGCGCATTGCTTGGGTATAAAACCTTTTGTATTCAGTCACAGCAAAACGGCATTTTTCAACTTTGCCAGCCTTAACTACCACATCCAAAGTGGCTGCGCCCTCTACTTTGGTTATTTCTTTGGTTAAAGATAGGTCTATTTGATGCATTATAGTAAAATCAAAATTTAAATATCAAAAATAAAAAATTAAACCTTAACACCAAATTCTTTCAGAAATTTATCCAGTGCTTCCAGGAATTTTTTCTCATCCATGGGGCAGCCCGGCACAGCCGCATCAACTGTGACTACATCGGAAAGTTTTTGCACATGGGGCATATAAGCAAAGCGCGCCATGATTGGTTCAATTTCTTTTAAGCGTTCGGGATCAAATTGGTCCCGCTGAGCACTAGGTAAACCCATACAAGCGCAGGCACCGATGGCTACCAATTTTTTAGCTTTAGAACGGATTTCTTTAAGCTTAGCTACCTGTTCGGGCGAAGCTAAGGCGCCTTCCACAAAAGCCACATCCATTTCGTCCATAGTATTATTGGTTTGCAAAACTCGGGCGTGCCTAAAATCCAGCAACTTTTTCCAGACTTGCCAACGGTCGTTCATGAGTTCGGTAAAAAGTATGGTGCTGTCTTCGCAACAACTGAAAGTGAACCAGCCGACGCGTAATTTTTTATTAGCAGTTTCGGCCATAAGTTAATTATACCAGGCGAGTGAGCGATTAGCTAAATTTATCCTTTAGCTACAGTTAAACCCCAGACGCCGCTGGCGCCGTTGGCTTTTAACACCCGGGCGCACTCTTCCAGGGTCGCGCCTGAAGTATAAACATCATCCACTAAAATAAAGGCCCGGCCAGCAATATTAGCTCCAGGCAAAATTTTGTAAACACCCTTGATATTTTTAGCCCGGTCAGCTTCGTTTTTTAATTCGCTTTGCGGTTTTGAATTAACTATTCTTTGCAGAGTTAGTTCATTTGGTAAATTAACGTTTTGCGAAATTAACGCAGCCAAAATTTCTGATTGGTTAAAGTCCCGTTGCCGTTCTCGCCTTGGCGCTAACGGCACTGGCGTTAAACACCATTGTTCGCGCGGAACCTCATGCCAGGCTGGGGGTAAGTTAAAAGCGCGCATTAGTCCGTTAATTAGATTGACCAAAATAGGCGCCACCTCGCGCACACCATCAAATTTAAAAGCTTTAATTAAATTACGAACAATTGGGTTGCCATAAGGCTGGGCCGACCAAACGCCGCTAAGATAATGGCCTCCAGCACAGTTGGGGCAAAATTCGCCCAAGCTGGTGACAGTTTGGCAATCCGGGCAGTGAAGCTGTCGCGGATAGGTAAGCGAGGCCAGACAAACGGGGCAGCACCAAGCGCCCCAGCGGCCGCAATTGAGGCAGCGGCGGGGGAAAATAGCTTCTAGCAGCCACTGCCAAGCGGCGTTAAGTAATGAGAAAGGGTTTTGAGCAGTTTTTTTAAACATAATCTTTTGCTCTTAGCCCTTACCTTTACTTTAGAATGACCTGTCCGTTTTTAACTGATAAAGTGAGATTGGCTGGCGGTTTTATTTTGCTTTGTAACAGCCGGGCGGTAATTGGATCCTCTACTTTATCGGTTAAATATCGTTTAATGCCACGCGCGCCTTCTTGGGGTGAAAAAGTCAGTTTAGCAATCGCCCCAACCACGCCGCGCCCTAAGCGGATTGTTAGATCAAGTTTTTGTGCCTGGAAGCGATTGTTCAACTCAGTTACTTGCAGTTTTACAATTTCAGCTAAATCCGACTCTTTTAATGGATTGAAGATTATTACCCCGTCCAGGCGGTTGAGAAACTCTGGCCGGAAAAATTTTTTTACCTCACCCATTAATTGATCTTTAGTTTCCTGCCACTCATTAGCCCAATTACTTTGGGCTTTATCAACTTCAGCGGTGAAACCAAGTTTGGCTTGCTGGGTTAATTCTTTTAAGCCCAAATTGGAGGTCATGATAATAAGAGTATTTTTAAAGTTCACCTGTTTGCCTGAGGCATCAGTCAAATGCCCTTCATCTAGTACTTGTAGTAGCAGATTGAAAATATCCGGGTGGGCCTTTTCCACCTCATCAAACAAAACAATAGCCGATTGTTTTCGCCTGACCACGTCAGTCAATTTATTTGAATCTTTATAGCCAACATAGCCAGCCGGGGCGCCGATTAGCTTGGAAATATTAAACCCTTCGGAAAATTCCGACATATCAAGCCTAACTAAAGCTTGTGGGTCTTCTAAAACAATTTCCGCTATTGCCTTAGCTAGCTCAGTTTTGCCAACGCCGGATGGCCCTAAAAACAGGAATGAACCAAGCGGGCGATTAGGATTACCCAAACCTAGGCGGCCGCGTCTGATCGCACGGGTTACAGCCTTGATTGCTTCCGCCTGTCCCACGATTCGGCTTGATAGTTTTTCTTCCAAAGCCATCAATTTGGTTTTTTCTTCAGCCAGCAGTTCAGTAATTGGTACGCCAGTAATTTGCGATACCACCTGAGCAATTTCTGGCCGGGAAATTGTGCCGATTTTTTCCTCGCCCGTTTTCCGATTTTTCTTTAAGTTTTCCAGCTCATGTTTAACCCTGGCTTCTTCTTCTTTATGAGCGTTAGCCAGCGGGAAATTCTCTTCTTGCACGGCTAGTTCTTTAGCTTGTTGTAGTTGCTTAAGGCGAGCGTCAAACTCACGGATTTTTTTGGAATTGCCTTGGGGTAAATATGAGGTGCGGACATGGCTGGCCGCCTCGTCAACCAGGTCAATGGCTTTATCTGGCAGAAATTTATCAGGTAAATATCTTTCCGATAGGCTGACAGCCGCCTCAATCGCTTCATTGGTAATGGTAACGCCATGGAATTTTTCGTAATTGGCTTTAATACCCTTTAGCACCGCCTCAGTTTCCTCAGGCGTCGGTTCCACTACTTGCACTACTTGGAACCTACGTTCTAAGGCGGCATCGGATTCAATTGATTTTTTATATTCTTCCTGGGTAGTAGCGCCAATACAGCGCACCAGGCCTTTAGCCAGCGCTGGCTTGATGATGTTAGCCAAATCTAAACTGCCTGGGGCGGCGCCAGTACCGACAATGGTATGAACCTCATCAATAAACAAAATAATTTCCGGGTGAGTTTTAAGTTCGTCCAAAATTTGCTTTAAGCGTCCTTCAAATTCGCCACGGTACATTGTGCCCGCAACCACCAGCCCTAAATCTAGGGCCATTATTTTTTTATCAAGCAGGAATTCCGGTACCTTACCTTCCATGATTTTTTTAGCCAAGCCTTCAACGATTGCAGTTTTACCAACCCCCGGATCACCCAACAACAGGGGATTATTTTTAGTACGTCGGCCAAGAATGTTTATAAGTCTTTGGATTTCTTTAGCCCGGCCAATCACTGGGTCAACCTTATCTTGAATTTCCTTGCTGGTAAGATCAGTGCAGAAAAAATCCAAAGCTGGTGTGGCGTTCTCTCGGCCGTTTTCCGGCTTGGTTTCATTGGGGGCAAAAGCCTCAGTAATGTCAGGGAATTTGGAGGTGCTTTTTAAAATTGAATTAACACTTTGCTTTAAGCTGCGTAAATTCGTACCCAGTTTAAGCCACAAGCTTTTTACCTCGGATTCCTCGCTGGTTACAATGGCATAAAGCAAATGTTCAGTGCCGATATATTGATGCTGTAATCGCCAGGCAATCAGCACAGATTTTTCCACAATTTTTTTAACGGTTAAGCTCAACTCATCACTTAAAATATCCAGCAAGGTCTCTTCGTTAGGTTCGTCGTTTAGTAGAGATATAGTTGCCTGAGCTGGTTGGGTATTCAGTTTGGCGTGCAATTGTAAAGGTGAGAGGCCATGTTTATCTAAAATCTCAGCTGATAAGCTGCCGCGCTGGGAAGCCAACGCCAGCAAAACATCAGCCGGCTCCAGCTGTTTACGCCCAGCATTATTAGCGGACATGCGGGCCAACGACAAAGTTTTTTGATAATGGGTGGTGAATTTGGAGAAAATATCAAGCATAAGCGTGCCTAAAGAATAGTTTATTACGCGCTAAAAATCAATAGCTTAGGAGCTATTATATTATACGTAAAATTATAAGATTTATTACGTAATTTTTCGCAAAGCCGCCACTCTTTCAGCTAGGGGCGGATGGGTCATAAAAAGTCTGCCCAAAAAATTTGGTTTGGCGCCAAACGGTGAGGCCAGGTAAAGATGCGCGGTAGCCTCGGAAACTCGTTGCATAGGTAATCCTTCTTGGCCGATTTTTTCCAAGGCGCGGGCCAAGCCTTCGGGGTAGCGGGTAAGAAGCGCGCCGGAAGCATCAGCTAAAAATTCACGTTGCCGGGAAATTGCCAACTGAATTATTTTTCCAATTAGGGGTGAAAGTATTGCTAGTACTAAACCGATTAATATAAGTACACCCCCAGCATTGCCGCCGCGTGAGCTGGAGCGACGGCCGCCGCCTACAAAACTGGTGGAACGTAAAAAAATATCTGATAAAATTGATAAGGTTCCCAGTAAAACAATTACGATAGTGGCAAAACGGATATCGTAATTAGATACATGGGAAAGTTCATGTGCAATTACGCCTTCCAATTCTTCATTGGCTAGTTTAGCTACCGCGCCGGCAGTTAAAGCAATAGAAGAATGCTCAGGGTCGCGGCCGGCAGCAAAAGCATTAATGGTTTGCTCTGGGATCAAGTAAACTTTAGGCATCGGCAGACCTTTGGCAATGCAAAGATTTTCCACCATATTCCAAACGTAGGGGTTAGCCTCGCGTTTTTCTATTTGCTTGGCGCCAGCTAAAGACAAGGCGATTTTATCGCCGCTAAAGTAACTCACTAAAGCCGTGACAATAGCGATAACTCCTGCCACTGACAGCGCCCCAAAAGTATCACCTGAATACTGGCCCCAAAAGTACCCCAAAAGGGCGATTACAGCCATAAAGGCAATAACCAGTATCCAGGATTTTCTTTTATTGGCGGCAATTTGATCGTACATAGAAGGGTAGTTCCTAGTGATTGGTTCCTAGCCATTAGTTGCTAGCTAGACTTTGTCCTAATTTGTTTAGCATTTTCATAATTACCTCTAAGTCATTTTTGCAAGTTTTGAACTGTTCAGTTTTGGATAGTTTAAGTTTTTCGGCCAAGTATATCTGGGTTTCAAGTTCTGCGCCGGAAGCAAAAGCAATGCGAACGAAATTGTGATTATCGGCTGAGGTTCGTCGGGTAAAACCCTCCGCTATATTGGAAGGTATAGAGATTACCGCTCGCCTCATTTGGCTTATTAAACCGTATTGTTCATTTGCGGGGAAGGTGGCGGTGAGTTTGTAGATTTCTATAACCAAATCACAGCTTCGCTGCCAAACTTCCAGTTCCCGATAGGATTTCATAGCCGCGATCTTTAGTGGCCAGTGGCCAGGAACCAGTGGCTAAAATTCCACTTTCACGTTCTGCTTGGCCGCTTCGTTCTCAATTTCAAAGAATTCGCGTTTGGCGAACTTAAACATATTGCCAACAATGTTGGAAGGGAAGGTTTCCAGCATAGTGTTTAAATCACGCACCATGCCGTTATAAAATCGCCTTGAGGCCTGTATTTTATTCTCGGTATCAGACAACTCATCCTGTAATTTAGCAAAGTTTACTGAGGCCTTAAGATCAGGGTAAGCCTCGGCCACGGCAAATAAACTTTTTAAAGCACCAGTCAACATATTCTCTGCTTTGCCTTTTGCCTCTACACCCTGGGCACTCATCGCACTAGTGCGAGCTTCAGTAACTTTACTAAAAACACCCTCTTCATGTTTGGCATAGCCTTTGACTGTTTCCATTAAGTTTGGAATCAGGTCATAGCGCCTTTTCAGCTGCACATCAATATCGCTCCAGCCTTCTTCAGTGCGATTTTTTAAAGATACTAAGCGATTGTAAGTTGCCACTATCCAAAAAATTATAGCGGCGACAACTATTACGATTATCCAAGTTAGTGTACTCATATGGTTTATTGTTAATTCTAAGCAAGCTGATTATAGCAAAATTTGTCCCTTTAATCAATCAAACAAAAACACCCCCGCAGGAGCGAGGGTGTTTTAACTTTAATAACAATTACTGCACGTTCAGTACTTCAATACGCGAGGCGGTGAAAGTGGTGACTCCTCTGAGGTTGGTAGAAGCTACTACCGTAACCTGATCACCAACAGCAATATCAGAAACAGAAATATTTTCCTGTTTGAACAATCCGGCGCCGCCTTCTTCCGGCAGGACGCGCGGGATAGTGCGTTTAATCACTTGCGTGTTAGCATCAGCCTTTACAGTTAAGGTGGCATCCGCGGCCAGTAAGTTCATTTCCTTTTTAGCAAATACGGTGATTTGACCATTGCCCACGCTTTTTACTTCCCCGACATAAGAATAAACTTCATTGGGTGTGGGTACTGGTGCTTGTTCAGTTTGGCTTGTTTGGCCGGATGGAGACGTAGGTTGTCCGCCTGGTTTTGGCTTAAGTCCGCCGCTGAACATAAAATAAGCCACAGCCGCGAGTATTACTACAACCACCACGGCAATAATTAAGCCCATAGGAGCGCCTTTTTTTGGGCTGGCGCTTGAGGGCATACTGGAAATTGAATCTGGCATATGTTTTTAAATTATTTAGTAAATTAACTTGGTTTATTATACCATAAAACTAGCCAGTTGTAGATATACCGCCAGTTTAGTACTGAAGAGTGATTATTTTATTGCCTAACTTAAGTTAATTAGGTTTTTAGTTGCGTGCCAGGCTCAAATGTGCTATAGTAATATAGTATTAAAGTAAAAATAAGGGCACAATTATAATCACATGATGTCTTATATAGATCTGCCCGCCAACCAAGCTGTGCACTCGGCCCGGAAACTTATTCTGCGGTTGGGTTTTGTGTTGATAAGTTTGGCCATGTTCTTTTATTTTTCCGGCGTAGCTCAGGCACTTGTTATATATCAGAACAATAATACTTACACCAAAACCGAGCCTGACAGCAGCACCTACTACACCGCCTTTACCGATACTTTTACCCCTTCGTTTTCCGTAAATAATGTTTACTTTACTTATGGTGTTAAGGGCTACAATACTGCAACTGTTAAAGTAAGGATTTACATAAATGGCGCTTTGGTAGCAGATTCTATCCATTCCGGTTTGGCTAATAATGTTTGGGCCCCCCAATCCGTCAATATCACAAATTTTTGGAATGCCGGCAGCACTTACTCGTTGGAAGTCAAATACACTAGAGGCAATTATTATGCTGCTCCCTATAGCGTGGCCTTGCGCAATTTTCTTATTTATGATCCTGACCCGCCCGACACCACCCCGCCAACACTGCAAGCCCGCAACCCGGCGCCAAACGTTTATTTTCAAAACGCGCCGCTTAATGTGGCAGTTACTTATTCCGACCCGAGCGGCATTGCTTTCACCGGGTATTGTTTGACGGTAGATCCTACTTGTGAGCCTTTCACCGCTTTTAACAATGGCACTACTATTGATTCCTTAACTTATGATAATAACCCAGGCGCAGCCGGCTGGAATTTATGCACGCGCGCCCGCGACAACGCGGGCAATTGGTCAACCACAGTTTGCGGACACTATGTTAGGCGCCTAGCCACCCCGACTAACCTCAGTGCCACCCTGTCCGGTTATCAAAACGTGAATTTGCAGTGGACCGATAATTCAAATGAGGAGAATGGCTACTATGTTCGGCGGAGTACCGATGGCGGCAATACTTACCCGATCATAGCCACCCTGGGGGCAAATGCCACTTCGTGGCTGCACAGCAATGCCTCGTGCGGCAATAGCACGTATAAGGTTGAGGTGTTCAAAACCAGTGCTGACAGCGTTATGTCGGTAGCTTCGAACTCTGTGACTACTTGTCAGGATATTATTGCGCCGATGGTGTTATCGTTAAACGCTCTAACGCCCACTAGCTCAGCGCCGGTAATCACTTTTACCGCCTCTGACACGGGGGGTAGTAACATTGCCTATTATCAGGTTTACAGAACAAGCGACACTAGCTATCCGACTGGCTGGACTAATGTGTCTGGAAACATCACCTCAACATCATGGACCGACAATGGAGCCGGCGCTGGTATTTGGTGGTATGGGTTGCATGTGGTTGATTCCGCCGGAAATTGCATTGATGAAAATGGCGTTCACTGTGGCGGCGTGAGCACAGATTCGCTTGACCCCAGAACGCCCGTGAGTCCGGTGCGGGTAATTAAAGACATAACAAATCCGTCAATACTATTGATTCCGTCCCAAGGGACTTATGCTTGTTCAGCTACTAACCCCCTGTATGTTTTTGGTTATGGTTGGGATACTGGTTCGCCCACGTCGCCGCCAGTTACAGTCCGTTATACCGTTAATACTGGCACTCCAACATGCAGTTCAGGCTTATTATCACTACCCGGAATTACAGCAACTACCACTGTGAAAGCTATAGCTTGTGATGGGGCCGGTAATTCAACAAACACCCAAGCGATTTATACTTGTAATACTAGTCCGCCGAGTATTTCTTTTAATCCCACCACCCGACCGTGGGCTTCAAATTCCATCGGCGTTATGGTTACGGGAACTGATTCGGACGGGGTTGCGAGTATGCGACGTTGCTGGACCACAAGCTCAAGTTGTGACCCGGGAACTGTCGGTAACATTGGTTTTACTTGTAGTGGGACCTCACCCTGTTCCGCCGTCCAAAGCCAAAGTGGCAATGGCGACTGGCGTCTTTGTATTCACGCCACCGACAGCCTTGGTAATCAAAGTAGTATCCAATGCTCAGGCCCATACCAGGTGGATGCGGTTAATCCATCACCACCCGTTTTAACTGGCCCCACTATAACTAATAATAAAACCCCATCAATAAATGTTTCGGGTACAGATGCCTTAAGTGGTATAGATAGATTCGTAGCTGATTACCGTAGGCCAGATGGTACCAATTGTGGTACTGCCACTACTTATAGTAATCCAGGTTCATTCACCATGCCGTCTGCATGCTACACGCCGGGTGGTGGGGGTGATGTTTTTAATAATTTCTTTAAGCACCCCTTGGTGTGGTTAAAGAATATTTTCTTTAAATCAGCTAACGCCCAAACAGGCGGTGATGGGCAATATCGTTTTTATGTGGTGGCTTATGATAAGGCGGGAAATCAGGCGTCTGCTAATCATTATGTAACCATAGATGCCACACCGCCAGCAGCTCCCACTTTTAACAACTTTGGAGAGACTTATGCAGGCATAAACTATATTAACCAGGCGATAATCAATAATTTTATGGATCCAGTAGTAGTCTCTGGTTCATGCTCAACTGATACTAGTTATATGATTTTATACATTAATACATATCCGTATGCTACTGGTATACCCTGCAACGCTGGCAGTTGGACAACCAGTATTAATCCAGGAGATCTAGCCAGCATAGTAAATTACCAAGGAGAATTTTGGCTGCAAGCTTATTCTTTGGATTTAGCAGGTAACTGGTCTACAGCTATTGATATGGGAATAATGGATACTGTTCTTCCTACTACGCCGGCGGATGTTCAGTGTCCATATTTTATCACCAACGCACCTATACAAGTTGACTGGCAAGCTTCATATGATACTTCTGGAATTCGGTTTTATGGTTATGGCGTCAGAACCAACACTTGCGACCCGTCTTCTATTCCTAATGGCGCTTGTATTAGTCCTGCATTTTTATCCTTTGCTCAATCTGATGGTACCAGTTACCTTTATGACCCACCGATTGATGATAAATATGCCTGGCAGATTTGGGCACAAGATAAGGCTGGTAATTTTAGCAATTTTTCAGCATATTCTCCGGCTTGCCTTTATGACATTACTTCACCTAATCCCACAGTAATAAACTTTAGCCCCTTTCTTATTCCTCCCACCACGCCATCGCCAACTAATAATATTACGCCTGTTGTCCGCTTTAACTCTGGGGCTGATCCATTGACGAACGGCGTTGCTTCTGGAAATACCTGCAACAATGTTTATACTGTCGGGCCGCAAGGTCCGTGCGGCAGTGGCGTGTGTTTGGCCCCAGGCGTAACCGAATACTCTTTACCGGCAGGGTGTTATACCGGGCAGATTGGTAAGGCTGATGATGCGCCACCAGCCGGATTCTTTGCTCGCTTGTGGCATAACTTTGTGAAATATGTATTAGCCGCGCTGGATCCGCCGCCGCAGTTGGGTGGCGATGGCATGTATTCGTTCGTCTTTGAAACGCAGGATGCCGCGGGTAATATTTCCAAAGAAACTGTTCATTCAGTGGAAATTGATACTGTTGGGCCGATAGCTCCCGATGACATTACAATAATCACTGATCCTCGGCCCAGTAGTGGGCGCAATTACACCGCCTCCACCCTAAACCAAATTGATTGGGTAACAAATTCCAACTGGCCTTTATATATGGCGAATTGTATTGGTTGTGAATTTGCTTCTGCTCCCAATCCGCCTGATCCGCTTTTGTATTGGCAGCCACAAGGGGGTATTTTACAAGAATACAATTGTAGTGAATTACCAGCTAATATGCATTGCTCATTCAGTTGTTTTATCGTGCCTCAATCTGAATACGCCTGCTTTAATGTTCATTTTGATGATAATCCTGGCGTGGGTCACAACGGCAAGTTAACCGTAGATTTTGCCAATGTATTCAAGGATGCAGCCGGTAATCTAGGCTCGGGTGATTCTGACTTAAATATATCTAACCAGCCTCCGGTAATAATACTGAAATAAAAGTTATAAGCTAAAGAAATTTCTAAACCGCCTGGCATCAGGCGGTTTTTGTTACGCGGTATGATATATATATTTATTGTTTATTAAACTATTACTATTAATCAGAAAATAAGGCGTAAACTTTTGGCTTTAGCGCGCGCAGATCAAGCCATGAGAAGGGGTAAAAAAGAAATGGAATAAAAATGCTGATGCCAAAAGAGCCAAGCAACTGGCACAAATAGTAGAGAGTTCTGGCTGGCCTGATAAAGGTAGGTTTGGTGAGGACGGTTCTCATGCCGCTTGGCTTATAGCCCAGCACGCGGATTTTGATGTTAAACTGCAGGAAAAATTTTTAGAGCTGATGAAAAAGAGCGTTCGGCAGAAAAAAGTTCCCCTTTGGCAGCAAGCATATCTGGAGGATAGGGTGCGAGTCAATAGAGGGAAGCCGCAACTTTACGGCACGCAATTTCGCCTGAATAAGAAAAGAGTTTTAGTAATGTGGCCAGTGCAAAATAGAATCAGATTAAATATTAGGCGTAAACAAGCCGGCTTAGAACCTATAGGAGTTTATAAAAAGGAATTACAGTCAAGGCAATTAGCATTAAAAGAAAGATGGTAATAAAATAGTCACCAGTAAACACTTGACATATTGATATTTTGAGCCTAAGTTGATGCTGGGTTTAATACCCAATAAATAATGCTTCTTGACAACTAAAGATAGAGAGGAGGTAATCCTTATGGATCATGAAAATGTCGAGAAGAATACTGAGTCTGTTCAAGGGGAACGCCTGTTTACACTTGCTATAGAAGAGGCGTCCCATAATCCCACGGACGGTAGCCCAGAACCAATATGGGATATCGACTGGGATGAAGGCCCCGATCACAGTCACAGTGATTGAAGTAAGGGGTCGGCATAATAAATCCGACCCCAATTTTTAAACAAAAAGAGGTTTACAAATGAAAATAATACCGATTATAAAGGCGACTTCGGTCGGCTGCAATCTAAGATGTGCGTATTGTTTCTATCGTTCTACAGATCAAAATAAGGTAACCCCCATGCCTCAAGCGGTTCTTCAGAAACTGATTGAAGAAACAATCAAGGCAAATCCGAAATGCGCTGAATTTGACTGGCTGGGTGGCGAGCCAACCCTCGCGGGTGTTGATTTTTTTGATGAAGTTGTATCAATACAAAGTCATTATAGATTACCCAATCAGGTTGTCACCAACAAGTTACAAACCAACGGAACAATGTTAAACGAAAGATGGGTAAAATTCTTAATTGCCAATGACTTCCATCTCGGAATCAGTATCGACGGTCCTCCTGAATTACATGATATATACAGGCGCGATAATGGGGATAACCCAACAGCCCTTAAGGTACTAAACTCCATTAAATTATTACAAGAGTTGGGTCATAAACGATGGGGAACCATTACAGTAATAACTGACCAAAATGTAGATTATCCAGAAGTTATTTATAATTTCTTTCGGTCAGTCGGCATCACTAAGATGGCATTTAACCCTACTAAGGGTACAAATGAATCTGGTAAACAGATAGCTATCGCTCCTTCACCTACTGCTTATGGTAACTTTATGTGCCGAATTTTTGACAGGTGGTGTAATGAGGATAACCCAGAAATAGTCATAAGGCAGTTTCACAGTATCATGCAGGGATTCTTGGGGGGCAAATACCGTCTCTGTACATTTTCTGGGCAGTGCCAGCAATTCTTTTCCGTCAACTATAATGGAGACGCTTATCCGTGTGAGGATGATCATCTTGATGAAAGGTGGTGCTTCGGGAATGTATCTCAAGGTTGGAAACCTATAATAGAAAGCGAGGCGTACCTGCGCTATATAGAAAGAATAGGCGATATCCGTAATGGTTGTACAAGTTGTAAATGGTACGACGCTTGCCAAGGGGGTTGTACTAGATATTATAGTATTTTTGATGCCCATGGTAACCACAAGAATTATTATTGCGAAGCAGAAAAACAACTTTTTTCGCACATCAAACAAAGACTAGAGTTATTTCAGGATAGTCTAGTCAACAAAGCAGGGGTTAATTAACAAACCCTGCTTTTTATTTACCACCTTTTATTATAAATATTTTGCTAGGTAAATCTTTGCTTGTTACTTTTACCAGTTTGAATGGCATTACCTTTTTAAACGCCACGCTTTCACACGGATTACTTTTCATAAAATCATGCTTCTTAAATATATAAACATACCCCTTGGAACTATTATTTAACTGGTCTAGTGTAAATTTTGAAGCGCGAAATCCCAACTTTTTGTTGCGATATGAAAAACCACTGCAATAATTACTTGGACAATTTTTTCGGTTTACTACAGCCCTAAATATTGCCAGATCTACAAATGGTGTAGCAAATACTGCTGGCTTACCGTCCCTTGTACGTACCCCTTTGACGTAATTATAAGCCTGACGTGGATTTAAATCCTTTACTTTAACTGGTGTGCCGTGAAAAACGAAAAGTCCAGTTTTTTGAAATTTATGAAGATCTTTTCTTGTCGATGTCATATAACTATTATAGCAGGTGACAAGAAAATGTTACGAATCCTGTAAGCTTAGAAAATACTTAATTAAAGGGTAATTTCAAATACTCTGCAATGAGAGACATGTTTCACACCCGTTATTTATAATGGGTGTGTGGTTTGTTGCTTGAACCTGACTGTCAATGTCTACAGGCAGGATTGTCAATACTTTGGCAAGCTTTATATTAGCCAAAAATTCACCTTAATAGTTGTGCATATTGTTATTAGGTCTTGACAAATCACTTCACTTGGTGTATGATAACTTGTTAAACCTGTTTTTTTATGCACATACTATAAGTAGGTTTAACAAAACCTTAATTCAATAAACAAAGTAACTTAAAAACTAAATATGAAAGGAGCGTCACTAATGAAACGCTTAGTTTTAGTATTCGTTATGTGGGCGTTTTCAATGACGCTCACTTATGGTCAGTGGCAAGAAGCATACTACAATATTGGCAGCTTCCATGGGATTTCCTTTCCCGATAGCCTAAATGGGTGGTTCACTCATTTAGGAGCTGACAAGATTGTTCACACATCCGACGGAGGCCTTAGCTTCGAAGTACAACAGGTAACACCTGGAGCTTATGACAAGAATTCAATATATATGGAAGATTTGAACAACGGCTGGTGCGGCGGAGGCGGTGATGGTTTGCCAGGAAAAATCCATCACACAACCAATGGTGGTAACACTTGGGTATTAATGTCCCACCCAGCCCCAGGGCCAAGTCGGTGGAACTGCATTACCCAAGTCGGTAATAACATCTGGTTTGGTGGGGGTTATGGCTCCAACCAAGGAATCGTCATGAAAACATCTGATAACGGCCAAAATTGGCAAGTAACCTTGTATCCTGATTTTGGGATTATTGCTGGTATTACAGCCTTTGATTCTCAAAATTATATCTTGAACGGTACTGGAGGATTGCTTGTTCGTACAACTGATGGTGGTAATAGTTGGATATCAGCAAATTTTCCCACTGATTATCAAGTGGAAAGGTTTAAGTTCCTTGATAACAACTTAGGTTATGCTTTAGTAACTGACTTTACACCAAGTCCAACAGACGCTTATTTATACCGTACAAGTGATGGCGGTTTCACGTGGAATATTCATTATTCTTGGATAGATCAAGGACAAAAACTGGGATTATCTATTATACCAGAAACGGGCACAATATTTGTTACAGGTAAACTGAGTGGTACAGTAGCCTTGAACGGAATCCTTAAGAGCACTGATGGTGGTACAACATGGAGCACTTTGATTGAAGTTACATCAGTTGTTTTAACCAGTATCCACACACCAGACCAACGGCATGGTTGGGTAGGTGGTGGTGGTAAAATTTACCGCTACGATTATGTAACACCTCCAGTTATTGAACCTATCAGCAATAAGCTGATTCAGTTCGGTGAAGCCTTCACTTATCAAGTGAATGCCATAGGCATGGGATTAGAGTATTCCATGTCAGGCAATCCTCAAGGATTGAATATCGGCAACTATTCCGGCTTAATAGATGGTATTCCCACTGAAGGCGGAAAATTTGATATCACTGTGGCCGTTCAGGACACAGATGCCAATGTAGTTAATGAGGAGTTCAGTCTTAAAGTCAACAGAAAACCTCATTTCATGCCGCCCCCCCCACCAACCCACGCGTGGGTTGATAGTAGTTATCAAGTTCAACTTAATGTTGAAGATGTGGATGACGACACTGTATCATTCTCTTGGCTTACCAAGCCCAGTTGGCTCACCTTCTTAACTGAAGGCATTACCAATGTGGTACTTCAGGGAGTACCCGGTATCAACGATACTGGCTATCATCCCATTGCCGTATTAGCCGATGATGGCTTTGGTGGACTGGATACTCTTTCCTGGGTAATACAGGTAGAACTCTACGTTCCACCAGTGAATAATCTGCCATACTTCTCAGGCACCTGGCCTGATACGGTTGTTGTCTATCGCGACAGCTCATACACTTGGAACTTCTTGTTCCAAGATATAGATGGCGACACTTTAGTCACCCAAGCTGGCGAAGTAGGCGTACCAGGACTGCTGCTCTTACCCGCTATGGGTATAAGCCAAGTAACCGCTCAGGTTACAGGACTAGTGACCGATACCGGTTGGTACGAGGCAATAGTCTCTGTGAATGACGAGCATGGTGCCCAAGGCCAACTGCAGTTCACGGTATACGTGGACTTTGTTACCTCGGTTGAACCGATACCAGGAATACCGACCGAATTCAGCTTAGAGCAGAACTACCCTAATCCCTTTAATCCCGTAACGATAATTCGTTACGAGCTACCTCACAGCACTGAGGTCAATCTCACCATTTACAACCTGCTGGGGCAGGAAATAGAGATACTCGTTAATGAGTATCAGCCGGCAGGAACTTATGAAGCATCCTTTAATGCTTTAGCCCTCCCCTCCGGCACCTATTTCTACCGTCTCCAAGCAGGCAAGTTCGTACAAACCAAAAAAATGGTGCTCTTAAAATAGAGCACTAACCTCAAAAAAAGTTCGTCGTGAAAGCGGCGATCATAGCATCCCTCCCAATATGTGCGAGAAGAACCCTCACTTCTCGCACTTTTTGTTTACTCAATATGTGTAGGAAAAACTTGAATCTCTTTTAATTGCTTGACGTCTGTTTCAGCTAATACTGATTTACTTTGCAGCAACTCAATCAAAAGGTTAACTTTCTTATCTTCTTTACGCTGGCGTACAATAACCCCGCCTTCCAACTCGGCCATTTTATCGTCCAGGTACGACTTAGTAACCATTTGACTCTCCACCTTGCCCAGACGTGCGTCCACTTTGTCCAGACGTGCGTCCACGTGCTGCCGCAGACCATCAATAGCTGGGGTGATGTTGTGTTCTATCACCTTGCCAACCTCAACACCGATTTTCTTGATATCGTCAGAATCCAACATAATATCCTTAGTAATTAAGGTGTAATTACTGTATCTAAAATGTTTATATCAGTCAAGCTAGCTTTGACAAATTAGCTTACTTGGTGTATGATAGCTTGTTAAACTTATTTTTTATGCACATACTATAAGTACACAGGTTTGACTTTGAACATCAAACATTTTAGTCTTTAGTATAAAGGAGCCAGCGAAAATTTATGACGATTGATGAAATCAAAGCCAGAATCGTTCCTGTGGCCAAACCATACGGCGTAGTGCGTTTGGGGGTTTTTGGCTCGGCCGCTAGGGGCGAACTTACAGCCGAGAGCGACATTGATATTTTGGTAGATATGCCTCGCGGCACCAGTTTGTTTGATATGGCGGAGATGCAGGCTAAATTTGAGGTCGCCTTGGGCAGGAAAGCAGACGTAGTAACTTACAATGCTTTGCACCATCGTTTGCGCGACAGGGTGCTGGCTGAACAGGTGCAGCTCCTATGACCAAGGATTATAGCGTGTTTCTTGACCATATACTTGCCAGCATAGAAGCCATAGAAACTTATGCTCAAGATATTTCGGAACAGGAATTTTTACGTTCGCCGGAAAAACAGGACGCCATTTTGCGACGTTTGGAAATAATTGGCGAAGCTGTGAAAAATCTTCCCGAAGAATTTAAGCAGCAGCACCCTGAAGTGGCTTGGGCCAAGGTTATGGGTACGCGCAATATCTTGGTTCATGAGTATTTTGGCGTAGATATGAATATTGTGTGGGATACCATAAGGCAAAGTCTGCCGCCGTTGAAAAAGCAAATTATTAGTTTGCTTGAATCAGTCAAGAATTGATATTTAAATAGTTGGGAGATGGTAGTTGGCCACTGGTAATTGGCGACTGGCCATTGGCGACTGGCCACTAGCAACTGGTGACTGTGTGGAGTTTATCCGCCTTAGGTGGATGGTACGTGATATATGATACGTGACTTCCCGCTAATCTAAGCGGTTTTTTACGCTATTTACACAACTTGTTTTAACCACAGACATTTGTCGGTTTGTTGATTGATAATAATTCTAGCATTTCATTTGGCGTTTTTCCATTTAAACCACAGTGTTCAAGGTTGTTGTATACTTCGTTCCAGATTTTAATCTTTGT
>Ga0208373_1001357_pt1 | contig 33382 bp, 39 predicted proteins | sample RifOxyC2_FD_184036 | JGI IMG/M metagenome (GOLD analysis project Ga0208373, IMG submission 184036) | Soil microbial communities from Rifle, Colorado - Rifle Oxygen_injection C2 (SPAdes) | ecosystem: Environmental > Terrestrial > Deep subsurface > Rock core/Sediment | place: Rifle, Colorado... | reverse complement strand
TCATTTCATTTTTCATAGTTTCTCTAAAAATAATAGGTATTTAAATCTTTCTATATTGTTGTGTCTATATAATAGTAACAAAATCAGTATTCAATGCCTTTTCTTGCTTGAACTCCAAGGTCATAGGGATGTTTTATCTTTTTTACTTCTGTTACAAGGTCTGCATGTTTGAAGATATTGGGAAAAGGAACATGTGAGCCTGTGAGAATTAGTTCTTTTCCGGAGGGTTTGTTTTTTATTAGTTCTATCACCTGATTTTCAGACAATAAACCTAATTGCACTGCATATAATATCTCATCTGCAATTATTACATTATAATCTTGGTTTAATGTTAATTTTAGATAATTTAGAGCTTCTTCTGCTTTATTCTTGTGTTCTTGGTCATTTTTACCTTTAATGTACCAATCACCTAAACCAAAGCGTTTATATGAGAAATTTGGAAATTGAATCAGAGAGTTTAGTTCTCCAGGAATCTGCTGTTCTAGACTTTCTGCGCCATTTTTCATAAATTGAACTAAATGAACCTTGTAGTTGTTGCCCAAAGCCCTCAAGGCAGTGCCCAGTGCCGCAGTAGTTTTGCCTTTTCCATCTCCAAAGTAAATGTGAACTTGTCCTAAACCCAAATTATCTTTTTTTGTTATCTCCATTATTCGGTATAGCGAATGAAATTTAATAAACTTGCGATTTCGGAGAAAAGTTTAAATAGACACGTTAATCTTAATATTAATAGGTATATGGGGATACTTATAGGGAGGAATATAGAGGTTAATATGACTATGCACATTCATAGAGATAAAGTAATGGATTTTATTAAATCTAAAAAGATAGTTACAAGCAGAGAAGTTGCCGAGATGCTTCAGGTTTCTTGGAATACTGCAGATAGATATCTTACTGAGCTTCTTATTGAAGGCAAAGTTGACAGAATAAAAAAACAAAGGGTGACACTATGGCTAAAAAAAGCATAACTTGCGAAAAAGAACTTTCGAAATGGTTTATTAAAAACCATAAATCTTTGGGATATGAAGAAATAGTAAAAAATAATAATGGAAGATTCCCGGATTTTACTATGAAAAAAGGAGGAAAAGATATTGGTGTTGAACTTGAAACATTATCTTCTAATTTTATTTTGCATAAACATAATAAGAACGAGGTAGATGAAGTTGTTTGTGTAAAAAAAGATAAAGAATTGGGAGTTAAAATAATTGAAGCTTCTGAACTTGAGTTTATTCCTAGAATGACCAGAGTCTCTGCTACAATAAGTCAGAGTACAAAAGAAATTATTGAAGAGATGATGAGAACAGATAATTATCGAAATAAATCTCATGCTATCGAAACGGCAATTAAACTATTCTGGGAGGGAGAAAGTGAAAAATAAAAAAGCACAAGTTGCAATATTTTTCATAGTTGCACTTGTGATTGTTGCCATAGTTGCGCTGTTCTTTTTTATTCAAAGAAAAGGAATCATAGAACAGCCGCAGGAATTTAATCCTAAATCTTATATTGGTTTGTGTGCTGAGAAAATTGTTGAGAGCACCGTCGATAAAATGCTTCCAACTGGAGGATTGATTGAACCGAGTAATTTTAAATTTTATAAAGATATTAAGGTTCCTTATTTTTGTCAGAACATAAATAATTATGACCCTTGCATAAATCAGCATCCGATGATATTGGAAGAATATAGAAAACAAATATTGAATTACACTCGACCCGGAATAGAAAAATGTTTTGATGATTTAAAAGAAGAAATAGAAAGCAGAAAAAGTAGTGTAAGTTATGGTCCTTTGAATATGAGTGTGGAACTTGGAGATAATACAATTAGTCTTAAGTTAAATAAGAAAACAACAATTACTCAAAATAAAGATACAGTGACTGTGGATAATTTTGATGTTGATGTGACTAGCCCTCTTTATGATATGGCTCTTGTTGCAATGGAGATTACGGCGGGAGAGGCGAAGAATTGCAACTTTGAATACACTACATATATGATATTGCACAGAAGGTGGGATATAAGTAAATTTGCACTTTCAGATTCAACTAAAATATACACAATAAAAGATATCGCATCTGGTAAAGAGATGTATATTGCAGAAAGAGGATGTGTGATGCCCTCATGATAATCAGAAACGAAAAAGAACAAAGAATAAAGAGAATAGAATCATACATTCAGATATTTCTAATGGTTGGAGCGATATTTGCATTTGCTTATGTACTGAGGGAAGCATATACAGATAATCAAGCAAGTAATCTAGGGCAGAGTATAAATGAGAAAGGGATATTTATTGAGATTTATGCTTCGTTGGTTAAAACCATTATCGGAGACAAGGGTTTTGTATCTGCCGACGGTGTAAGCACATGTTTGCAGACAACATCTGGAAGCATATGCCAGGAATACGCCTCGAGTAATTGTAATAATATATGTCTGCCTGGAAAATGTTTGCCTACATTGAGAAGCCAGACTCAACAGTGTCAGATGGGAACATGTCAAGACAGCATTGAAGGAACATGTCAACCAATGTCTCCTAAGGAAGCATGTGAAAGTGGAAATGGGATATGGTATAATGATGCATTTGGAAATAATGCACAATGTGTAAAAGGATGTTGCACATGGGGCTCTGGAGCATATAGTGCATTTGTAACTCAGGCAACATGCACAAGAAAACAAAATATCTCAGGAACTGCTGCAGTGTTTAACAAAAATATAAGAGATGAGATTTCATGTTTGAATCTTGCAAGAAATCAAGAGATGAGTGCATGCGTGTTTACAAAAGACAGTGGAAAGTCATGCAAGTTTACAACAAGAGCAAGCTGTCTTAGTGCAAAGGGAAACTTCACAACGTTTGGAGGGAAGCAGGTTCTGTGCACTAATCCTACTCTTGGAGTAGATTGTCAGCCAACTACAAAGACAACATGTGTATCTGGAAAGGATGAAGTTTATTTCGTTGACAGCTGTGGGAATATTGCTAATATATATAATGCAAATAAAAGAGCAACAGATGACCCCGATTATTGGAGTTTTGTTGTGAGCAAAGCGAATTCGTGCGAAGCTGGAAAAGCAAATATGAATTCTCTTTCATGTGGAAATTGTAATTATCTTCTTGGAAGTATGTGCAATGCAAAGGCAAATATTGATGTGAGATATGGAGATAATGTATGTCATGATTTGAATTGCGTTGATGAAGAGGGAAGAGCTAGGAAGAATGGAGAGTCGTGGTGTTTGTACGACGGTAAAGTAGGAGATGGAAAGGATGTTGTAGGAAGCAGGCAATTTAAGAGAGTATGTAAAGATGGAACGGTTGTCACAGACCCATGCGCTGATTTCAGAGGAGAAATATGCCAGGAATCTAAAACCACTGTTGAAGGAGTTCAGTTTAATACCGCAACATGCAAGATAAATCGCTGGCAAGAATGTTTCTCAGCAAATTCTGGAGGGGAGGGAGTGGATAGTGCTGAATGCACTAATGCCGAAGATTGTCTTATTAGAAGTGTTAATGTAGACTCAGGATTTAGTTTTGATGTGTGTGCTCCCAAATATCCCGAAGGATTTGATATTAAGTCAAAGGATTCAAATGCAAAATCATATTGTTCCATGGGAAGTCAAACTTGCAAGGTAGTTTATGTAAAAGATTATGATGGGAGCTGGGATTGTGTGCAAAACTGTAATTGTGAAAGCGCAGCGTTCACTCAGCAGATGAATGATTTGTGTATAAACTTGGGAGATTGCGGAGGAAAGGCAAATATATATGGAGATTTGGGAAGCAGTGGATATTCAGTAAGAAATGCCCCAAGAATATCTCTGGAACAATATAAAGAATTTGCAAAAAAGCAAATTAATCAGCTTGCCATCCAGCTTGCAAATGCAACTGGAGATGACAATCAAATTCTTGCAGCAAGAGCGCGAAGCGCGGTGAATGGCGAGGACAATGCGGACTTTACAAGTAGTTACCAAATGACAACTGCGATTGTCGGTGCGATTGGCGCAATTGCAGGTATAGGCGCAGTAGTTGCTACTGGAGCTGCCAGTGGGGCCGCAGCAGGATCGGCAGCAGCAGTGGGAGGCATTGTGAGTATTTTAGGAGTTGTTGCAGTAGTTGTTGCGGTAGCAGCAATTGCATTTATGCTTTACACTACACTAATGGGTGTTGGGAAAATGAAAACAGTAACAGTAACCTACTCATGTTACCCTTGGCAACCTCCTATTGGAGGAGATAAGTGTGCGCAGTGCATGAAGGACCCACTTAAGCCTTGTTCTAAGTATAGATGTCAGAGCCTTGGATTGGAATGCACCTATATTAATGAAGGAACTTCTCAGGAAAATTGTATTGCTGTAAAGCCGAAGGATGCGAGTGCTCCAGTGATAACCCCTCTTGAAGGAATATTGCCTGAGAATTATAGTTATGATAATGTTTCGTATTTAGGATATAAAGTAAAGGGAACAGACCCTGATGGATGCATAAAATCATTCTCTCCTCTATCATTTGGAGTTAATTTGAGCAAAGAAGCGCAGTGCAAGTTTGATATAAACCGTTCAATTGGATATGACGACATGCAGTTTTATTTCAATGATAATTTCTATCTCCTAAATCATTCCATGGGAACAATAACGGTTCCAAGCCTGGAAAGTTTAGGATTGCCGAGCTATGACCCAAACAGCAGAGCAGATTTTAATTATTATGTAAGATGTCAGGATGTGAGTGGGAACAAGAACAGTATAGATTATGTGATTAACTTCTGTATAAAGCCGGGAGATGATATAACTCCTCCAGTTATAGTGGCTAAATCGCCACCTCATAATTTTGTTATATGGAATGCAACGGGAATAAATACTTCAATAATGGTAAATGAGCCTGCTGATTGCAGATGGGATAACAACGATAGTTCATACTTTGATATGACTCATAACTTTAGCTGTGCAAATAATATCACAGATCAGGAACTTCTTGGATGGAGATGCAAAGATTTCTTGCCTCTTCCATTGGAGATGAATACTTCTGCATTTTTCATTAGATGTTTGGACCAACCATGGAAAGCAGGAATAAATGATTCACAGAGAAATGTAAATGTAGAAAGCTATTCATTTAATTTAACAAGAAGTGCACAGTTAATTATTTCTTCTCTTTCTCCAATGAATGAAGTAATATGGTCTGGGAGTGAACCTGTGACTGTTAGTCTAAGGGCGACGACAACTGGAGGGGCAATTGGAGGAGTTGCAGGATGCCAGTATTCAATAAATGGAAGTCAGTATATTGATTTCTTTAACACTTATTCTACAACACATGAGCAGGTGTTTGGAGGGTTTAGTGCGGGAGATAAGGTAATAGATGTAAAATGTAAAGATATTGTAGGAAACGATGCTTACAATGTTTCTGCGTTCAATGTGAGTATAGATACATTACCTGCGACGGTAACTAGAATTTATAATAGCAATAACAATCTTGTTGCGGTTACAAATGAGCCCGCAACCTGCAATTTTGTTAAGGGAGAATTTGTTGACTATAGATGTAATTTTGTCAATGCTTCTGTGATGTCAGGAACGGATTTATTGCATTCAACCGCTTTAGATAATTCTGCTACGTACTATATTAAGTGTGTGGATAGGTTTGGGAACCAGATGAACAACAGTTGCAGCGCTGTTGTGAAGGGAGGAAGGATATAATGGGGGAGCGCAAGGATTATAAAGATAAATTAATAGAGAAAGGTAGGATGAACGAGGGGAATTTTAAAAAAAGAGGGCAGGTAGCCATATTCGTTATAATTGCTTTAGTTATAGTGGGCATAGTAATAGTATTTCTTGCAGTGCCTAAATTAAGACCTGCATTTATTTCTGGAGAGTTAAACCCAGGAGATTATCTTAGAACTTGCATTTCTCCTATTATAAAATCTAACGTGGAAAATTTATCTAGACACGGAGGAGACTTTAATCCTGAAGGATTTATATTATATAAGGACGAAAAGATAAAATATCTTTGTTACACTTCACAGTATTATCAAACTTGCACTAACCAGATGCCTTTGTTGAAGGCACATTTTGAATTGGAGTTGGGGAAGGCATTGGATAAGAGAGCAAAGGATTGCGTTGCAAGTTTGAAGCAGGAATATGAAAGTAGAGGATATAGTGTTTCTTCTGGAGGAGTAAAGACAGATGTTTCGATTTCTCCAAAGAAGATAGAGATATTATTTAGTACTCCAATGACTGTGACTAAAGAAGAATCAAAGACATATAAATCATTCAATGTTGAATATAATAGCGAGATATATGATTTGCTTTTGATATCTCAGAGCATAGTGGAATTTGAATCTACTCTAGGAGATATGGATATTGAATCATATATGCAATATTATCCTAATTTGAGAATAGAAAAAATAAGATTGAGTGACGGTAGTAAGATTTACAAAGTTGGAGATGTTGTTACGGGGGAGACAATTACATTTGCAACCAGAAGCCTTGCATGGCCTGCGGGATATGGATTGGTATAAATAAAATGGGAAATAAAATAAAAAAAGAGAGTAGAGGAATTTTATTAGCTTTTGCTGTAGTATTATTATTTATATTTTTAAGCCTTGTTTCTGCAGAGGTAGGTACGTCATCGGGAAATAATAATACAGTCGTAAATGGACTTGATGCAACTGTATGTTGTGAGAAGACAACAACGGGATTGTTCTGTCAGGATGCTCCTGCTGCTCAATGTAATAATGCATTCAAGCAGGCACCAACTGCATGTAGAAGCACTAGTTTCTGCAAGCCAGGAACATGCTATGATAGTAGTGAAGGAATGTGTGCAACAAATACTCCTGAAAAAGTATGTAATTTGAACAATGGAACCTGGAGTGCTAAAAATCCGGCTCAATGTGAGCTTGGATGTTGCAGACTTGGAGACCAGGCGGCTTTTGTAACCTTGGTAAGATGCAAGAGGCTTTCTGCAGTATTTGGATTGGAGACTAATTATAATAAGGCATTGAACAATGAGGCTGATTGCGTATTGTCTGTGCAGAATCAGGAGAAGGGAGCATGTGTATTTGAAAAAGAATTTGAGAAAACATGCAAGATGACAACAAGAGCAGATTGCATTGGAACATCTAGAAATGCAAGTTCAAGTGGAAAAGTATTTTATGTTGGGAAATTGTGCAGCGCTGAAGAGTTAGGAACAAATTGCGGACCAAGCAAAGAGACAACATGCTTAGATGGAAAGGATGAAATATACTTCAAAGATACTTGCGGAAATCCTGCTAATATATATGATGCTTCTAAAGTAAATGATAAGGAATATTGGAAGAATATAAAGGACAAAGCAGAGGTTTGCGGAGCAAGCTCTGCAAATGCAAATTCCGCTTCATGTGGAAATTGTAATTATCTTCTTGGAAGTATATGTCGACAGGTAACAAAGAATGATAGCACAAAACCTACATATGGACAAAATATATGTAAAGATTTGAATTGCAAGAAAACTCAAAATGGGAAGGATTACAAACATGGAGAATCCTGGTGTATATTCACTGATTCTGGTACAACGAGCTCGGGAATTGCTTCTGTTGGTTCTAGATTCTATAAACATATATGTATAAACGGTGAGGAAGTACTTGAGCAGTGCGCAGATTTCAGGCAACAGGAATGTATACAGGATAAAATTACAACAACTTCTGGAGACTTTTCACAGGCAGCATGCAGAGTAAATAGATGGCAGGATTGTACTTCACAGGACAATGAAGGAGATTGCGCGAATACTGATAGAAGAGATTGTTTGTGGAAGAATTCTCCCGATGGAAAGGGATATCAGTTTGCAAATGCTCCGGTTGTGGGAACAGAATTTTCAGGAACAGGAAATGACAGCACCGCAGGAAGTGGAGCTGCCGGAGCAGCCATTGCCGAGGCTGCGACTGTTGGAGGAGTATGTTTACCATTGAATCCCCCAGGATTACAATTCTGGGAAGGGGAAGAGGCGAAGACAATATGTTCACAGGCAAATGCAGTGTGCATTGTGCAGCTTTCTAGAAAATTGTTTGAAAGCGATAGTGATTTGAAGTGCGAGGGTGGCGCTGAAGGAAACTGCTCATGCTGGGATAATACCAAAAAGGGACCAAGCAAAGAGTGGGTTGACAAGTATGTCGATGTGTGCAAATCAATGGGAGATTGTGGACCTGTAGTTAACTGGGTTGGACAAGCAGGATATAATGAATCATATAGTGTTACAGTAAAGAAGGAAAAAGTAACAACTTAAGTAGCGAAAAACATGGAATTGAAAAAAACAAAAATAGAAGAGATTAATGAATTGGCAAAAAAGATAGCGAAAGATAAAAGAGTTAAAGCAGTTTATTTATTTGGAAGTTATGCAAATGGAAAAACACATATTCATTCTGATATTGACTTGTGTGTTTTCAGCGATGATGAAGATTATCTAGCAGGTTATGGCTCTGAAAAGATTGATGTGAGTATGTTTGCTATGCTCCCTATTCAAATAAGATTCAGAGTTTTAAAAGAAGGAATTCCTTTGGTTGTAAAAGATAAGAATTTTGTTGATAAATTGAAGATAAAAACATTAAGGGAATATATTGATTTCAGACCCCTAATGGTAAAATTTTACAGGGAGAAACTTGGATGTACGATATAGAAAAATTGGGAAAGATGATATTTGATATTGAGAAAGAATTTGATAATTTAGAAAAATTTAATCTTAATGAAAAGAACCTTAACGATTCTGGAGCAGTTTATGCAAGTTCTATGGCGATGCTTTCAATCGTTACAAGGACAATTAACATAGCTGAAGAAATTGTTGTAAAAAATGAGTGGGGGATGCCAAATAATTACGGTGAATTATTTCCGGTTCTAAGTAGAAATGGAGTTATTGGAAAAGATACTGCAGAAGAGATGGAATATCTTGTAAAAAAGAGGAATGTAATTGCACATTATTATTTTGATATAAAACCTAAAGAGATTTTTAGTATAAAAAAGGATATTTATTCAGTGAAAACATTTGTAGAAAAAATAAAGAAATTAATTTCGAAAAATAAGGAGATAAAATGATGGCTGGAAAAGAAAAAAAAGCAAAACAGGCAATTGCTCTAAGCGAGATTTTTATAATTGTATGTGCCACCGTGGCCTTTGCATTTATTCTTGGTAGTTCGCAGAGTGTGAGTGCTGCAGATGTCATAGCATACAGTGTTGACGGAAAACTATATAGTTATATGCCTCCCGGAGGATATGAAGAAGTATATGTAAATAGTAAGGGATGGATATATAACGAACCAGAAACGGTGCCTACGCGAGTGTATTTAGGTGCAGTTAATCCAGGTAATGTTTTTGATAGCTCTGGACAAAATATAATATCTGGTGGATTTAGTCAAGTTAATATTGTTACTACCCCACAACCTGCAAGTTCTGCAAGTTCTGCAACCCCTGTACAATCTGCTGCCTCCTCTGCTGGAAGTACAGGTAATGGAGTAACTGGAGATATAGCTGCCTTAGATGAGGCAAATGCAGCAAAAGCTACAACAATATCTCCTGCTGCGAAGAATCTTGCTGCAAGAGGTGCATTGGGAGAAAAACAGTCTGCTCCTTCAGGAGTTCCAGTTGCTGGAACTGCAACGGCTGTTAAAACACCAAGTGTCGATGTTGTAACAAATGGTGTAAGTAAAATTCTTTCAAGTTCTAATAGTTTTAATCTTAATAAGGCGGATGGTTCAACTACACCTATTGAGGGCTTGAAAAGGTACGAGGTTAAAGATGGAAAGTTATATGGTTACAATGCAGAAGGAAAAGTTGTAGCAGAATTAACGGACAAAAAAGAAATTGATGCATTTATTGCTAAAGCTGGAAGTTTAGGGGCGGCATCAACGGGAGTAAGCACGGTTTCCGCATTTTATGACACCAGTGGAAATGTTATAAAATCAACTTCTACGAGTTTCAAGAACGTGGTTATTGATAGCAAGACTTACGACGGTATTTTAATTGATAATAATAAAGATGTATGGGTATTGGATCCAAAAACAAATAAATATACAAAAGATAATGCGCCAAGCATTGAGCAGATTAAAGCAAATAGAGATTTGGTAAGTGCTGTGCCTGCAGATACCAATGTTGAGATTCTTAAGAAATTAGATTGGAAAGTTGAATCAAACTACAAAGCTACAATAGATGGAAAGGCATATGATGGAACTCTTTACAGAGACCCAAATGATGCATCAAAATCTATTTTTGTAGATAGTAAGGGGAACCAGAAAAAACTTGAATCAAATTTGAAAGATGGGAAAGAAGTTTGGAAAGATGTTAGTGCATCCAAGGAAGATTTATCCAAGATTGCTGGAAAGACTGCCGGAGGGCATTTAACTGAGGCACTGGTTTGGGCTGGAGGGTTTGCTGCTTTGGTTCAGATAATTGGGGCGACGGGAATAATAGAAAAGAATACTGCAAACGCAATTACTGTTGCGGGAGTTGCGGGAATAGTTGTATGGAAAGGACTTGTTGCACTTGATGCTGTAAGGGGAAAGGGGCCAACATGGGTTTCTAAATATGGGGGATTGATTGGAATAGGTGTTGCTGCAGTGGTATTCTGGTTGATGTATAAAAAGAGTGAGAAAAGAATAGTGAGCCTTGAATGTTTGCCATTTGAACCTCCTATTGGCGGAAAGAATTGTGAGAAATGTAATGCTAATCCATTTAGTCCTTGCAGTGAATATAGATGCAAGGCACTTGGACAGGCATGCACATTGCTTAATCCTGGGACTGGAAAAGAATTGTGTGCATGGGAAAGCAAGTTTGATGTTAAGTCTGCTACGATTCAACCTTTGAAGAGTGTTCTTAATCCTAATGATTTGAAATATATTGAAGACACAAGTTTAAGACCTAATGCAAAGGGAGTTAAGATAGTAAGAGGAAGCAATGGATGTTTGCAGGCATTTACTCCATTGGTGTTTGGAATAACAACAAATAAGCCAACGCAATGTAAGGTAGACTATTCTCATACAAGTTCATATGGGGATATGCAATATCTATTTGGGGGAGAGAATTATTACTCATATAATCATACGCAAAGAATGAAACTTCCAACTCCTGAAGGAAGCGCAAATGATACTGAAACTCCAGAACTGAAGAATGATGGAACTTATTCTCTTTATGTGAGATGTCAGGATGTGAATGGAAACCAGAATGTGGATGAATATTCCGTTTCATTCTGTGTAGATGCAAGTGAAGATACAACTCCTCCTATGATAGAAAAGGCATCCATAATTTCAGGAAGTCCAGTAAGATATATGGTTGATTCTGTGCCTATAGAAATTTATGTAAATGAACCTGCAGACTGTAAGTGGAGTAGAACAGATAAGCCATATGAAGATATGGAAAATGGAATGAGTTGTGCGAGTGATGCGAGCCAGATAAATAATGATTTATTATATACTTGCTCTGGAAATCTTACTGGAGTTAAAGACAAGGAAGATAATAAGTTCTTCTTTAGATGTAAAGATAATCCTGGAAAAGAGGAGAATAGGAGAAATGTAATGGTGCAGAGTTGGCCTTCAACTTCCGGATTTATACTTAAGGGTTCAAGACCATTGATTATAACAAATGTTGCTCCAAATGGAACATTATTTGGAAGCACAACAACTGTAAATGTAAATCTTCAGGTTGAAACAAGCAGCGGCGCAGAAGAAGGAAAGGCAATTTGCATGTTCTCTCCTTCTGGAGTAAATGGAACATATCTTAATATGTATGAAACGGAAAACTACATAAGTAAACAGAGCCTTGATTTAACTTCTGGAAATTATAGATATTATTTCAGATGCAATGACGCTGGAGGAAATAGTGTTGAGAATTCTACAGCATTTAGTGTGCAGGTGGATAAGAGCTCACCATTGATAACTAGAGTGTATAAGGAAGTTCCAGATGCGTTGAAAATAATAACAAGTGAAGATGCTGAATGTGCTTATTCATTGACTTCGTGTAACTTTGAATTTAATGACGGAATAAAGATGATATATAGCAATCCAAGCATAAAGAACGTGCATTTCGCTGAGTGGAAGCCAAGTTCAGTTTATTATTTGAGATGCAGAGACTTTTACAATAATGAGCCTAGCTCTGGCGCATGCAATCTTATCGTTAGTGCTGTGAAGTTGACAAGTGAAAGGGTAGATGCATAGATTAATGCATTTCGGAAAACTCTTCTAATAACTTTTAAAAAATGTTATCTCCTAGAACTCTGATTAATCATTAAACACAAGATATCTATTTATTTTATTAATTCCATGGTATTTATGTTCTAATAGTTGAAACTATTTGTACTTTATAGACTATAAATTATGAGAGCAATATTAATAAACTCAATTTGCCATAATTTAGGATAAAAAGAGTAGTAAGAATGATAATAAAAAGAGGAAAAAAGGGATTGAAAAAGATTGCGCTGTTTGAAATATTTCTCATGATTTCGATGACGTTTGCGTTTGCAGTTATTATGAATGCGGGGATGGGAAGCGCGAATAGCCCTGCCACTCTTGTAGTATCTAACGGTGTAGTAGGAACCAAACAAAGCTCAACGGCTGTTGGCTCTGCTGTCGATGTTAAAGTCGATGGAAAGGACGTTAAAGGAATCATTACTTCAAGAGATTCGACAGGCACGTCTACTGTAACCTATACAGATGCAAATGGAAATACCCAATATACAACTGCAAAGGATAGTGATTTTCAAACATCTGACGCAAAGGCAGAAGGTTCGGGAGCGATGGGAACTCTCGGAGGAGGATTAATGGCTGCGGGAACAGTATTCACACTTGCTCAAGGGATTGGGGGAGCAATGGGGTGGCAGAAGTCGCAGACAATGGCTGTAAGCGTTGCACTCGCGGGAGGAATTGCTGCGGGAACATTTGCACAGGCAGGATTCCAAATGGCTAATAATGGAAAAATGGGTGCAGATGGCAAACCAATTCCAAAGGGAACGGGAAATCTTGGAGCGAGCATTGCCATTGGACTTGTTGTTGCGCTTGTTTTGTTTTATCTTCTTTATAAAAAGAGTGAGATAAGAATAGTGAAGTTTAATTGTTTGCCATTTGAGCCTCCTCTTGGGGGAAGCCAATGTGAGAAATGCAATAATAATCCATTTCAGCCATGCTCGGAGTATAGATGCAGAGCACTTGGACAAGCATGCCAATTGTTAAATCCTGGAACTGGAAAGGAATTGTGTGCATGGGTTACTAAGAATGATGTTAAAAGCCCTACAATTGAAGCCTGGAAAGACGCATTAAAGCCTATGGGATTGAGCTATACACCTAACAATAATCTTAGACCAAATGCGAGAGGGGTAAAAGTAATTAGTAATGTAAGTCAATGTTTACCTGCATTTACCAAATTGGAATTTGGAGTTACTTTAAATGAACCTGCACAGTGTAAAATAGACTTTGACCATACAACTTCATATGATGAAATGAAATACTTGTTTAATGATAATTATTATTTGTATAATCATTCAATAACATTCAAACTTCCTGGAAGTGTAAATGGAACTATTGCAAATAATCCTGAGTTGCAAAATGGGAAGAGCACAAGCACCTATGTAAGATGCAGAGATGTAAATGGAAACTTCAATGTTGATGAATATACATTCACATTCTGCATAGACAATAGCACAGACTTGACTGCTCCATATATAGACCATACTTCCATTCCTTCGGGAAGTCCAGTAAGATATATGGTTGATTCTGTGCCTATAGAAATTTATGTAAATGAACCTGCAGACTGTAAGTGGAGTAGAACAGATAAGGATTATAATTCAATGGAGAATAATATGTCTTGCCTTACTTCCCCTGAGAGTATAAATAATGACTTCTTGTACACTTGCATAGCAAATCTTACTGGAATAAAGAATCAGGACGAGAATAGATATTACTTTAGATGCAGAGACCTCCCAGATAGTGAAGAGAAAGACAGAAATGTAATGAGACAGAGTTATCCCTTTTCATTAAGAGGAACGCAACCTTTGATTATATTGAACACCGGACCAAATCAAACGATATTTGGAAGCACAACCGTTGGAAATGTTACATTAGGTGTTGAAACGGCATTTGGTTCTGATGAGGGCAAGGCAGTTTGCATGTTCTCTCCAACAAATGTAAATGCAAGTTACATAATGATGTATAATACGGATAGTTATTTGAGTAGTCAGGACTTGTATCTTTCTCCTGGAAACTATATATATTATTTCAGATGCAATGATAATGCTGGCAATTTTGTCGAGAACAGCACGACATTTACAGTTCTTTATGATGGTATTGTCCCATTGATAACTAGAGTGTATAAGGAAACTCCAGATTCATTGAAGATTGTTACCGATGAAAGCGCGGAGTGTGCATACTCATTGACTTCATGTAACTTTGATATCTCTAGTTCAAGTTCTAAGTTCATAGAATCAAACCCTGCTCTACTAACCGCGCACTATACTCCTTGGAAAGCTAATTCGGTGTTCTATGTTAAATGTAAAGACCCAAGAGGAAATGAACCTTATCCAGGACAGTGCAGTATGATTGTAAGAACGACTGAGAATACGGTTACTGGAGCTTAGGATGAGTAATAAAGTTGTTTTTAGTTTTGATAAAGAAAAAGATTTATACAATCTTTGGGAAACTTGTACAGCAAAGAGCTATGGTTATGATTTTTCAAGCAGACTTCCTAAAGAACTAGTTGAATATTGCAAAGATAAGAAATATGAAGATTGTAAAGAATTTATTAATAACTTATATAAAAATATTTATTCGTCTGGGTTTGTTGAGGGCTATGCCGATTTTCTGGATAAATCTTGGAAAAAAATAGAGAAAGAATATTTTATAAGAATGGATAAAATAATTGGAAAGAAATTGAAGATAAAAAAAATAAATGCTTATCTCACCATCGCCCCGAGATGCCCTTATGACCCTCGCGATAAATATTTTATGGTAAATTTCTTTGCCAATCCCACGACAAACCTTATGACTGCAGGGCATGAGATAATGCATTTTTATATTCATGAAAATTATTTTAGTGATATTGAGAAAAAGATTGGTAACAAAAAAACACATGATTTGAAAGAAGCACTTACAGTTTTACTTAATATTGAATTTAGAGATTTATGGTATGTGCATGATAATGGATATGAATCCCACAAAGAATTTAGAGAGTTTATATCAAAAGAGTGGAAAAAGGAAAAGAATTTTGATAAATTGTTAATTAAATGTGTTGAATATATGAAAAAAGATGTCAAATAAAGCAAAAGGGAGCAAAGCTGAAAGAGAGTTATTGCAGATATTTACAGATAATGGATGGAGAGGGATAAGGGTTGCGGGTTCTGGGACAAATGAAAATTCTCATTGTGATTTAATTGCTGGGAAAGTTGGAAGAAGAGGATATACAATAGAAGCTAAATCAAGCAAGAAATCGTCGATATACATAACAAAAGAGCAGATAGAAAATTTTGTTATATTTTCAAATATACTTGGTTTATCTCCTGTGCTTGCTGCGAGATTTAATTATGAGGGATGGATATTCCTTACACCAGAACAACTTGAAGATTCTGGAAAGTTTTGGGTGATTCATCTTAAGAAGGCGAAGGAAGTTGGAAAGAAATTCGGGCAATTTTTTGAAAGTGGATTATAATTAATTAATCAAAATACCTATTTACAATAATTCCTATTGCAATTACTGCTATGATGACTGGAATCCAAGGGATATTTATGCTAATATAGCCTAGATCATTGAATATCCAAGTTAATGCAAACAATAGCAGGATTACTGCTAGGACTGGAAATCTTCTTTTCATAGGAATATTAAATAATAAGAGATTATAAACTTTTTGATAGAAATAGCTATCTGTTGCACTAACTTAACTTTATTGACATTAGATAATTATTTATCGTTAATTGAAAGATATCTTTAAAGGTCTCTTCCTTGTAAGGTTCTTCTTCCATTTGCTTTTGCTCTTTCGGCTCCGTCCTTTAGAAGTTGTTCTACTTTTCTATTGAGTGCTTCTGCAACCTCTGCAGCAACTTGCAATTCGGGAACTGCTTCTTTTATTTTTGATTTTACTATTAGGTCTACCATTTTATTTCTTTGATTTTTTTGCCTCCTTTTTCACTTCTTTTTTGTTATCCTGAACTTTTGTTTCTTTTGCTTCTTTCTTATTTTCTATCTTTGATTCTACTTTTTCTTCCTTTTTTACTTCCTCTTTCTTTTCTTCTTTCTTTTGAACTAGAGGTTTCATCAGTGGAAAAATTACTGTTTCTCTTATTGGTTTGCCTTCAAAGAATGCAAAAAGTCTTTCTGAGACTCCGAAGCCACATGTTGGGGGCATTCCGTACTTTAGAGCTTCTACGAATTCGAAATCATGGCTCTGGGCTTCCGCATCTCCCTGCTCTTTCATCTTCTGCTGTTCTTTGAATCTCTCTTCCTGATCGAAGGGGTCATTCAGCTCGGAGTAGCCATTGCCCATTTCACTTCCTGCGATAATTGGCTGGAATCTTTCTACTTTATTAGGGTCCTTTGTATCTCTTTTAGCAAGAGGGGAGACATCAACGGGAGTGCCTACGAGAAATACTGGGCCGGTTATTTTCTTTCTGCAGAATTTCCAAAGAGAATCGATTAAATGTGCTCGAGATTCGTTTCTTGTGTATTCTACTTTCAATTCATCGAGTTTTTGTTTTATTTTTGCCTCTTCCGCTTTGAATACATCTATTCCAGTCATTTTCTTTATTGTTTCTGCATAATCTATTCTTTCCCATTTTTTACCTATGTCAAATTCATGCTCGCCTATTTTGAATTTTGTTTTTCCATAGACCTCATGGGCTATTTTCTTGTACATTTCCTCTACTAATTCCATTCCCTGTTCAAAGTTTGCATATGCCCAGTAGAATTCCATCTGGGTGTAATCTTGAAGATGTTCTGCGTCCATTCCCTCATTTCTAAATTGTCTTCCTATTTCAAATGTTTTAGAATATCCCGCAACCATTAATTTCTTTTGCCATAGTTCTCCCATGGATATTCTTAGGAAAACATCAGTATCCAGGGCATTGTGATGGGTTGAGAATGGTGTTGCACTTGCTCCCCCTGCTGAATTTTCAAGAACGGGTGTTTCAACTTCAAGGAAGCCTTTTTCTATAAGGAAATTTCTCATTGTCTGCCAGAATTTTGCTTTTCTTACGAACATTGCTTTTGTTTCTGGATTCATTATTATATCTAGGTATCTTTTTCTTAGAATTTCCTCTTCATCCTGCAATCCGTGGAATTTTTCTGGCAAAGGTAAGATTGATTTTGTAAGAAGTTCTGCTTTGCTTACCAGGATTGAAAGCTCTCCTCTCTTCGTTCTAAATATTGTTCCTTCAACCCCTATGAAATCTCCAGAGTCGATGTATTTTTTGAAGAATTCAAATACTTTTCCCGGAGTCTCCCCATCCTGCAGGACAACTTGAATTTTTCCAGAGCCATCTTGAAGGACTCCAAAGGCTATTTTTCCCAAATCCCTAAAGTTGAGCAATCTTCCTGCTACTTTGGCAGTGTCTTTGGTTTTATGTTCAGGTTTTATGTCTTTATACTTCTCCTGCAAAATGGAAGATTCATCTTTTACATCGAATCCATTTGGATATGGATTTATTCCTGCTTTTCTTATTTCATGAAGCTTCTTTATTCTCTCTTGTATTATTTGATCCTCTCGTCCCATATTCTATATTGGGAAAAAGGGCTTTAAATATCTTTATAGGCTCTGAAAGAGGGTTTTATTTTTTATGAAAAGATTTAAATATAAGTATATACTATGTATATACATGACTTCAGAAGGACTTATGAGCGAGCAACTGATAAGAAGAGTTTCCTTAGTTGGAAATGGAGCACATGTTTTTGTGCCAAGGGAATGGATTGGAGAAGAAATTGTCCTAATTAGAAAACAAAAAAAGAGAATAAATGAACAAATACTGAATGTTCTTGAGTCTTATCTTGATAAAATTGAGGGCGTTTTCTTATATGGAAGTTATGCTCGCAGGGAGGAAAGAAGTGATTCAGATATAGATTTGCTTGTTATAACTAATAAGAAAATAGAAATTAAAGCTAAAGGATTTGAGATAATTTGCATTGAAAAAAAGGATATTGAAAAGGCGTTAAAAATTGAACCAATAATAATTCATTCCGCTATTGATGAAGCAAGGGTAATAATAAATTCAGGACTTTTAGATGAATTGAGAAATAAATATAAACCCAATTTGAAGGAGTTTGAAGAATTTTTTGAGGATAGCAAGAGAATTATTAAAATAAATGAAGATTTCATTAGAGAAGAAAAGAGAGATTCTTATTTTGATGATAATGCAATAGTTTATTCTTTAGTTTTAAGATTAAGAGGTTTATTTATTATAAAATGCCTTTTAGAAGGAAAGAAGCAGAGTTATAATTCACTAAAAAGGTTTGTTGGGGGTGCCATGGAGGACTTTGATTTTATTTATGACTCTTATAGAAAAGCTAAAAGAGATAAAAATGCTAGAATTAAAATAAAAACTGAGGAAATGATTAATTTGATAAAATTTTTAAATAAAGAGATATTATATTTGGAAAATGGCCAAAAGAAAAAAAAGACTTGAAAAAGGCATTGAATCTTTGGAAGAACAAGTTAATATTCATGAGGAGAAGAAGGAAGCTGCAAAGGGACTTGGGCAGGAAAATTTGGTCGAATATTATACTGGTGAAATTGAAAGACTAAAGCAAAGGAAGAAAGATAGGGAAGAAAAGTTGCATAGAAAGGATTAGAAATTGTAAATATTTACTCTTAATTTTTTACTCCGCGTTTTTGATGAAAAATAGGAGGCAGATTTATATATTAATTAGTCTGCTAAAAGAGATGAAAAATCAAACTATTGTAAGCATGTCTCCTGTTTTTGATAATAGAGATCAAGAGATCAAGCATTATTCTACCGTTGTTGGAACAAGAAATGAAGCTGGAGAATATAAGGTTGAGGATTTGGGAGAAGTAAAGCTAGATGAATTGGCGGGTTTTGTAAAGAGCTATAAGCGAAGTAAGTTTGTTGGAGTAATGCCTAATCATCAGGTATTTACTAGGTATGTAAGATTGCCTGCTGCAACTCCTGAAAATCTTGTGAAAATGGTAGGATTTGAGGCTCAGAGCATACCTTTCCCAATGTCTGAAGTTTTGTGGGGATACAATCAATTTTCAAGTGCCTCATCTACAAAGAAGGGAGAATATGAAGTAAGACTAATAGCCTTAAAGAAAGATACTGCCGAAAAATATTTTCCATTTAGACTCGATATGCTTACTGATTCGGTAGATGGAATTGCAAAGTTATACCAAAGAAGAATTGTACAATCGGCAAAATTAATTGCTCTTGTCAATTGTGATGAAAGAACAACAAATGTAGTATTTGCAGATTCTGATTTTGGAAGATTTTCAAGGGCGGTGCCATTGAGTATATTTGCACCAATAAGAGAAAAATTGGATAAGGGTGAGAGTGAAGAGCAATATAGAAAAAATGAAGCAATAAGATTATACGCCGATATCACAAGAACTAATATATTCGCAGAAAAACAAATGAAATTGAGCGGGGCAGAATTCTGGGCAACGAGCAAAGGTGTTGAAAAGGCACTTAGTGCGAAGATGAAAATAACTTATAAGTCTCCGGCTGAAGAATTGAGTATGCACAGTTCTAACTTGCGTCATCCCCTTATAATTAATGAAGATGGGATAACCCCTACCTACGCTCTCGCAGGATTGGTATCTTGGCCTGATGGAGTAAATATGCTACCTGTTGCAAAGAATCCGATTGATGAGATTAGAGCAGAATTTGGAAGAAAGATGATTGAGTTGGGAGAGTCATTGGTTAGATTTGGAAAAGCAAATGCAGGTTATGCTCGAATAAATAGAGGTTAGGGAAAAATTATGATTTCCACTCGCCCTAAAGCACATCCAGACAATAGATATCTCTTGCAACAATCTTGTTCAACAATATAAACGACTACAGGAGTTAACTATATTATTACAATACGATTCATCCTACAGCTAAATCAATAGGATTTTTTCTAAATTTTTAAAGAGGTTAGAAACTAAGTATTTTAAATTCTTTAAAGCCCTGAAGGCGTTCTTCTTTTAAATCAAGGGCACGAATTTGTGTGAACTTTGGGCCCTGTTTACATAGTTCAATCATTTTTTCCACATCTTCGTGCTGCCCTTCAAGGAAAAGTTCTACTTTTCCTGAATCTAGGTTTCTGAAGAATCCATTTATTTTATTTGCCTTTGCCTGGTCCTTAAAGTATAGCCTTGTAAACATACTCTGTAAGTTACCTGTAAGGGTTAATTTCACTGCTCTTTTCATATGTATAAATGGAATAAAGGGTTTATATGGTTTATGATAATTGAGTATAAGCAGTATAGAATATTAGAGACATAATATTATATCATTTGTTTAAGATTTTTACTTAAAAATCTTTAATATTTAGAGATAATTAGAGGATTTCTAGATAATTATTAAGTGTAGGTTAATTGGAAAGTATATATTATTTTATTATCAGAACTTTGCTTCACAGACACTTAAAAGAGAAACGCCATATTCTGGGAGCTTGCCTTTAACTTGTTCTATTAAATCTTCCATTGAAGTATTGTAGTCTCTAGGATCTAGAGTAATTGAATAATTAACTCCCTTGCGAGGAGTTACCCCAAATTGAAGCTCTAAAAGAGGAGAATAACTTGGTTTTTCTCCATTAGGAGGAGTAATGGGAGTTAGAGATGTTAGATTTAAGGTGAAACCTTCAACTTTGTCTCCCTGTGCCAACTTGGTAATCATTGGAAGTGAACTGGCAATTATTTCGTCTAGTGTTTTCATTTTAAAAAATATAATTATTGAGGAGAGTGTTCATCTGCTGGAAGAATATCTTCCATCTTGTTCTTTTCTTCTCTTATTGAAAGAGTCTCATCAAGAAGTCTCAAATGAGAAATATCCTTCCAGCTCTTTCCAAGAAGAGCTACTGCCTGTTTGTCTACTTCCAATGGCTGTCCTGCGATTAATCTGCCCTTTTCTGAAGCGTCCATTATGGAGAACTCTGGAGCCTTGCATCTGATTATGTCATGAATTGAATATCTTATCGGCCACTTTCTTATTTTATTTTTCTTTGAAGAGAAAAAGCCCTTGTAATATTTTGCAGGAAAGGCACCAACCATTGAAGCCATTGAGCCTGCAAATTCAAATTCTGAATGCTCTGCAAGCTTTGGAATTGTAATTATAAAGCTGTCTGAAAGAATCTTTGGAAACATTATTTTATCGAATTGTTTGAATAGGGTGCTCTCAACTGCAAAGACTTCTGCTTCATTCAGGTCAATTAAGCCCACTTGATTTGAATATTTCTCTGATAGATTTGTATATCCCAACTGGTCAAATAGTTCCATTGTTGATATGCCGTCTGCGCCGTCTGCAATGAATACCTGTGCTTCTGCGTCCTTGTTTGCAAGGCAGTATTTTAGGATGGCTTCTGCGAATGGAATAGGGGTTGAGTTCTCAGGTGTGTCTAAAAATGGCTTCAGGATTATTGTTTTATGCTTTTTTATCTCTTCATTGAACTTTATTAAATTAAGAAACTTAGGAACTGTCTCTTCATATGATGTGAACTTCACCGAAACTCCTTTTACCATGTTATTTTTTGTATATCTGCCTTTTTAATTATTATTATCTTGCAATTTATAGCATTTAAATGTGTTTAACAACTCCAGAATGATGATTTTGGGAGAGTTTAGATTATAGTATACCTCTTATAACCTCTTTTTTAATGATAATAGAAAGAAAAAAGTTGTTATCTCCTGCCATTAGAATTAATCGGATTGAGATAATTATGGTTTGAGAAGATTGATTGTTATTAAGGCTGTTGAAGAGCATTATTTTGTTTTTTGAAGACTTTCTATTGCATTTAGAGCTTCTTTCCAATTTTTTACTCTTGTTATGTTTTTGTGCTCGACTTCTTTGTTCCAGGGCTGGTCGAAGAGAACAACTTTAATGTTTTCGTCTGCACAGTCTAGAGCAGTATCTGGAGCATCTTCCAAAATTATCGGAATTTGAAGTTCTTTGCAAATTTCAGACTTTGAAGCTCTCCCATCTTTGTGAAAATCACCTGCATCCATAACTTTTATTTTTGTTTTTATATGATGCATTATCCAGTCTTCAGTTTTTGATTTGAATCTTGAAGGTCTTGCAGTTATAACGAATAGAGAGTTACCTTCTGCCAGGCTATTTATTGATTTTACAGCATCATCTAAGGGGAGGAGCTCTTCGATTTTATGCTCTTCATGATACTCATCTACAATATTTATTGCTTCTTCTTTTGAGGTGCCCCATGCTGACCAGAATTCGTATTTAGTTACTTCTTCAATTTTATGATTTTTTCCAAAACGGTTATTGTAATATTTGAATATTTCTTGAACAGTCTGTGCTATTACATTATCAAAATCTAACCCTATTTTCATCTTGCTAATCTTCCGTCGTCTTCTCGTCTGTCAAGTTCGTTATTGACTACGGCAACTGTTTGAGAGGCAAAATAAGTTCTTTTTCCTATTGTTATTGGAATGCATATTTGCTTTAATCTTTTATATTCTTTTTCTGGCAATCCTTTATGGTCTCCGAGAATAAAAATGGGATTTTCTTTTATTTCAGCAGTTCTAATGTCTTCCCCATCAGGGTCAAGGACATATAAATTTCTACCCTCTTCGTGCATTTCTTTTACCAAATCAAGAAATCCTTTCTTTTCAATCCAAAATCCTGGGAAAACTTCATGCTTTATTCCCTCTTTGTATTTGTAGAGCATTTTTTTAAGGATTGCTGAAACATTTGTCTTTGCAAGATATATCTTATCTACTCCTGTTTTGCCTTCGGTTACTGGCATTATCTCTAGATGTCTTGGAGGAGTTGGTGGGCCTGCGAAAATCATATGCAATTTCGCATCGCTTCTTATTTTATGACTAAGGAAAAATGTAGCTATTACTGTATGAATTGCAATGTCTATTCTTCCTGACTGCTGTAAATCTTCCCCGATGTAGTTCCCAGATGTTGGGGCAGTTCTTGAATAATATAGTATTTCTCTCATAGGGAAATAATGAATTGGGGGGTTTTAAGGGTTTTGATTTTTATATTTGAAGGATAAAAGATGAAGAGAATGATTGTTAGCTCATGTAAGATAAAAAGAGGGACTATTATCTTGTCAAGAGTTTATTTTCATCCCTGATGAAAATTAATATCTTTAAGCTAATTAAAATGGTTTATTTTACTACATAAATGTGCATATTGAAAAGGTTTAAAAATAAGAGGCAGGAGAAAGCAATATGAGAAACAAAAGAAATCCAATGATAATGAATGTAAACATAAAGGGAATAGGCTTGGAAGAGGCTGAAATGAATTGGGTTGAAGTAAGGGAGAATTTGAAGGGAAAAAGATTTTTGGTCTATAGAGGGGATGAAAGAAGAATACAGGCAAGAATACAGGGAAATGCACAGAGAAGAATGGTGTATATGTTTGGAAGTTATTTTAATAGCCTTACTGAAATGGGTAAAAGAAATCCGGGGCTTTATGAAAAATTGGTGGACGATGAAAGAGCGGTTGCTGGATTGATTTAATAAGTAGATAAATTAATAAGCTCAAATGTGTTTAAGTCCATATGATTAATGAGTTTTGGAAAAATTGGAAAAATAAGACTCATGTTGAAAAAAGAGCCATTTTATCTGTAAAAAGAGCAATGGATTTTCTTTTGACTAATGTCCCAAAAGATAAACTTATCTCAGTATATATTAAAGGCACATTTGTTACAAGAGAACTAAAAGAAAAAAGTGATGTGGATATATTACCCATTGTTAAAAATAAGAGTGAAATGAGGAAACTTAAGGCCGTGAGAGATAGGAATAAAGAGAGGCTCAGACCTTCCGAGTTATTACCTATGTCTTATACTGAATTGACGCAGAAAAATAGACCTTGGGGAAGAGCAGATACTTTTCTTAGGGATTTAGAACATCACAAATGGTTATATGGGAAGAAACTAAAAAAATCAGATTACCCTATGAGAACATGGGATAAGATGTTTTTAGATGAAATATTGATGTTAAAGAATAAAACGATTCCTTTGTATAGAAAGGGAAAATTTAGTTTTACCCAATTTATTAAACAAATATTTTGGATATCATACTCTGAGCAGATAATGCTTGGTAAATCGCCACCTAGAACTTGGAAAGGATTAAACAAATTTATCAAAGATAAAAAACATATAATACATAAGGTATACTTTTTTAGAGTACATCCTATGGAAAATAAGATAGAAAGAGAAAAATTAATTAGTAATTCGCTTGTCTATCTTAACTCTATATTGAAAAATAATTTTTAATTAAACACAAACTCTGCTCTTGCCACTATATCTCCTTCGGTTGATAGTTTATAGCAACCTATAAACTGCTCTTGGAAGAAGGCAGCAAATTTATCTTTTACTTTCGCAAATTCTTCTTTATCTGCTATATCTGTTTTGAATAGGGGTTTGCCCGTGAGGAGTTGTCTGAGGTTTCCCGATTTAACTTGAACAACTGGAATTGCCAAGGATACGACTTCTGCTGGAATGAGTATTTTCCTTAGAGGTTTATCGTTGTGATTCTTATATTCCTCTAGGGCTTTGTCGAAGTCATATAAAGTTGTAAGGGGAAATTCTTTGGAATTTTCTGAGAATATTCCTGCTTGGGTTCTTCTTAGTTCAAGCATGTGTGCTCCTCCAATTGCTAGGCCAAGGTCGTGAATTAATTTTCTTATGTATGTTCCTGCCTGAACTTCTGTTTTGAATAGAACGTCTTTTCCATCTATCTCAATGATATCGAAACTCATTACTTCTCTTATTCTCTCTTGTCTTTTTACTCTGCTTCTTACTGGAGGAAGTTGAGTTATTTTTCCTATGAATTTCTTTAGCTCTTCTTCTAATTTTTCTCTTGGAACTTCATCGTGAAGTCTCATAATACCTACATAAGTTTTATTTCGGTGCATGAAATATTCATTTAATCTGCAGGCTCGCCCCAGGGCGATTGGAAGGACTCCTGTGACCATTGGATCGAGGGTACCGAAGTGAGAAGTTTTGTTCACTGAAAGGGCTCTTTTTATGTAGGTATCAACTGTAAAACTCGTTGGTCCTGTTGGTTTATCAATATTAATTATGCTAAATGCAAGAAGTTCCTTTATTGGCTTTTGCTTTCTTATTTTTTCTAGGTCTATCATGAATAAAGTTAAATCTCATCGTTTAAATACTTTTTATTCTCGTAATACTCTTAATATTTTGTTTGAGAAATCTTTCCAAAAAATATAAAAAGAGGAGTCTCATGTTTTATTTGTATATAACTGCCTTAACTTTTGTATTAAATTGGCATTTTTAATGGATGACTGTTGAATTTAAATAATATGACGCAAAAAGATAAAGAAGAATACTTTCTTCTAACAGAAAAGTTAGATGAAATAAACTGGGCGATTGACGGAAAATGTAATGATATAGACTGTGATAAATATATGTATAAGGACTTACTAAAGAAGAGATATAAACCCGTTCTAGAGCATAACTTTTCCTGTATGAAAAAACTTAAAAGAGAGAGGGAAGCATTATTAAGAATATTATCTCAAAAGAAATATAAAAAATATAAATTCATAAAATGCAGAATATGCAAGAAAGAGATTGATAAACTGGGCAAAGACAGTAAAATTGTAAGTTTTACAAGACCCTCAGTATACAATAACAAAAATTGTTCTGAATGGAAGGGAGTTTGGGCTCATATCTCCTGTGCTTCTAAGGTAAATACTCCAATTGGTTGGAAAAAGTTTTGATAGATAATAATTGCATTAAATAAATTTTTTAAATTTCCCCATTCAAATAATCTTTCTTCTGTTTTTCCGGGAGTTTTTCGATTGAATAACGAAGCATTGTTCTAGGCATATTATTATAATGTTTATTTAAGAAAGCCAGAAGAGGTTTGATGTCTCTTTTTCCCATTTCCCTCAGCATCCAACCTACAGCTTTGTGGATGAGGTCGTGTTTGTCTTTCATGAGAAGCTCGGAAATATTGATTACATCCTTAAAATCATTATTTCTTATTGAAGCGAATGCTGAAATAATTGAAATTCTTCTTTCCCAGAGATTATCTGATTTTGCAAGTTGATAGAGAATGGATTTATCTTTGTCTTTTAGGTAGTCTCCGATGATGTGATGACATGATAAATCGACTAAATCCCAGTTGTTAATGTATTTTGTATTTTTGAGATAGAAATTATATATTTCTTCTCTTTTTTCTTCGTGCTTTTTGTAATTGTGCACTAACAAAAGCAAGGCACAGAGCCTTTCTTCATGTATTTTTGATTTGAGCAATTCCTCGACGCTGGTTAAGGGCAAAGATTTGAATTTTATTGCCGTTTTTCTTGTTTCTGGAACTACAACACCGATAAATATGTCGCCTTCTCCGTATTCTCCTTTTCCTGTTTTGAAAAAACCCTGAAGAAGTTTTGCTTTTTCTTTATTGGCTTTATTTTTTAGTTCATTTCTTAGTTCATTTAGAGACATTATAATTAATGGAAATGAGAATATTAAAATGTTAATGTTGGAAGATATTGAAAAAAGCTCTTTTCCTTCTAGAGCTTCGGTCAGCTAAAATCGCCAAGATTTATAAGCTTTTAAACGTTTTGAAAAAGCAATTAAAAGTTTAAAAAGCCATTTCTTTTATTTATTGTATGAAAAAGATAAAGTTTTGCGATGTATGTGGGGAGATATTGAAACCAATAAAATTGGAAACGAGTGAAGTAGTGGGAATTTGCGAGCAAGGACATATTGACTCTTCGTTTAATCTTGAATTTTCACAGGAACATAAAATGGTGGAGAAGGGAGAAGGAGTGATAAATGAAGAAGAGGAAACGCTTGGTTTTCCGCATACATGCAAGAAATGTGGACATGAAGAATGTGATGTAACCGACCTGGGTGCATTCTATGGGGATGAGTCTAATATCTATTTATACAAATGCAGAAAATGCAAATATACTGAAAGACAGGCAGATGGTTCGGGGAATAAATAAAACGAGCATATTAAAGGATAAAAAAGTTATTAGCTAAGGTAATTAGATGAGCTTGCCGAGTGTTACCTAGATATCTTAATCCGATGAATTCTACTTGACAGATAACAATGTTTTATTCTTTTTAAATTTATTAAAAGTTGCTGAAAGGGTTAATCCGTTTCGTGTATTTCGTGAAAGGGATTCTGGGCTCTTGGGGGATTGAATTTTTCCTTGAAGCTATTGAGATATTGATCTGCGATGAATTCAGTTGTTGGTAAAAGTGACTTTATTTTTGGGGTTTGACTCCAACCAATGCTGAATGCCCCTCTCTGTCTATCATATCGGATTACATCTAAACCTTTTGAATTATCTTCTTGGCTTAGAAGAATTTTTATTGTTGCTCTTGGAAGATAGCTCTTGTTTGCTAGTTTAATTTGGTCTTCTGTTACAAGTATAAGGCTTTCAAAATAATGATTGTTTTGTTTCAATCTTCCTGTTTCAAATGAAGCACTGCCAAGCCTTTCTGCTTTGTCCCCTTCTCCATGTAAGAGTATGTAGAATGCTGCTGAATCTGGTTTAAGGAATTTGGTTTCATAAGCTTCTCCAGGGGTTGTTGTGCCACGCATAAAATCGAAATGAAATCTCTTATCTCCATGTAAATCTGTGAGTTTTTGGAGAAGTTTATCTGGGCTAAAGAGCCTAATTTGCTCTATCTTTTTAAGACCTATTCCGTCCTCAAGTACCATGAAAAAATCAGCGGACTTGTATTTATAAGCATTTATATGATATATTTAGGAAGGTTAGAGTAATATTATAATTATCGTGCTCCTTTTCCAAAGGTAATAGATATCTCCTACAACAATCTTGTTCAACTGTATAAACGACTACATGGGCTAATTCATTTTATTATAACTCTGTTTATCTTATTAAGATAACTAAATAATATAGAATAGCTAAAGAAATTACTTTTGAAGAGCCATTCTAACTGGGTGAGCTTTGTTTTTGTCTGGCTTTGTGGTGTGTTTATCTGCTTTTACCTTTGCTTCTGCGACTTTGGTGTTTGCTTCTGCAACTGCAGTTTCTTTTTCCTTTTCGTCAGTCTTTTCTTCTTCTGTCTTTTGTTCTGCTTTTGGCTCTGCTTTTTCTTCTTTCTTTTCAGACTTCTTGTGAAGCTTAGCATGCTTGGCTTGAAGGAACTTGACATATGCTGGAACTTCTGATAATGTGACTTTGACTATTTCTCCTTCCTTAACTGCTTTTACTTTTACTTTTGAAGGAGGATTGTCCGTTCCTCTGTACCATATTTCATTGTTCAAATAGACATCGAGTTTTACATTGTTTACGTCTCTTTCTGTGACTTTCATATGTTTAGCTATGAATGTTTTTATTGCATTTATTGCTCTTGCGCTTCTTCTATACTTAGGAACATTTACCCAAAATCTTCTCAAAGGTATTGTGTATTCTCTTTCTAAATTTGTCATACTATTTTTCTACCTCTGTTAATTTAATTCCGAACAATCTTTCCAAACTCCTTGATGCGGATTCTATTTTACTTGGTTTTCCAGTAAGATATATATTTCTTACTAAAAAGTTATCGGGGATATCAACTGCAACTTCATTATCCATAAAAACAACTACTGCATCATGTATCTGTCCTGCTGGAGTTTCAAAATTATAGGGTGCTCCCAATATAGTTATATTTGGGTTCTTTTTAGCAATTTTTAAGATATAATCTACTGAATTTTGTTTCATTGCTCTTTTTGGTGCATAATGTCTTTGCGTTATCATTTTATTATCCTAGATGAGATCTAGCTATTCTCCTTGGTTTTACCTTCAATTTAGTTCTTCTCCAATGTCTTCTGTGCTTGGTCATTTGTGAAGGATGAACTCTCTTTCCTTTTCCGTGCTTTCTTATAACTGCCCAGTATGGTGCCCACTTTGTTCTTCTTGCGTGAACTCCCAACTTGACTTTCTTTTGATATGTGGCTTTCATTTTGCTAGGCTCTCCATGAACTCTCTTCCTTTAAGTGTGAGTATTCTTCCTGCTTTCTTTGTTTTTGATTTTTCCATGAATCCTGCTTTTTCTGATTGTTGAAGAATCTTTCTTATAATTTTTCCACCGGCTGGTCTGAATTCTGCTGGTCTCATTCCTCTATTCTTTCTTCCACCGAATCTTGTTCTTAACCTGTTTACTCCAACTGTTCCTCTTATGTAGGCTTGTCTTAGAATTGCTGCTGCTCTTTTGTACCAGAAGTCTGGGTCAATGTTTGGTCTTTGCTTATCTCCACCAGTTTTAACGAATGCTATCCATTCAGGCTTCTCGAATTCAGGCATTTTCTTTAGAGCTTCTGCTAAATTAAAGTTATATTTTCCTGGTTCAATTGTTCTTACGTCTGCCATGTTGTTTATGTAATAGGTCACGCTTTGCAGCGTTAGACCGGCTCAAGGCCGTTTAACCTAAACTAATCTTATTTTGATGATTTATAAAGCTTTGGATTTTATAATTTTGGTTTTCTGGAAATCTTAGTTAGAATGATGGTGAAACCTATAACTCTCGATGCGCAAATCCAGTTTATTTTATCTGCGAGTTCTTGGGCGAATTCTTTCATACTTTTTCTGTATTCTGAGGATTTTAGAATGGAGACACGAACCTGTCTATGGGTTGTGAAAACTAGATTTAGAGATTCCACTACTCCTTCGGTGAGACCTGATTTTCCTATCTGAAATTGTGCTGTTTGTTGGCCTTCCATTTTATTTTATTATTTTAAAACCTCCAGAGGGCAAAGCAGAGAGAAGTTCTTCTTCATCAAATGAATTGTCCAGCTCGAGTTCTAATTTTGCTGAGATATCTTCCTTTTTAATTGTTCCGGGAGCGATTTTAATTATTTTTTCTTCGGCAGTTTGCTCAGGAACTGCTCTTAGAATTCCTTTTTGTCTTGTTAGAACTAATTCCAATTTAACTGAGTGTTCTTCAACATCTCCTGCAACACCCCAGGTTCCCTGCTTCATTGTTTTATCTTTGTATAATTGGGAGAGTTTGAAGATATCAACTAGAGCTTTTGTCTTGCCAGATTTCCAGACTTTTGAAAAACATCCAGTGAATATGGCACATTCTTCTATATCTCTCCTGGTGACTTTGTCCATATCTTCAAGAATGACTGAGAAAGGGCTTCCGGGAGTGGAAGTGTGCATTAGAACATAATCTTCATCTTCTTCTTTTAGAATATTCAATAGAGAATCATTCTGCTCTGCGCTTTTTCCACCTATAATAAGCTTTCCTGAGGAAGTAAAGAACCATCTGTATCTTTTGTAATCTATCATGGTTTAATAAGAATTAAGTTATTTTTAAACTATGTGATGACTCTGTTTACCCTCTAAAAATGTAGTTATCTTCTACAACAACATTTAATCATCGAACAGCAGATAATAATTTTATTATTACAAGTTAAAGGGGCTTAGAACAATCCTCTGCCAGTTATCTTTACGAAGAAAAATGGATCTGCATATGGTGCGTCTGCGCTTTCTCCCTTGCTAGGTCTGTATATTAATATTCTGAACTTTGTTGAACAAAGAGGTGCATCTTCGGGAATTGTGAATAGAATTCTGTTATATTCTACGGTTCCAGCGGGAATTGCCATGTCTCCCTCACCAAACTGCGCCCACTTTAATGCCTTAGGTGCAGAAATTCCGCATGTTTCAGCGATTGCAGGGTCATCTAGTTTAAGTTTGTAGTGGAAAGTGGTTGAGCCAACGGTTCCCTGCTCAGTATTTCTTACTCCGAAAGCAATTCCAAATTCAGAGCCCTGCTTCATTGTGGCAGTGTCTTCAGTCAATTTGATTACTGCTCTTTCTTCCTCTGATTGGAAAAGTCCTTTAATTTGATCTTTAACTTTATCATTAAGTTCTCCAACGTTATCTGTGGCTCCGGTGAATATGTTTCTTACTAGAACTAATCCGAGAATAAGCATGGACATTGCAATTACTATGACTACAATTGTTCCTATTGATAATTCAATTGCTGCTTTTTTATTTTGTACCATTAAGGTGTTGCTCCTTGCAATTGGGCTAGTTGAGAAGCGAATTCTGGGTTACTCGCCAAAGAAAGAACTAGGAAATAAATTGCTATTGAAAGGATTATTCCTATGATTGAAAGGACTATCCCTGAGGTTGACCATTTATTCTTCATGCTCTTTGATTGAACTATTCCAAAGACTAATCCGACTATTCCGATAATTAGAGATATAAGAGGTATAAGCGAGAAGGATATGCTTAAAATTCCAAGAACTACAGAAGCTACTCCTGAGCTGTTATCCTCTCCCTTTTTCATTATTTATATAGGAATAAATGTTTTATAAATCTTCTGATATGAGAAAGCAAGCAAGTTAATGTGCTCCCGATAACTCCCCCAATGGTCTCTAAACAACAGTTATAGAATATCTCAATCTGATGAATTCTACTTGAATAGATAATAATTGTTTTAATTTAATTTTAAGAAGATATATAAGTCTGCAAACCCTTTTCTTTTGGAATGAAAGGAGGTATAAAAAATGGCTAAAAGCGTAAATGTCATTAGCGGTTGGGCTTTTTTAATTGGGGTAGTTCTTGCAGTATTGCTTGGATTATTTAGTCAGTTAAATGCAACAATAATATGGGTTTTGATACTCGTAGGAGTTATTGTTGGTTTGCTTAACATTGCGGATAAGGAAGCTTCTCCATTCTTAATGTCTTCTGCAGTTCTTATAATTGCGAGTTATGTAGGAATAGGCATAATGAAGGCTCAGTTGGGAGGAGTGTTTACAGCACTTCTTGCAATATTTATCCCGGCAGCTGTTGTAGTTGCAATAAGAAACGTATTTAGTTTTACAAAAAACTAAACGCGTTTTATTTTTATTTTTTTAACTTTTTTCTTTTTCTTATTTTTTATTTGGATTTTTTGATTTGTTATTTGTAATTTTGAAGTTAAAATAAATATTTATTAAATTGATTAAGTTTATTTTGTAGATGGAATTAAATGAAAATATAATACTCCCAGATAAAAATGAGAAATTGGCAGAACTATTTGGTATTCTGACTGGGGATGGATATATCAATTATTATCCAAAAAGGCAAGCCTATGTAGTGGAAGTTTGTGGAAATAGCATAAAAGACGGAAACTACTTGAAAGGGCATTTTTCTAAGTTGACTTTACAGTTATTTAATTTTAATCTGAAATTTTATTATCATAAAAGCCAAAATGTAATTCGAGCGAGAATTTTATCAAAAGATATTTTTAATCATATAAATTCATTAGGCTTTCCGGCCGGCTTTAAAGGAGAAATTATTACGCCAGAATGGATACTTGAAGATGAAAAATTATTCAAACAGTATATTAAAGGACTGTTTGATACTGATGGTCACTTATGTTTAAAAAACAAAGAAGGTAAAAAGTATCCAGTTATAGGTATAACCTCAAAAAGTAAATCCTTGCTTGAACCAATTAGAAATTTTTTATTAAGTAAAGGAATTTCTTCGTATCTGGGAACACACAATTCTAAAACAAAAAATAAAGATAGTTTTTCTATTGTTAATCGCATACAAATTAGTGGGAAGAAAAACATTAAACTATTTTTTGATTTGATTGGTTCAAATAATAATCGAAATTTGAACAAATATGAAGAATTATTAAAATTATAAATGGCCTTGCGGGGAATCGAACCCCGTTGGCACGAGCTTCAGTCGTGTACATTCCCATTATGCTACAAGGCCATGCAAAAGTGAGTATATAATCGCTTTTAAACCTTTTTGGAAGAAGAAAATAATGTGAGTCGGACTTAGGCCAGATTCTGTCTACTTGCGTAGTGCTGACATCAGTCTACAGATGATAAATCATCTGTCTGTTCATCGCTTGCGTTTTGAACAGTGCGTGCGGCTTGGGCACTTGCATCGGAGAAGGCGTTCGTTTCATCCTATCTTTCGTTTCTACGTTCCTCGCATGATTCATTACTCGACGAAAGCGGTGTCGTTTCTGTAACGGAGCTTAACTTCGCAGCTATCCTACTTTCAAAGGATCTCCTTGTCCTAAACAATATTATTTGCTCAGGGATGTCCGGACCTTCCTCAGAAAAGAAAACTCATTTCAGCTTTTGTCAATTTAATGACACTTTTCCGTGATCAGCTGTCCGACTCACCCAAATAGGGATAAATGAGGGGTTTTAAAGCTTTCTAATAGATCCAGTATCTCCGAAACTGAACACAAATCAAGATAGTTCCTTCTATCTTGCTTAAACAGAAAAACATAATGAGCTCTATTTTAATGAGTATCACAGGCTCATTAAAAGATTATGCTTATTCTGTTCTGCCCCATTTTTTAGCCACA
>Ga0208373_1001356_pt1 | contig 33389 bp, 29 predicted proteins | sample RifOxyC2_FD_184036 | JGI IMG/M metagenome (GOLD analysis project Ga0208373, IMG submission 184036) | Soil microbial communities from Rifle, Colorado - Rifle Oxygen_injection C2 (SPAdes) | ecosystem: Environmental > Terrestrial > Deep subsurface > Rock core/Sediment | place: Rifle, Colorado... | reverse complement strand
CTCTTCATTTAACGGGTCGATAGATGAAATTGCCGTCTGGAACAAAAGCCTATCCGCCCAGGAAGTGCTTGATTTGTACCGTTTAGGGAACGGGACGTATTATTGGAAGGCTAATGCGACAGACTTCTCTATGATTAACGAGACGGATTATTGGCAATTTATCGTTAATGATTCGACCATTGCACCAACAGATCATATGCCTATTATTAACTTGACTGAGCCTGTGAATATGAGCAATGTGAATGCGTCGCATGTTCATCTCAATTTTACCGCTAATGATACTGATGGCAACACGTACCGGGTGCAGGTATGGGTTGGGAATTCTTCTGATACTATTACCCGGCTCGTGTATCAGAACACGACGACCGGATGGATGAATGTGAGCTATAATTTGACGGCATTGCCTTTGTTGCCTGATGAGAGTATGATCCTCTTAATGCATCTTGATAATAGGAGTGAGTTTGGGGAGAATAATAGCTTAGTGTATGATTTTTCAGGACTTGGGGACAATGGGGCATGCAGCGGGATTGCTTGTCCCTTCTGGAATGAATCGGGGGGAAAATTTGCCGGAGCATTCGAGTTTGACGGGGTAAACAATAGTTTTGAGGTTTTACATAATCCTTTACAGCATCCAAATGGGACATTTAGCATCTCCCTTTGGGTAAAGCCCCGGATGAACCATACAAACGAGATCCTTGTCGGAAAAGTTGAGTTTAATTCTAATAATCGGAGCTATGACATTGGCCTCTCTTTGAACAGGCCTTACATGCAATTCAACATAAATGGCAGCGCTGCAGGATGGCAACAGGTCACAGCGGTGCAGAGCATACCACATGATCGCTGGACATTTGTTGCTGGCGCATACAACGGGACGCATTTGAATATCTACGTCAATGGCCTTCTGGACAATACCTTTTTTGTTGGTCATGTGAACAGGACAATATTTAATTCAACAGCGAATATTGTCATAGGGGCACATGGATCTGGAGGCTACAACTTCTTTAACGGAACACTTGATGATATAGCCATCTGGAACAGAAGCTTGTCTTCTCAGGAAGTGCTTGATTTGTACCGTTTAGGGAATGGGACGTATTATTGGAAAGCAAACGCCACAGACTTTGCTTTGAACAATGAAACGGCTTATTGGCAGTTCCAGATAAATGATTCCACTCCTCTGTTTGTTGAAAGCACCGTGCCGGGATTTCATTCTAATGCGACAAACTCGACGAGCGCAACAATCAATGATGAGATCCAACTAAATATCACCCTGGTTGATAACGTTGCAGGACAGAGCTATTTCCTCTCCTGGAACCTTACTGGAGATTGGATGAATGTGACGAATGGGACTTGGAGCGGCACTTCCGCTACTGTGAGCGTTAATCTTTCTCTTGCTAGTGCCACAGGTCATAGCATCAGCTATCGGTGGCAGGCAAATGACAGCGTTGGCAATGCTAATATCTCCCAATATTTTGTGCAATCAATCGGAAACATTTATCCAAATGTAAGCCTGACCTCTCCACTAAATGGCACGAACTCTTCCTCTGGGTCAATACAATTTATCTGCAATGCAACAGATGATATCAGCCTTGCAAACTTAACCCTTTATGGCAATTTCAGCGGCACATGGCAGACAAACGAGACAGCATCTGCATCAGGAACATCTTTTGGGCTGTCTACCAGCCTTGCTCTTGCGGATGGCACTTATGTATGGAACTGCCTTGCCGAGGATGCCTTTGGGGCTGAAAATTTCTCAGCACATAATTTCACGCTTATCATTGATACTTCTGGTGTTGACAGTATCCCCCCATACTTTACTTCGGTTGCCATCAATAATACATCCCCTCAAAGGAATACAACAGTGCAGGTGAATGTCACCCTTTCAGACAATATTGCCGGCAGCAATTGGTATTTTGCCTGGAATGACTCATCAACTATTTTCTACAATGCCACGAATGGAATCCTTGCCAGCGGGGTTGTCAGCCTCAATGTCACCATCAACGCGACGAGGGGGGTGAGCGTTGGCTATTACTGGCAGGCAAATGACACCAGCAACAACTGGAACCAATCTTCCGTCTATAATTTCACTGTCTCAAATACGCTGCCATTGATCACCAGCCTGAATGATTCTGCTCTCTCCACTTCCAATACGTATCTTGCCCTTAACTGGACAAGCAATGATATCGACAATGATGCAGTAATGAACTATATTTGGATGAACAGTTCTCTTGGATTCACATTGAACGAATCGACCGCAGGTACTGGCGTTTACCTCTCAAACCTTGAAATTGGCACCTATCATTACAAGCTCCATGCTGGTGATGCGCTTGGCAACATGAGCAATACGAGCATCCAGTCATTTACCATCCTTGATACTACCCTGCCAGGGTTTGATTCATTTGCCCTCAACACCTCAACTCCCACGGCCGGGGGGATGATCCAAACAAACGTGACCCTCCTTGACAATTATCATGGAGCGATGTGGATATTCATGTGGAACATGACTGGCCTATGGGTGAATGCGACAAACGGGTCGTGGGACAATGGAACAATTGCCACAATCAATATCTCACTCTCAGGACTCCTGGGGCACAACATCAGTTATCGCTGGTGGGCAAATGATACTTCAGGAAATTATAACACCTCACAGACATTCTGGCTCAATCCCCTCAATTCCGGGCCAAATGTAAGCCTTACATCGCCTCTAAATGGGACAAACAGCACATCCCCCTCTGTGATGTTTGTCTGCAATGCAACAGATGACCTCTCACTTGCAAACATTACACTTTATGGCAATTTCAGCGGCACCTGGCAGGCAAATGAGACAGTGGATTCCTCTGGAACACATGCAGGACTGCAGACAACACTCACCCTTATGAATGGGAGCTATGTATGGAATTGCCTTGCCATAGATGCTCTTGGAGTTGAAAATTATTCTGCTGTCAATTATTCCCTTCTTGTCAATCAAAGCGGGGACGCAATCCCTCCATGGTTCAGCGATCCAATGATCAATTTCAGCAGTCCGTTTATCAGCGATGTCGTGCAACTAAACATCACACTGTTTGATGATTCCCTTGGATCATCCTGGTGGCTTGCCTGGAATGAATCTGGAATATGGGAAAATGTGACTATCGGATCATGGAATTTGCCTGGAACACTCATCAGCGTCAATGCAAGCCTCTCTGGATACCCTCCCCGGCATATCACCTATGTTTGGTTTGCGAATGATTCTCAAGGAAATGTGAACAGCACAAATTCCACGCTTACTACCTATGCAGTGCCCCAACCTTCCTATGGGAAATATACTAATCCTTACTATACTCCCTCAACAGGGGTCATTAGGAACACACCAGAACAGATCACCCCAGGGGATACTGGAGCAATCAAACCTGGCCCAGAAACCGGCAACATCCTGCCAACAAAACCTTTATCCCCTGATTCAGGTTCACCGTTGCTGCCGGAGGAAAAAAAGCAAACAGAATTCCCTGGAGAGCTGGAAATAACTGAGCCATCACCAGCTTTTGCACATCTAGAAAGCCCTGGAACAGCAAAACCATCATTCCTTGCAAGAGAACTGCCCTTCCTTATCCTCCTCGTCATTTTTATCCTCTTATTCATGCTCTTTGCACGAAAGGCAAAAAGAAGGGTTCCAGTCATTGTGAAAAGAAAAGATGAGCATGTCCAGCTCAACACCCTCATCATCGAAGGAAGATACAAAGCGGCGTTCTTCATGCTGGAAGAGGAAATCATAAAAAATAAAGACCTATTCTATCAGCAGAAGTATGCCAGCCTCGTTTCCCTCATGAACGAGCGGATATACCAATCACTGCGTGCCTCCCGCCAGGCGCTCGCTTCACGGGATATTCCAGCCAGCATCTATTACTATGAGCAGTGCCTTCATTATTGCTCAATCCTGCCCATCCTTGAGCAGGAAAAGATACATCACCACATCGCCGCCCTCCATTCTGCCATTTCCCCTAAGGCCAGCCTGGATCATAAAGAGCGCTGTAGAAAATAAGTGCCTTTCTGCCGAGCTCACTCGAGAATGAAGCAAGTGCGTCGCGAGGGGTAGCTCCATACGGGAACGCAGCACCTTTCCGTAAATGGTCGAGAGTTGAGCCGGCACCTGTCGAATGAAGTGAGACTTTCTTTTGAGCCATCATAAAGACAATCCTTAAAAACCATCACCTCTTCTCCCATTCCATGAAATATTATTTCCTCCTCCTCATCATGCTCCTCTTGCCCTTTGCCGGAGCTGCTGAAGAGAAGCATGTCCGGCTCCTTGCCGTCTCCGAGACAGATGATGGCTTTAAAGGAAGCATCGCAGATGCATCGCTCATCATTCGTCCTGGCACTGGAAAAATATTCATGGACACCCTCCCCTTATCAAAATTCGATGTCCAGCTCTCAACCCGGTTTGCAAAAGAAGTTGCGTGCGCATATATCGAAAAAGACTGTTCACACTATGACTTCTTCTATACGATCAGGGCGGATAGCCCAATCATCGGCGGCCCATCAGCCGGAGCTGCGATCAGCGCCCTTACCGTTGCAGTCCTCGATGACCTTCCCATCTCCCCTGACATCAGCCTCACTGGCACGATCAATTCTGGAGGATATGTCGGAAATGTTGGCGGCCTTATTAACAAGATCGAAGCTGCCGCAGACCAAGGCATAAAGACTGTTGGCATTCCCAAAGGCTCCAGGTACTACCATAATACCACTGGCAATGAGACAAATTCTACCATAGACCTTTTTGCTTTTGGCGAAGAAAAAGGCGTTGCTGTCAAAGAGATCGGGGGGCTTGGAGAAGCCATAACACTCTTTACCGGAAAAAATTATTCGATTGAATCCGCTGACCTGGCAATAGATCCTTCCTATGCCAAGATCATGTCCACCCTTGCACATAGCCTCTGCAACCGAAGTGAACGGTTGCATGGTGACGTAATAACTGCTCTTCCAAAACTCACCCTACTGAATATCACCTATTCTGAAGAGCTCAATACTTCACTTAACCTCTCGCTCCGAGGGCTCAGCGCCATCGACGAGGAGAAATATTACTCGGCAGCATCCTATTGCTATGGCGCAAATGTGGGATTCATCAGCCTTGTCCTTTCATCAAAGAACCTGAGCGAAAAAAGCAGGGCCATCTTCCTAGAAGAGCTCAATACGAGCATCACAAACCTTGACAACAATATCAACAAAAAAGGATACCGCACGATCCCAGAACTCCAAACGTATATGGTCGTAAAAGAAAGGATAGCCGAAGCGCAGCGATATGTGGATGAAACGTCAGCATTACTCAACACGACAAATTCCATCTCAGGACTCGCGCTTGCGAATGAGCGCGTCTTTAGCGCTCTTTCCTGGGCGACATTTTATTCTCTTAACGGGACAGCATATGAGTTCAATGAGCAGGAGATGAAGCAAACGTGCGTCGAAAAAATCTCTGAAGCGCAGGAACGGGTACAATATGCCCGGTTGTACATTCCGGATGGGCTGGCTGGCTCGATCAAGGAATTGGAAGATGCAAATCTAGACCTCAAGAAAGGCGCGTTTGCATCCTGCATCTATACTGCCAGCATCACGAAAGCAGAAGCAAATGTGGTCCTCAATCTCCTTGGTGCAGAAGAAGACCAGCTGCCAATCATCATCAATGAAAAACAGCGGCTTGCCCAGACGGTCATTGCCAAAGCAATCGCGAAGGGAAGCTTTCCCATCGTCGGATACAGCTATTATGAATATGCTTTGTCGCTGAAGGACTATGACCCGTATTCTGCACTCTTGTACCTGGAATATTCGCTTGAAATATCGAGCATCGACATGTATTTTGAGCCGTCGAATGAACTTGCTCCTCCACTGCTCACGAAAGCCCAATTGTCTCTTCCATTCGCTGCACTCATTATCATCTCTGTCCTGTTCGGCTATGCGCTTGGAGTCTTTACCTGCCAGAAAAAATCCATGAAAAAAAGAAAGAATAAGAGATAACTTTTTATCAGGCGTCTTTCTCTCTTGCCCTATGTGCGGGATCATAGGAGCATTCAATACGAGCAAGGCATGCATGCAGGTAGAACAAGCGCTTGCCCTCATGAGCTATCGCGGAATTGATGGCTATGGGATGGCAACTGCAACCCAAAAAAAGGTCAATTCCCCCCTAAACGATGGGAAGGCAACATCCTGCATCGGGCATTGCCTGCACAGCATTGTTGGCACTGTATCCCAGCCGCTTGGATCACTGCCTTACTTTTCTGCCAATTGTGAAATCTACAACTGGAAAACACTGAAAGAGAAATACCGGATCATTGCTGCGAATGATGCGGAAGTGCTTTTGTGGCTCTTGCAGCATAAAGGAATTTCCTCCTTATCAGAACTGGATGGGGTTTATGCATTCATCTACTGGGACTTCGAGAAGGTGATCTGTGCCCGAGACATCCTCGGGGTCAAGCCATTATGGTATTCCCATAGCGATGGTTTCTTTGCGGCAAGCGAGCGAAAAGCGCTCGAGGGCATTGGAAAAGGGGCAATAGAAGAACTCCATCCCCGGACGATCCTTACCTATTCCCTGAAAACGGACCGGCTGTCCTTTACAGAGCGGGAATTTTTCTCTCTCAAGCCAGAACACAAAGGAACAGAGGCCAGCCAAATCTCCCAGCTCGATGCACTCCTGAAAAAAGCCATTGCAAAGAGGATCCCTGAGAGAAAGATCGGGGTTTTATTCTCTGGAGGCATAGACTCAACCATCATTGCATGGTATCTCAAACAGCTTGGAGCTGATTTTACCTGTTATACCACCTCCCTTCATATTCCTGGCCAGCAGCCAGCAGATGATGAAGCATGGAGCCGGAACACCGCAAAGAAACTTGGCTTTCCACTCACCATCCGGACAGTTGCCCTGCCAGAGCTCCAAAAAGCGCTGCCGCTCATTGTCCCTCTTATCGAAGACACGAACGTTGTCAAGGTGGGAGTTGGCGCAACATTTCACTTTGCGTGCGAGGAAGCCAGAAAGGATTGTGTGAAGGTTATTTTCTCGGGGCTTGGGAGCGAAGAACTTTTTGCTGGCTATCAAAGGCATAAGAACGCACTTGATATCAATAAGGAATGTCTTTCTGGACTGCGGCAAATGTACGAACGAGACCTCTATCGGGATGATGTCATCTCCATGTATAACAATCTCGAGATAAGACTGCCTTTTCTTGATAAAGACCTTGCATCTTATGCCCTGAAAATACCTGGCCGGCGAAAAATTGCTGAGGGAAAAGAAAAGTTTGTCCTCAGAAAACTCGCTGAGAGCAAAGGATTGCCATCTTCTGTTGTCTGGCGAAAAAAGAAAGCGGCGCAATACGGGAGCAAGATAGATCATGCGATAGAGAAGCTTGCTGGAAAACAGGGAAAATCCGCGTATCTTTCACAATTTCTTCCACGAAAACAGCTTCGGCTGGGTGTTCTTATCTCATCAGGGAAGGACAGCCTGTATGCGCTCTATACCATGAAACGGCAAAATTATGATGTGGTGTGCGGGATTACCATGAGAAGCAGTAATCAGTCCTCCTATATGTTCCACACGCCGAATGTGCGTTTGGTTGAACTGCAGGCAAAAGCAATGGGATTGCCCCTGATAGAACAAGAGACGCAAGGAGAAAAGGAAAATGAGCTTGATGATCTTTCCAATGCTCTTGCCCGAGCAAAAAAAGAGTCCAGGATCGATGGGGTGATCACGGGAGCAATTGCCTCGACGTACCAACGAGACAGGATAGAGAACATATGCGAGAAGCTTGGATTAAAGGTGTTCTCCCCTTTATGGCACCTCAACCAGGAGACATACATGAGAGAATTGCTGCGGAATGGATTCTCTTTTATTTTGTCATCTGTTGCTGCTGACGGGCTCAATGAGGAATGGCTTGGCAGAGTGATTACTAAGAAAGACATCGACAGGCTTGCCACATTACATCAGAAGAATGGCATCAATATCGCCTTTGAGGGAGGAGAGGCAGAATCCCTTGTCCTTGATTGCCCCCTTTTTGAGAAAAAAATCAAGATCATCAGTCATGAAACAACCAAAGATAGGGAAGGGGCAGCATTCTATACCGTCCAGAAGGCGGCATTAGTGGAAAAACCCTAGTGGCCTCCTTGCGGAGGCCTCCAGGGAAAAAGAGGTGATCATAAACCCCAGAGCCCTCTTGCGAGGGACTCCAGGGAAAAAGAGGTGATCATTCCTACTCTAGAGTGGTATGGCTCATATATAAGCTTTTCGGTACAGGAGTATTCAAAAGTAGTAACAGATTACCTCTGCTTGATGACACCACCTTTCGTCGTATCAATGATCGTCGACGGGCGGCCTTTCTTCTCCCCTTCAGAGATCATAAAAGCGATGTGGATTGCGATCTCCGGGTCGATGCTTTCTGCAGAAGTCATGAAATTTTCAGAAGACTTATTTACTGAAGTAGTTATGATTGGAAATCCACATTCCTCAACACATTTGCTTGTCCAATGGTCAGGTATCCTCACACCAAGGGTCCTTTCACCAGGATTGACCAGTTTGCAGACAGCACCAGACTTCACCTTCACGATGAGGGTGTATGGTCCTGGAAGCTTCTCTAGCCATTTCTCGTCCAGGATGCAATGCTCCTTGATCCATTCCTTCGATGGGACATGGACTGATAGCGGGCCTTCTTTTTGCTTGATCTCGCGAAGGAGCCGGACAGCATCGATGTTTGTCGCATCGCAGGAAAGCCCATAGATTGTATCAGTCGGATAGATGAATAGTGCTCCTTCCTTGATGAGTTTTTGATACTTGTATTTTTCGTGCTCAAACTCTTCTTTTGTGATTATCTTCATTGTATCATAGGAATCATACCTGTTTTAAAATGCTTGTGGTAACTGGTGGATAAAGAAGAGCCGACGGGCCGAGGTGAAAAGCCCGCCGGAAAAATCGAGATGATAGGATGTAGGTGAGTGATTTGTATTGGATACAGGCAACAATACAACTGGCAGGCAAACCGTTTTTGCTTATTGCAAAAACTCGGCATGGAGACCATGCCGTTTGCGCCAGTATTGTTGCCTCAACTACTCACTGTCAATACAACGGTGGCTTTGGCTTTTCATGGGCATCAATGAAGCCCTGCATAAAGCCAGCCTCTTCCGGAGTGATCAAACCATCATCAAGGAGCTCTAAAATACCATTGTGGTCATAAATATCACTCTCTACCATGTGTTCCTCAATGAGGATCTTGAATTCCTCGATGAATTCCTCATCGTCCTCTATATCAATGATGTCCATGAACATTCAGATCATCCCCTGCTGCCTGATGATAGATTCTCTTGTGAGCTTTCTTATCTGCTGCTCAAAGAGCGACTGAATTGTTGCCTGGCTCAAAAATGTGTCTTCCATGTGGGTCACCTCCTTTAGGGCAGGAAACGGTGGGGCTAGCGCCGTTCCCTGCAATAATACAATAGCCTGGGTTGTTTAAATACCTCATCCGAGGTTGTCCAGTGAGAGAGAAACTGGTCAGAAAGGCTGAAACGCAATAATTCTTGGATATCAAGGCGGCTCATGATGTCCAGTGGATCCACTTTCTATTTTTTTTCACTATACAAACGTTTAATTATCATGTCTGATTACCATGTATGATGGTTAAAGAGATTATTACCCTCTTTTGCAATGAACTTGGAAACATGAGGGGTCATTTTCTTGAAACTTTTGGCAGGCTACAATCCTCTCTTTCCGATGATGATGCGCTCTCAACACTTGATTGTCTTGTAGAAGGCCGGCTTTTGCTTCAGGCGCAAGAATTAAAGCTTAATTTTTATGGTGAAGAAACAGTAAAAGCTGGCATTGCTTTTGTTCGCCAGCATCGCTACACTCTTCTCGCTGATCCTCTTGATGCAACTGACAATTATCTGCGTGGGATTCCTGCATTTGCGGTTGCTCTCGGCGTCTATGATGAAGAATTGGAAAAAACGGCTGGAGGTATTGTTTATTCCCCTTTAACAGATCAGCTGTTTGTTGGTATTATTGGCAGAGGGGCATATTGCATTATTAGGGAACACACCTTTCCTCTTTCTGTTTCCTCTGTTGATTGTCTTGCTGATGCCCGGCTTCATATTACCTCGATAAATTCATTAGAAAAGGCTGGAGTCTTTGATGGGGGGATGGAATTGATGAGGCAGACAAAGAATACACGTGTTCTTGGATGCTCGAGCTATGAGCTTGCCTTAGTTGCTACAGGAGGGGTTGATGTGACCGTCAAATCTTCCGGCAGCCCTTGGAGCATCATCCCTGGGACGGCTATTGTTGAGGCGGCAGGTGGAAAGGTCACGGACATTACCGGAAACCCTATCACCAGGAAATCAACATCAGCAATTGCGACGAATGGATATCTCCATGAAACGGTGCTTGGCCTGCTTCATGGGCAATGATTCTGTTTTCTTGATGAAACATTTTTATACTCTTCACCTTCATTTGTTCTCATGATTCAGATAAGAAAAGCAACGTTAAAAGATGTTCATGCGCTGAATGCACTTTGGAAAGAGCTCATGACTTATCATGATGAAGTGCTGCTCCCCCAAAACCCACAACTTAGGCCCCACCTCCAAAAGAAAAAGAATGCTGCCGCGGTATTTGAAGGATTTCTCAAAAAAAATATCAGGTCAAAGAATGGGTGCGTGTTTATTGCTGAGGATGATAAGGTGGCTGTTGGCTATTGCCTGCTATACATTAAAAAGAATATCCCTATCTTTGCACTCGAGAAGATTGGTTATCTCAGCGACCTTTTTGTCAAGAAAAAGCATAGAGGGCAGCGGATTAGTTCGCTGCTGAAGGATGCTGGCATGGCATGGTTTAGGGAAAAGGGAATCACATTTATTTCAATTGCTGTGTCGGCGGAGAATACCCATGCGCACTCTGTCTATGAAAAATGGGGATTCTTTGATTATCAGACTGAGATGAGAAGGAGAATATAAGGACTTTTTTTAATCAGAATCTATATATACCTGATTACTGGCTGAGCTGAGTATGGAACTGCTCATATTGTTTATCCTGTTAATAGGGGTTGCCGTTGCTTTCTGGGTTGGGATGAAGTTTGGTTCTTTCATGACTCATGCGGAATGGCAAGGAAAAGTGCCAGGGCTCCGGAAGGAGGCAGTAGAGAAATCACGAGCGGTTCTCTCAGGGCAGTTTTCTGAGCAGCTAGCACCTTATCTTCCTGATTTTTCTTACAAGCCGACGGAGTGCAAGTTTTTAGGAAAACCCGTTGATTTCATTGTGTTTAAAGGACTGGATGATAAAAATGTTGAAGAGATTGTTTTTGTTGAAGTGAAAAGCGGCGGATCAACGATGAGCACGACTGAACGGCGGGTTCGGGACGCAGTTGTTGGAAAAAAAGTCAGATGGGAAGAGTATAGAGTGCCGGAGAGGGTGGTGAAGAGGGGGAAATGATCTTATCCTCCTTTGTTTGACTCTTCACAAAGCCCGAAAATATTCCTGAAGAATGTCTGTGCATTTTCGATGCTTTCTTGTGCTGGCTCCTGATTTGCTTGCGGCATTCTCTTATATGTGAATTTTCCTCTCTTGCCTTTTTCCAGTTCAAAGATATGCAGGAGGGTGTCAGCCTTTATCATCATGTTCTGGTAAATTTTCAGTAGTTCAACATCAACTATGCCTTTATGGACAAGCTGTGAGAACTCATCGAATGTTTTCCTGTGTTCCTCGGGTGGAGCTGTCTTGATTCCTTTTTTCATAAGATACGCTTTTGCAGCAAAAAATATCGAGTAGTAAGCATGAGAAATAACGGCGCTGTAATAAGTGTCTTCCTTCATCTTGAATATTTCAATCTGCATCGTTTTCTCATCACTAATCCTCTGTATGATCATTGAAAGGTTGAGCTCGTTCTCTGCCCTCGTCAGGTATATCTTATATTCGAAATCCATGATCCATCCCCTCCTTGATTATGTCGTAGAATATTCTATGGTTATGGACTGCCAGATGTTTCCTTGCTATCTGCTTGCCCAGATTCTCCTCCTTATTCGTCAGCATCTCCACTATCTCTGCTTTTGGGATAACGTGGATGTCCATCTTTAGCGGTGCTTTCACTCTTGCACTATTCGCTACAGCTTCCATCTGTTTTTTCTTCTCTTCATCCTCAATAAATACTGCAACATCAAGGTCTGAATCCTTTTCTTGTTGTCTGATTGCGAATGATCCGAAGACAACAATGGAAAAAAATGGTGTGAGCATTGTTATCTCCTTTTCTAGCTTTTCTAGAGAAGATCTCGCAAGGCGAGGAAGCTTTTGGTCATTGCTCAACGCGATATAGTACACTGCCAGTTCTTTATCAAGGTTGAGCGTAAGCAGGCCTGCCCTGCCAACCTTTCTTTCAATCACCACTTCCTCCTGCTTTAGTCGATTTATCGCTCGCGCTAAGGCATTATTTGACTTCTCTCTTGCCGCCTCTTTTACTTTGCTCCTTGTGTGTTCTGCAAAAGGCTCCTTTGCAAAAATGTCAAAGATTCTGAGTTGTTTTTCTGTGATCATCTTAACCACTTTATTGGTTCATATGAACCAAAATAATGGTTATTTATAAATGTTTTGGTTTTCTCTTCGTAAGCGTGAGATGATGTTTCTATAATGCGCATGTGGAGACTTTTCCCCTTTGTGAGATCATGTTGCTATTAATAAGTAACGAAAGTTTTAAATATCCATCCCTATTCTTTTCGAATATGGCAATAGAAACTATTATTGGTGATTTACGATCATATAGAGAACTTGTTCCTGGAACTTTTCTTTGTGTTGATCAATTACTGGCTGAGCGCTTAACTACTCCTGAGTTGTGGGATCAATGGTTTTATACTGCTGAGGGTCATAGGTATTTTCCTCGTAGTGATGGTGGTGTTGATTGGGTTATTACTCGTGAGTCTGATAATCTTGTTCTTCGTCATTTGTATGATACACAAAACAGTTCTTATGATCAGTTGCTCCAGAGAGGGAATTTTTGTCCTGATCGTGCAGAGGCTGAGGCGGCAAGGAGTGCTGAAGATAGTGTTGTTGTTGATATGAGCCAGTTGCGATTGTCTGGAAATGATCAAGAGTATCGTTTTCTTGCTTTAAGGACTAGTGATGGTCATGTTCGATATAGGAAAGGTTTTGCTGATCCACGTGATGAGGAACTTGCTGTGATGAATCGTTTAGGGTATACTCTTGAATATCTTGGTCTGCTCAGTGATTCTGGAATCACTGAGACGAGGATTTATGTGTTGGGCCCTGAGTATGTTCGAACTACAGTTGCAGGTATCTCAGGAAGTAATTCTTTGTGGCGGGCTTCGTGGCTGCGCGCTTTCGACTACGGTTCCGGTTTCCTTGCCATTAATCGCGACGTCGACAGCCATAACCGCCTTCGTGGGGTACGTGCGAGCGAAGCGAGCAGTGCGCCCGAAGGGGCGCCGCGCAAAATGAGGTTGTAAGACCAACCTTTGATCAAGTGCTAGCTTATTCTCAGCGTTTTATTCTTCCTGCTTGTGAAGAAGCCTTTGCTGAAGGATTACGAAAATTATATAAACAATAGTCTTATTTTTTTCTTGTGATAATAACACTGATTTATCTCTTCTAAATAAGAAGCGCTAAACCATATCCAACCAAACACCCAACACTAAGATAAGGCATTGCGGGATAAAACTTTCCCTTCTCTGCTGTGTAGAACAAATACCCCAGGGATATTGCAGCGGTGATTGGGATAATCAAACTCTGAACAAGGCCAATATCTTTCATGACAACTCCTGCAAAGAGAAGAGGGAAACACACATCTCCCCCGCCAAGGATCGCCATCCTTGCTTTTCCTTTCACCTTCGCTTTGGTCTTTGTTGATGGAGCAACTTTCACCTTTTGGTCTGTTGTTCCCCCTTCCTGATAACCAAGAGAAAAACCTGCGAACATCTTTGCGTTTGTTTGGGCAGTTGCCAAGGTTACCATGTGCTTTGTTTTTCTCACTGCGATGACATCATAGACAGAGATGAGAATAAGAAGAATAATAATGGATGATATGTTCATGATAGGAACGAAGATTGCTGCCAATCCCGCGTAAATAAAGAGCTCAGTAAAGTTATGGATCCATGGATTTGGACGAAATATCTTCCAGCAGGCAAGGATGATAGCTAGCAGCAGGGCAGCATGCTCTGGAATAAAAGGGGCGAGGGAGATGAGCAGGCACAGGATCACTGCGAGGAGAAACCAGAGCTTCCAGAGGGTAAAACGCTTGAAGCGAATAAGGAGCAGAAAAATGATTGTCCCAAGAATGATCGCCCCGAATATGTATATGAAAGAACTTTTCTCTTCCACCGGCGGGCGCTCCATTGCATAGGGCAAGTCATTGACATTGATCGTACGCTCGAACTCCTTTTCACCAGTGATCGGATTGATGGACTGCTCTTGTGTTACCCTGACATATCTTGAGGTGATAAATATCCCTACATACTGGGAGATGATAAACAGGAAGATAAGGAGAAGAGTGATACGCCAGGAATGCTTCATATGATCCTCTTGGCTGCCCGGTATATAAATGTTACAGATGAATTTATAAATAAAAACAGATTCTTCCCCTTACCATGAAAAACAGTGATTGCCTTTGGCAGCAGTAATTCATTCTTATTAGGACACTATTTTTTCAGGAGCCATGACACCTGCTGGTGGCAACTCCTTTCTTGACCGTAAAAAATTGGTGATAATGGAGGATATGATCAGATATGTACTGTATGATCAGAATTACACTACAGGTGAGAACATGACAATAAAATATTCATATGAAAAAAAAATCCTTATCGGACTCTGCAATGGGAATGGTGATTATGAACATTTTGCAAGCAGCAGGCTCCATGCCACAATCGCTGTTCAGAGCAAAGCAGTACCTAATGAGGGTGGGGTACTCTATCTGCCCTCAACTATAAGATATGATGCACAAGAGCTAGCAGGCCTTGTCTTTGAACTTGAACAGATCCGGGCAGGAACACCGAACCTACATATCTGCGCATCAGACAAACATCTGCTTGGGCAGGGAGGGATTGAACAAATCGTCGTGCCATCCTTTCCTGTCGGTGATGTATTTCAGAAGTAACTCTTATAAATGACACAAGGTTTTGGAAACAGATGGCAGTCAACAGGATCGATCCCTGGGGGTCAGTATTAGTCGAGGACTATGAACGGATCATAGAACAGTTTGGGCTGGAACATTTTGACCAAAAAATCTTTCCAGATCCAAACCGGCTGATGAGGCGGGGGATCGTCTTTGCCGGACGGGACCTTCAGCGAATTGCCACTTGTATCGAAGAAAAGAAACCGTATTATGTGCTGACAGGTTTTATGCCGACCAATGACCACCTGCACTTCGGGAACAAGATGGTTGTCGAGATGGTCAGGTATTTCCAGGACCATGGAGCCCATACCTATATCCTTGTTGCCGACCTTGAGGCATCAGCTGTCCGGAAGGTGAGCTTAGAGGAAGCGAGGAAACGGGCATTATCATTTCATATCCCTGCATATATTGCCCTTGGCCTTGATCCTGCCAAGACAACGTTCTACTTCCAGTCACAAAACAGGGACGTTGTGCAATTAGCATTTACCTTTGCACAAAAAATAACCCTTGCAGAGTTCAAGGCAATCTATGGAAAGGCGGATCCTTCCAGAATCATGAGCGCTCTTACTCAATCAGGAGACATCCTCTACCCACAATTGAAGGAAAGGATGCCCGGCATCATCCCTGTTGGGGTGGACCAGGATCCCCACATCCGGCTGACTAGGGATATTGTCCGCCGCACTAAAGAGACGAAATTCTTTTTGCCATCTGCGATCATGTGCAAATACACTCCCAGTCTTCAAGGGGACCTGAAGATGTCAAAATCAAAGCCGGAAAGCTGCATTGAACTGCCTGAGGATGATGCCATAGTGAAGAAGAAGATCATGCGGGCGATCTCTGGCGGGCGCTCAACGCTCGAAGAACACCGACGCCTTGGCGGAGAGCCGGAAAAATGCATGGTATTTGAACTGCTCAAGCAGCACCTCATCGAGAGTGATGATGAGCTGCAGAAAATCTATGATGAATATAAATCCGGCAGAATGACCGCAGGTGAAATCAAACAGCTCGCTGCCCGGAAGATGACAGCATTCATGGAAAAGATGAGGGAGGATATGAAGAAAGCAGCCAGCCTGAAGCTGAATTTTATATCCTTTAAGACATAACCTTTAAATAATGAGAATGTCATGCATATTGAAAAGAGGTGAGATGATGCAAAAAGTATATTACCCATTGAACAGCGCGTTTATGGTCACAAGCATCCTTGGGTTCCTCGTTTCTATCTTTTATGTGGGCACTCTCTCCACAAAATGGCAGTTTACCTTCTCACTGTTCTTTTTCCTCATGTTTGTTGCATCAATGATCTCGATGACGTATGGGCCATCAAGGGCGGATTAGAAATATTTTATTCTGTAACATTTGTTTCAACTTTTGGGTTCACATTAAATAGAACAAATATCAAAAATAGGTCAATTCTCAATAATAATCAGAAAGAAGGCACTTATCTTGTCTGGAACCGTTCTGATTTATATACGACAACAGCAGGAGATACACACAGTATTTCTGTTCCTATTCCCTCGAGATATCTCTCCGTTGGCAAAGAAACAACATCAACCTCCATATGTTGAGTGGGGTGTTTGCTGGCGATATCCTGAAACTCCCGCCCATGGTACTCTCCTTCAGGATAATTAGTTAGTACATATAACCGCACAGATGATAGGTGTATTCCTCCATCTCCACGTGAAGCGGTTTTATGCATATCCCTTGTATCCATTAGCACTGCGTCAACATGATCTCTGTGAGCATCAACCATTCTCTGCGCAATTTCTTCAAGATCATCCATCCCCTCATACTGTGGGACAACACAATCTCTTAATACTACTTTTGCTTCTTGTGCTAAATTAGCTCTCATGTTCACTGCTACACTCTTGTTCAGATTATAAATAGTTTATTGTTATTTGGGATATACAATTTCCATTTGAGTCCATTTTGGTCGGCTCAATCCTGCCCGATCTTGCTCGCCCAAGGGCCAGTTTGCTTGTAGTACTTTGCTCCCTTCTTCTTATTATAAGGAGTCTCGCAGGGGCTGCTGAGGCGATCAAACGTGAGCCTGGCAATCTTTGAACCAGGCCAGAGGACAACGGGTACCTTGGAGATGTTTGCGATCTCTAATGTCAAATACCCTTCAAAACCTGGATCAACACTGCCTGCAGTTGAATGGATGACTACCCCCAGGCGGCCAAGAGAAGACCTCCCATCCAGCCTTGCTACAAGGTCATCAGGAATCTTGATGTATTCCTTGGTGATCCCAAGGACGAGCTCACCTGGATGGATGATAAATGGTTTCTCATTACCCACCTCAATGAGATCCATCAATTCATCATCACTCACCTTATGACGCGTGTCGATATGAGTTATCTCTGTATGCTTAAAGATTCTAAATCGGTTTCCAAGTGAAAGGTCAACACATGCTAATGATACTTCCTCAATATCAATACCTTGCACGACTAACCTTCCTGAGATAAGCTCTTTTTTTATGTCCCTATCAGATAATACTGTCATATAGATTCCCTCCCACTTCTTTTTTTCTTATTCCTTATAAGCATTTATCTAGTCTATCATTTCTTTCCGATCTTTTGTGCCACTCTGTCACCACCCTTTTGAAATTAGGCTCTGAGAGCGCTTTACCTGCTTTCCCTGAATTTTTTCCTTTTGAACCCCACAACAAACATTTCATTTTCTTTACAAAACCGGAATATATTTAAAATTTCTTGTCTTTGGACCCTTGGGTGATATCATGAAACAACACATCCTTATCATTCTTGTCCTTTTACTGCTCTTTGCCTGTGCGCAGCCTGCTGTCAAAGAGCCTGGTGCAATGGATAGTGCTGATACCAACAGAGAAGATACCGCTCGCGAGGAATACACAGAGGCCCCTCCAGAAGATATCATCTCTGAACCAAAGCCTTTTTTGTCCATCGATGCTGACACTCAAAAGCTCATCGATACCGCACGGAGCAAGGTAAAAAGCTATTCCTTCTACTATGATGATCCGGGAAATAATCCGCAACACAACCAATATTTTATCATCGGTGACAAAGCAAAAGTGAAGCTTTTTGCCCCGGATCTCTATAATAAAGAGACAAATTATGATACCGTGTACTATACTACAAGGACGAAAGAGACTGTGGGGAGATGCGAGGCAAGGGACCAGAGGCGATGTCCTGACCCAGCAAAACGATTCGAAGCTGCGTATGATAGCGTGGCCATCATGGCACCGCTTGACTGGCTGGATGCGATCGAAAGCGCCACGATGACACAGCGATCAGAATCAATCGGCAGCAGAAAAGGAATAGTCATCACCTTCACATCCAAAAAAGGCACTGGCGAGATGTGGCTGGACAATTTCTTTGGCGCCCCCCTCAAGATAACACTCAGCGGAGAAAATCCCCTGATATGGGAATTCAAGGATATTGCATTCAATGCCCTGAATGATAAGGATGTTGCAGAGCCTTAACCTACAAATTCTTCCGGAAGGATAATCCCCTTCCCTGTCTTTTGTTTTGCTTTCTGCAGCCTTATTCGCTGCTGGCTCACGTGATCTGAAAACTTCTGCGGGATGTCCTCCTCCTCCTGATATGCCCCCTCAATTCTGTCTAACCGGGCGAGCAGCTTGTCTATCCGAAGAGCGAATTGGCTGTTGTATTCCTCTTTTGTGTACTCCTTATCAAAAATCTTCCTGAACAGGCTTTTGAGGTCATCATATTTTGGGATAAAGCCAATGGGCGTCTCAATCTTTCCATACTCCCCATGAATTCGCCCTTCCATCCACATGAGCCATACCTTCTTGTCAACCTTTTCATTGAGAAATCTTCCGTTGTCTTTCAGGAAGTAATTTGTTGCAAAAATCTTTGGCTTCTTATCAGCCCTCTCTCCAAATGCAAGATGGTTCTTGATGTAGAGGCTTAGGGGAACAACGAGGAACTCAAGATTCGACATAGGATTGTGCACCCTCACCCCCTCCTGCCCGATCTTCTGGGCGGTTGTCTCTGATTCTAGTGCCGCACCAATAAATACCCCATGGGCCCAGCCGAGCGATTCGACTACAGGCGGCGAGGTATCTGAGTCCCTCCCTCCATAAATAATGCCGCTGACGGGAACACCCCCAGGATTATGCAGGTTTGGATCGGCATTTGGCAATTCCTCTATCCTTATTGTGTACCTGGCATTCTTGTGGGCGGCGGGGATATCTTTTTCATTCGCATCTTTTTTCCCCTTTTCCCACTGTCCTGAAAAGTTCTCTCCTTTTAGCGGGATATCCTTACCCATCCCAAGCCAGTAGGGCTGATTGTTATTGATGAGCACATTGGAGAAAATGATCTCACGCTTCGTCGTCAACGTCTGATAGATAAGAGGATCATCGATTGGATTGACATCTTCAATGATGCCAAAAATTCCCTGCTCGACATTCACCCCATACACAATTCCATCATCGCCAATCCTCAAATAGGCAATATCATCCCCAATGATTGTCTGGCCGGGAACCATCGCGGTCGATGTCTTTCCACAGCCGCTTGGAAATGCTCCTGTGAAAAAAGTCGTGCGGCCCTTTCCCTCGGGGCTCACACCCATGAGGAACATGTGTTCACAAAGCCAGTCCTCATGATTCGACTTATGGATCGCGAGCCTGAGAGCGAGCTTTTTGAGACCGACACTATTGCCGGCATACTGGTTATTTATCGAAAATACCCTCTTTTCGACAAGGTCCATATAGACTCGGCGCTCGCCGACATTCTTTGTGTTCTTTCGCTCATCGAGCTCTCCTGCTGAATGAATAAAATGGAAAAACTTTGATGACCCATTCAATTGCCTGAACATCTCATATCCTGGGCGATAGAGCATATCCTCACTATGAAGGACATATGCAGAGTCAGTCATCTGTAATGCCAGCAAGCTGAAATGGGAATCCTGAGGGCCCAGGCAATAAAAAGAGACAAACATATCCTTTCCTTTCATGATCCCGTCAAGAAGATGGGTGATCTCTCTTAAGCATGCATCACGGTCGCCAACATTGATCGCCGGGCTGAGCTTCTTTCCCTTTGGCATCAACACCTTGGTATTTGCCCCGTCCCTTGCCTGATCATTGATACCATCAAAATGGAATGTGTGGCCCTCTGTTGCAAGGTGGCTCTCTTCACCCTGCTCGATGGCCTTTTTTCTGAGATATTCAGCGTCTTCTTTGGAATTCTTGAGCACGGTCACTTTTGCGGGCTTGCACAATGCGACGTACTTATCAACTATCTCCATCACGTGCTTGTTCTTTAACTCCTCCAGTCTCTTCCTGCTCTCTTCATCCATTCTTACACCTCACCGCTGCGTTGTATATATTATCAAAAAGCCTCTTGATATCTTTTTCCGGGACGCTGGAAAATGCCACTCTTATATAATCCTGGATCGCAATGACACCCGTATCATGTTTTTCCAGCAGCTCTTTTCTGACTTTTTCTGCATCGATCCCGCCTTTTAGCCTCACACACATGAAGTAGCCTGAATTAAACGGGAAAGGTTCGAGAACATCATCAAACTTCTTGTCTCTTAGCACCTCTTCGACTTTTAGAAACCTGCGCTTGAGTATGCCATATTTTTCATTGTGCTCCTGCTCGAATGTCGGCGAGGTGATTGCCTTTTGGACAAGACTCTCGGAAAGGTTTGAGGCATTGGAGATTGTACCCCTGACTGCTCCTGCAGCTTTTGCCTCGAGAGCCCCGAGGCCTTGCTTTGTCATGTCCTTGTTTGCAAATGTGATAAAGCCCACCCGAAGACCCCAGGCAAACTGCTCTTTTGTTGCTCCATCGATCTTTATTGCAATAATGTTCTTGTGGGCATGGGCGAGGGGGGCGAAGAATGATTCTGTCTCAATGCCCTCTTTATAGACCAACCCGAAGTACGCATCGTCAATGATGAGGATAATAGGCTTTTTTTCTGCATGCTTCTTTATGATCTCCACCATCTTCTTTGCTTCCTGCCTTGTTGGCGTGTATCCAGAAGGATTATTTGGGCAAGAGAACAAGACGATCTTTTTTCCATCGTCTTCCAATGCGTTGTCTAGCCCCTGCAGGTTGAATGCTTTATTGTGAAACGAGGGAAAAGGCGCTATCTTTGCACCATACGTCACCTCGAAGATGAGCCGGTAATTTCCCCAAAATGGGTCTGGAACGATGATGTGATCATTTTCATCAATGAATAAGTAGCCTGCCATGCTGAGGCCATGCGTGAGAGCATTTGTGATGACCGGGAGAGAAATGGGCTCTTTGAGGGAGGGGTTCTTCTTCATCATCTGCTCCTTCCAGGCTAGCCGAAGATCCTGCTTCCCAAAGCTTGGAGCATATGGGAATATCTCTTCTGGCTTGAGAGAAAGATTTTTTTCAATTGAAGGAAGGCGCATTGGGCTTCCATCGTCCTCGACGGCGATGCCTATTGTGGCGTTGATTTGTTTTCCTTTCGCCTCTGCAGACTGGCCAAGAATGCCCTTCTTTGGGAAGAAAATCTCTTTTCCCCTCTTTGAAAGCGCATTGAACACTACCGGATTCTCTTTCTCTAGCAGTTCATTTAGTTCTTGCGCTTGCGGATTCATGTTTCTCCCTCTCAATAGGGAGCCTGACAACGATTTAAATAGTTTTCCTCAAATACCGACGAAATCAGTACCTTAAATTTATAAAGTTGGGAAAGTTACGAAAAAAAAGGACACTATCAATTTGACTGCTGGTGGCAGCAACACCACTGACTGCAAACCGGTTTTTCACAGAAAAACCTTCACTTCGAGACGAAGCGATTTTACGTCTGTGTTGTTGCCTTATAAGAAAGGACATTATTTCCCGGGAATATATCAGTAAAAAAAATGAAAAAACATCTCACCGGCGTGGAACTGCACTTTGTGATCGAAGAGATATCTTGCCTTATTGGCGCTAAAGTTGCAGCAGTCTTCCAACCATACCAGGATGATTTCTTGCTGCAGCTTTTCAAAGGAGAAAAATACCTTCTTCGGATTAAACTGCCAGGGTATCTTTACCTCACAGAATTCAAGCAGCAAAACCCTTCGAAGCCATTTGCCTTCTGCATGGCCCTTCGGAAATACCTCGAGTCTACCATCCTGGAAGAAATTAAACAGCAAGGAGTGGAGAGGACAGTAACCTTTCGATTTCGGGGCAAAGAAGGGATGATATTCCTCATCGTAGAACTCTTCTCTAAGGGGAACCTTATCCTCTGCAGGGAAGATATGAGCATCATCAGGCTCTGGACACAACTCTCTGTGTCATCAAGAGAACTGCGGGCAGGCCAATTATACGCATATCCAGAACAACGGACAAGCCCATTTGGCATTTCGAAAGAAGATTTCATGGATAAAGTGAAGGGAAGCTCGAAAGATACAGCCGTGACAATGCTTGCCATCGATTTTGGGCTTGGCGGAGTGTATGCAGAAGAGGTTTGCTCACGATCAGGCATAGAGAAAAATCATGCACCCCGCATGATTGATGATGAGCAACTCCAGGGGCTCTTTGTATCCCTTGAGCAGGTACTCTCGCAAAAATCCCTGGGCATATTAGTCAAGGAGGAGGGTGGCAAGATTATTGATATTGTCCCTTTTGACCTGAAAACATATGCTGAACAAGAGCTCCAACTTTATTCGACCTATAATGAAGCGCTGGATGCTGGCGTTTCAGAATTATTGCTCGCTGATGCTGAAGAAAAAAGCCATTCCGGGTATGATACAAAAGTTGCCCGGCTGACAAGGATCATTGCTGAGCAGGAAGAACACATCAAGGAACTCGAAGAAAAGGCAACAGAAGACCAGCGAAAGGGAGAACTAATCTATGAACATTATGAGGAATTGAACAAGCTGCTGGCTGATATCCAGAAAATCGAGAAAGACCACTCCTGGCAGGAGATCAAAAAAAAGGTTGAAGGCCATAAGAACATTAAGGCTGTTGATCCAAAGATGAAAGTGTTTGTTCTTGAGCTTTAATTGGAAACATTATTGAAAAAAGAAGATTTATTGAAACTATTTTTATTGAAACTATTGAAAAAAAGGAGGACAGCTTACCTAGGTTCCCACGATTACCGCAGTACAGCTAGGTACGGAAGCGTTCTTGACTTCGGTGTTCGAAATGGGTACCGGTAGCACCACGCCCCTATGACCGTCCAAAACGAGGAGGTCCAAAAGGGTTTAAAAAGCTATCGATTTCCACGAAAAAACCGGCATGCCCCACACCTGGCATTGGAAATGGGTGGCCTGCTGGTTTTTTGCTCCCCAAAAATCACCTATCAACAAATCTGACTGCCGAGCTCTACTACCACCGCTAAGATGGGCAGATCTAGCGTTTTTTTTTAGCTTGGGGAGAACCAGACAATCTCATAGTCCCTATATACTCCTTTCATTGTCACTTTCTGACAGAAATGCTTCAAGACAGGCCTGCATGCCCTTTTTTCCTCTGCAAATAACCTATCAATCTGCTTCAAACAACTATCGATCTCTGCATCATTCCCGAGAGCCTGGAGACTGCGCAGCCGATCAAACACCGCATTTTGTTCCTTTACAATCTTATATACCTCAGTCAAGCTTGAAGAGAATTGCGCTGCTAGGAATAATGCATGACGTTTGCTTTTTGGCATGCTCTTTAATCCCTGCTCTATCTGCTTTAACCCCTCGGAACCTTTCCTCATAGCATCGCGCACTTCAACCTGAGACCATCCCGAGGGAAGAATATCAATCAAACCCTCAATAATTTTTGTTGCATCATCCTTCCTGATCATTGATGGGAGGGTAAATGATTCATATCGTGCGATATTTCTTTGCCCTTCCACTAGCTTTTTCTCTGTCTTTATCATTGAAAGAATGAGTGAGTTTAGCAAAAAAAGCCTTTCTCTTGCCCCCTCCATCCTCTTTTCCTTTCTTATCTCCTGCATCAACTTGTTTTTTGCCTTATCTATAGACCTCTCATCCAGTTCTTTTAGAATGATCCTCGAAGCTTTTATTTGATTGACGAGGTCATTGTACCCTTTTGATGCATATTCGAGCAGTCTTTTTTCTGTCATTTCACGTCGCTTATTGGTACTTGAACCTGCCATATTGCTTTCAACGAAGAAAAAGGTTAATAAATTTATTGCAACACTCTTCTCATCTCATCTTTTTCAAGTCGCTCAGGCTATGGATATGAACCTCTTCCTGACTCGATACATGGCCCACCAATAGTCCGTTTTTTGCGATCCTTGGAAACACATGCTGCTCTAGGGAACTCCCCTGATACTCGAATATTTCCTCAGAGCACACAAAGATGGGGGAGAACACTAGATATGTAGATGCTGCATGGGGCTTTTGCTGGAACTCCAGGATCTTTCTTCCTTCCATTACCACAACACCCTTATCTGAAGGCTTAGAGGAAGTTGTGAGAAGGACAGTGACTATTCCCCTGCTGTTTGCATGCTCTTCCCATAATGCTTGGAGGTTGATTGCATCAAAGAGGATATCCCCATACACGACGAGGAACTGGGATGGGACTTTTCCCTGCAGGAGGCGAAGGGAATCAGCGGTCCCTGATGCAGCTTTCTCTTCTACATATTTTATCTCGACGCCAAACTCTGAACCGTCCTTTACTTCCTCAAAGATGCCTGTCAACACATGCTTTCTTGCAATGATTGAAATGCTTCGAAACCCAGACAAGCGAAGCTTTCGGAGCTGATGCTGGACGAGAGATACAGAGCCGATTTTTGCCGTCATGCGAAAACTTTTCCCAAGCGCAAGCTTCTCTTCCGGACCGCCTGCAAGGATAACAGCGTGCTTGTTTGCCGCAATCGCTCTACCCACCAAGTGCTCTATTGCCTGTGACCTATTCCTAATGGTCAGATTATCAATCATCTGGTCTATCTCCTGAACAAGGGACGACCTCAGGGTGATTGATATCTTCGATTTCATTGCCCTTGCGCAATCCTTCAACTTATTTAAATGTTTCCTTTGGTAGGATAAAGTAGGATAATGGTAAGATATTTAAACCCTGCATTGCCTTCCCTCCCTATGAATGTCTGTGTCACCGGATCTGGATATGTCGGCCTTATTACCGGAGCTGGCCTTGCAACACTTGGGCATCAGGTGATCTGCGTTGATATCAGCAAAGAGAAAGTTGGCCAAATCAATGCAGGAGAACCACCTATCTTTGAACATGGCCTAGCCGATCTCATGAAAACGGTTGTCCCAAAGAGCCTTACTGCCACAACCGACCTTACTGATGCCGTGAAAAGATCCCGCATCATCTTTATCACTGTCGGGACGCCATCCTCCCGGCATGGGGAGATCAAACTAGACCAAATCGAGAAAATATCACATTCTATCGGGGAAGCACTCCATGACAAAAAGGACTATTGCCTCATTGTCGTCAAATCCACTGTTATTCCCGGCACGACAGAAAAAGTTGTAGAGACTGTTGAGCGAGTTTCCGGAAAAGAGTTCGGGAAGGATTTCGGCGTGGCAATGAACCCGGAATTCCTGAGAGAGGGTTCAGCACTCACTGATTTTTTCTCTCCAGACCGGATTATCATCGGGAGTCCTGATAAGAAATCCAGGGAGACCCTCAAAGAGCTTTATTCCTCCTTTTCCTGCCCTGTCCTTGAATCATCTTTTCGGGAAGCGGAAATGATCAAATATGCAAGCAACGCGATGCTGGCGACAAAAATCTCCTTCATCAATGAGATCGGGAATATCTGCAAAAACCTTGGCATAGATACAAATAAGGTGGCTGAGGGAATTGGCCTGGACAAAAGGATTGGGCCACATTTCCTTCGGGCGGGCATTGGCTTTGGGGGCAGCTGCTTTCCAAAAGATGTCTCAGCCCTCGCCCACCAAGCAGCTACTGCAGGCATTACGCCCCGAGTGCTTCGGGCAGTCCTCGATGTCAATCGGGAGCAGCCCAACCGGCTCCTTGCCATCCTTGATTCCCACACTCCTAAAGGAAAGAAGATAGCCATCCTCGGACTCGCCTTCAAGAAAGATACTGATGATGTCCGGGAAAGCCCATCGCTCTCTATCATAAAAGAGCTGCAGATGGAGAACTCATCGCTCATCCTCTATGATCCCATGGGCATGAAAGAGGTAATGAAGCTCTTTCCCCACCTAACGTTCGCCTCTAGCGCACAAGAGGCTGTGAACAAGGCAGATATCGTGCTCATCCTGACAGAGTGGGATGAGTTCAAAACAGTCAATTTTGGCGACAAACTAGTCATCGATGGGAAAAATCTTTTATATGAGCGCCCCCCAACAAATTATGAGGGGGTGTGTTGGTAAATGGCAATAGCATCGGCGGCGGGATTTATCTCTTTGCTTGGAAGCCCATCGGACATCTATGGCGGGGCAACAATTGGCATTACTCTTCGAGACATGCAAACATATGTCTTTGTGGGAGAACATGATGAGGGACAACATTTTCATAACCGGTACTTTGACCCTGGGATAAAACGGACAAATGAGCATATCAAGCTCTATTATGCAGTCCTTGAGCATTTTGACCTGCAGTATCGGCAACTGAGCATAAAGACCTGTTCAGACATCCCTGAAGAGCTTGGAGCCAGCAGGAGCGTTGCTCTCACAGTCGCCCTTATCCGGGCGCTCCAGCTCCATTTTGATATTGGCATGTATGACAATGCGCAGATAACGGAAGCTGCATGGAGCATCATCCGAAAACTGGAAGTGATCGGAGGGGAGGCACCCTATGCTGTTGCAAACGACGATGAAGCCCCCCCTGAACAGATCATTTTTAAACGCATCAAAGAGAATGCTGACAAAAAACTCAAAGATATCACTACAGCTAAACTCGGCAAGCTTTACTATATGGACTTCTCAGGAAGGGAACTGCTTCGCACCCAAAACATGTTCTCTAGTGTCATCCAGCTCCCCCTGCCTAGCATGCATCTCGCCCTTGCTGTCAATGGAAAGCATGAGAGCCTTCCGGAAAGCATGCGGATCGTTTATGAGAACAACGAGAAAAAAAGGGATACTATCAATGAGCTGATGCAGGACTCGGGCAAGCTTGCCAGGCTTGGGGCACAAGAATTCAATAAGGAAAAGCCAAATATCAAGAAGATCGGCCAGCTCATGACAAAGAGCCATGATAATTGCCTTGAATTGATGAAAAAGCTCGGGGCTGATGTCTCAGATGGTGTAAAAGATATGAGGTCTATTGCTCTTCGCACCGGAGCACTTGGCATCTCACAGGCAGGACATGGAAGCATCGCTGTCTTATACACTGATGACAAAGTGGTAGGAGCCCTGCAAAAGAAGGGATACCATGTCATCCTGCTCTCCGGCGGTGCTGCATGATCAAAAAAGCAGTCATCCCTGCTGCTGGCCTTGGCACAAGGTTTCTCCCTGTGACAAAATCACAACCAAAAGAGATGCTTCCCATTGTGGATAAGCCTACCATCCAGTATGTTGTTGAGGAAGCTGTTGCCTCTGGCATTACTGACATCCTTATCATCACGGGCAAAGGGAAACGATCGATGGAGGACCACTTCGACAGGAACTTTGAGCTTGAATTTTTGTTGAAGAAGGCTGGAAAGACAACCTCTCTTGCTGAACTGCAGAAGATATCTGATCTTGATGTGGATATCCACTTCATCAGGCAAAAAGAACAGCTTGGGCTTGGACATGCAATTTTACAAGCAAAATCGCATATTGGAAATGAGCCTTTTGTTGTTCTCCTCGGGGACTCTCTGATCTTATCGGAAAAGCCCTGCACAAAACAACTCCTTGAGGTATATGCTAAATATAAGGCTCCAATTATTGGTCTTGAGAATGTTCCAAAAGAGAAAGTATCAAGCTATGGGATTGTTGCTGGAGAAAGCATCGCCAAAGATGTGTACAAATTATCTGACCTCATCGAGAAACCTTCACCCTCCTCTGCTCCAAGCACCCTCGCTATTGCTGCACGCTATGTGCTGCCGCCGGAAATATTCTCCATCCTGGAAAAAACAGCTCCTGGAGTTGGAGGGGAGATACAACTGACAGATGCTCTCCGGGAACTGGCCAAAAGACAAGCCGTCTATGGGTATTGCTTTGCAGCAAAGCGCTATGATATCGGAAACAGGCTTGATTATGTGAAAGCCATACTGGAAATAGGCTGCAAGCGGCCGGACATCGGAGAAAAACTAAGAGCATTCATCAAGGAGTATGCAAAGACACTATGAAAGCGATCATCCCCTGCGCCGGCTATGCAACACGGCTCTATCCCCTCACACTCAATCAACCAAAAGCATTGTTGGAAGTGCAAAACCAGCCAATCCTCCATTATATCATCAAGAAAATAGAAGCGCTTGGATGTGTAGACACTATCTATATAGTCACAAATGAAAAATTCTCCTCTCATTTCGACCTATGGGCAGATGGGTATGACTCTTCAATCCCTCTCAAAGTGCTCAATGACGGGACGATGTCAAACGATGACCGCCTTGGACAAATAGGAGATATCCATTATGCTATTACTCAAGGGAACATATCTGATGACATCCTCGTGATTGCTGGTGACAACCTCTTTAATTTTTCGCTCATCCCTTCATTTTCACATTTCAAGAAAAGCAATGCAATCGTCAATGTCCTTTATGACACAAAAGATGTTGAGACGATCAAACAACTCTCACAAGTGAAAGTTGGCAAAAATGGAAGGATCGTTTTTTTTGAGGAAAAACCAAAAAATCCAATCACCACAACAGCATCTATCGGTATCTACTATGTGCCAAAACGCCTTGTGAACATGTTCGATGAGTACATCACTTCCGGAAAAGATGCGGATAAGATGGGCTACTTCATGGAGTATGCGGTAGAGAAAGAGCATGTCCATGGTTTTTCCCATGAGGAAAAATGGTTTGACATCGGCAGACTTGAAGCATTAGAAGAAGCACGGAGGGATTTTGCACAATGAAAACAGTTGTCATCACCGGGGGCGCTGGTTTTATCGGGAGCCACCTGTGCGATTATTTTCTCGAGAAAGGATACAGAGTCATCTGCGTTGATAACCTCATCACAGGCAAAGAGGTGAACATTTCCCACCTCAAGAAACATCCTCATTTCACATACCTGAACCATGATGTCTCAACACCCCTTCATTTTGACGAGAGGATTGATTATGTGCTCCATTTTGCCAGCTTAGCATCACCAAAAGCGTATCAACTTTATCCGATACAAACACTAAAAGTGGGGGCGCTTGGGACACATAATACCCTTGGACTTGCAAAAAAACATCAGGCAACATACCTGCTTGCGTCAACATCTGAGGTCTATGGGGATCCACTCGTCCATCCACAGCCAGAAACGTACTGGGGGAATGTCAACCCTATCGGTGTTCGGGGATGCTATGATGAAAGCAAACGGTTTGCAGAAGCGCTCGTCATGGCATACCACCGGACACACCACCTTGATACAAAAATTGCACGCATCTTCAACACCTATGGGCCGCGAATGGCCATCGATGATGGAAGAGTTGTGCCAGCGTTCCTCATGCAGGTCATTAGAGGCAAGCCACTCACGGTCTATGGGGATGGCTCGCAGACACGAAGCTTTTGTTACATAAAAGATCTCACCGAGGGATTGCATAAGCTCTTGCTCTCCTCTGAACATGAACCGGTCAATCTCGGGAACCCTGCAGAGATGACAATCAAACAATTTGCTGAGAAAATACTTGCCATCACCCAGTCCCCTAGCAAAATCGTCTTTGAAGAGCTGCCCCTCGATGATCCAAAGATCCGGCAACCTGATATCACCAAAGCAATAAAACTCCTTGGGTGGAAACCTTCTGTTCCCGTTGAAGAGGGTCTGATGGAAACGTATGACTGGTTCCGAGCACACGCTCCTTCAAGATAGCTTCTTTTCACTGCCCATTTAGAAAAGTTTAAATACCACTATCTTCTGGAAGATTGTATTACCTTACGTTATCGGGGTAAAAAGGGGATATTCAACTTATGTTCCAAAGCTTTGTGGAGGATTAAAAAATGAAAAAACTGGTGATTGTGGTATCATCTTTGATGTTTCTGTTGGGGCTTATGTCCCTTGTCAGCGCGGCTAGCGTCACTGGGGTTGGTTCAAATGCAACTTATTACACCTCAACAGGTCCAAATGTCGTGACTCCCATTTCAGCTGGCGGCGTGCATGTCTTGAGGAATGCTTCATACAAAATTGAGTTTGTCCTTACAAACGGTGAGACTGCGACAAACGTTACCACAATAAATATCACCCTCCCGAGCACTTTAGCTTTTGTTGGACAGTCAAACAGCTCAAACATCTCTGTGCCAGAAATATTCTCAAACAGCACAGCTTCTAATGTTGCCACCCTGTCATGGAATACAAGCGTTGGTGGCGAACCTTTGCTCAACAGCACATTTCTTGACCTTAAAATTGCTTTCAATGTAACCATCTCTACTTCAGCAGCAAATGACGGTCCATTGACCTTCACCATCGTTGCTTTGAACGAAACCGGGTCTGTGGTTTCCTCAGCTACGGTCGTTGGCAACTTCTCCCTTGACAACTCAGCGCCAACCCTCACCTCCACAGGGTCACTTATTGCAAGAAACAAGATCAACGTCAGTTTCAGCGAAGAGATGAATAGCGCAAATTTCGACGCTGGCGATTTCAATGTAACGGACTCGAACGGAAACAATGTTGAGGTATCAAGCGTCACAAAAGATATTACCAGCACAAATAAAACATTCAACCTCACCTTGGCAGTTTCTATTGCATCAAATGAAACTCTCACCGTAATCGTCAATACCACGGGGGTGACAGATATAGCAAACAATACCCTTGTCCAGTTCAGCAGCGCAGCAATCTCTGATAAGGTCGCACCAAACCTTGTGTCTGTGAATTATTCGCATGATGGCGGCAAGATCATGATCGCGTGGGACGAACCAGTGCTGCCAACAACCCTGAATGCAACAAAGATACTTATCTTTACAAACAAGACAGGCCAGACAGGGGCATTTGTGTTATCAACAATCGATGTTGTCTCCTCTAATGTCTCTGATGGCGCTAATTACACAAATATCACGCTGAATGCTGTTGGCAAGAAGCTCATCTCAGAGTTTAATGTGAGCGGCAACTATGTGCTCATGCTCAATGTCACCTCTGGTGCAGTTGTGGATATGCAGGGCAACAGCAATAATGCGACAACAAACAATACCTTTTCCAGCTACCAGAATGACACGACACTCCCTGTACTGCAGAATGTCACATATTCTGAATCAACAAGGCAATTGGTGCTGTTCTTCGATGATTACATCCAGCCAACAAAGACAGTCGTAGCGAATATATCCGTATCAAATGTCAGCAACCAAACAAATGCTACCATTGGAGCGTATGTGAATCTTACTGCTGCAGCGACTACTATTGGCGCTGGGACAAAGACAAACATTACCTTGACCCTGACAGAAAACTTTGCAGCGAACATCTCTAAATGGAGCCTTGGGAAGCTGTATATCGCGTATCACAACGGGACATTCAGAAATGCGGACAGCACTGTTGTTGGGGATACTACCTCCAGCGCCCGAGCGCATGAAAATGGGAGGATCTCAGATGCCTTTACCAGTGAAACAACCGTTCCATATGTCGTGAACATTAGCATTGATGACACGAGCCCGGCAAAAGCTGGCGTTAAAACGGTTGTCTTGCAGTACAGCGAATACATGGATACCTCATTGAACAATACGTTCAGGCTGGTAAACAGCGGAACAGCTAGTGCATGGAGCTACAGCTGGCTGAACAGCACATTGCTCACTCTCTCCATTAATGTGACTGTAACATCACCTGGTGAAGGAACTGCCACTGCAAGGATTACGGGTGGAAAGGATATCGCAGGCAACAGTGAGCTGACAAATAATTCCCTATTCACAACAGAAATCGACACCCGAGAGCCAACCATCGAGTTTGTCTACTACGAAGAAATCGGCGGGACCCCATGGGATGGAGTAAAAGAGGTTGGTGATAGGATCGTGATCGTCATGTCAGAGAATATGACATGGGTGACAAAAGGGGATGAGGCAATTGCCCTGACAAACTTCACCTTTGTCGGTGGAAGCCTTGGGGCTGATGCGACAGATACAGTGAACGTGACTGTGCAGGACAACAAGATATACTTGACGACTAGGACCGTGCCCACGTTGTCGTTGCGAGGGATTTCAACGATAAACATCAGTGCAGCAAATCCGCCACACACCAATGTCACCAACATCACAGATGATGCGGGAAATCCAATGATTGCGCCAAGTGCTATTACCGGCACGAACGGGATGTTGCAACTATATATCGCAGATGCAGGGTTTGTTGTTGTTTCCAATACGACACACACAAAGTCGTTCCCATACTGCCTGAATGACACTCGGGAGGAAAACTTCATCACAAACCAGAGCATTTCCGGAACATTCCAAGCGAATGCTGGAAGTAGCGGAGTCTTCTCTACTGTCAGCACTGCAAACCTCAGACCTCTTAGAGGGTATAGGACGACGCTGACGAGGGGGACAGAGAACAATCTCACCTTCGCAGTGTATATGGCAGGCGTCTCATCCTGCCTTGATGAGGGCATCCCCACAGTGTCTGTGACAAACAGCTACAACCTGCTCTCGATCGATGGCATCAACAGGACAGGAACAGGCGATGTTGATGGTGCAGACTTGTGGCTCCAGTCATTGAATACCGGAGCGAACAACACCGTGACTACTGTTTCACACATTGTTGATACTAATGGATCGACAGTCTGGTATAGAAGCAGCACACCAAACTGGGACACGCTGAATATTCATCCTTACTCAGGATACTGGGTCTTCAATGTTGAAGCCAAAACATTCAGCGGTTATGGAAGGATATAATCCTTCATTTTTTATTATTTCACGGGGGAATGAAATTGAAACCATATATAGTCATTGGGGTACTCCTACTTGGGCTGGTGGGGGTTGTTTACGGCCAGATTCCAGATGATGCATATGTCTTCTATGGGACGATCACCCTGAATGGTGATCCCATGCCTGCAGGGGTGGTTATCACTGCTTCTGATGATGCGCAAGGAGTTTCAGATAGCATCACAGTATCACCTGCCGGTTCCTATGGTGGATCTTCCCCTAATGATGATAAACTCTCCATCACTGGGGATGAGAACGATGCCATCACATTTGCCATTTCCGGGACCGGATGCACAAATGTCCTTGTAAAGGATACGAGCAGACCACTCAAGCAGGGAGTCACTGAACAGCTAAATCTTCTTGTGACTGCTGAGTGTGTAACCTCCTCATCTTCGTCTAGTGGCGGCGGAGGGGGCGGAG
>Ga0208373_1001354_pt1 | contig 33429 bp, 40 predicted proteins | sample RifOxyC2_FD_184036 | JGI IMG/M metagenome (GOLD analysis project Ga0208373, IMG submission 184036) | Soil microbial communities from Rifle, Colorado - Rifle Oxygen_injection C2 (SPAdes) | ecosystem: Environmental > Terrestrial > Deep subsurface > Rock core/Sediment | place: Rifle, Colorado... | reverse complement strand
AGACCCTGATTGACGTGCCGCCGCAAAAATCAGGTTCAGTTTTGCAAGGGCTTTGCTCCATGGGGATGTATAATTTTCAAATCCGGTTTATTGATTGATAAGGTAAAAAAAACAACCCGCCGATTTGGCGGGGGTCGCGCAATCCAAAGTGGTTAATGGCCAGTTGGAGCGGGTGAAGGGAATCGAACCCTCGTATCTTGCTTGGAAGGCAAGCGCACTAGCCATTGTGCTACACCCGCGGGTTTATTTACTCCTCACTATTTAAACAATCTTTTGGGCAATTGTTTTTATTTTCGCCTAAATCAGGTTCGCATAGGGCGTTGCCGCAAAGACTTTCGCCCGACAGCGTATTTTTAATAGTATTTTGAATATTGGCGGTTTTTTCATTTTTCCAAAAATAGAACGCTGTTCCCAAAGAAGCCAAGGTAAGAAGAAGGCCGGCTCCAACCAACATTTTTTTGTACGGCAGACTTCGCCTGTAGCAAAAAATAATGTAAGCAACCAGCAAAATAAAAAATAATCCCGCGCTAATAATGGCCATGACTGCCGGCAGAGCCAAAGATGTTTTGGAATCAGCCGCTTGGTCATGGTTATTTATTTCTGCTACGTTTGCGTTTCCGCCATTTTGTCCGCCAAACAAACCGGTGTCTTCTGCCGGCGGTTCAATAATTTTTTCACAGGCGGCAGTTTGGACGTTATTCAGATCAATAATGGTTTCAAAAAAGTAGACCGAGCCGCTGGTTCCGGCGGCGATAAATTTTCCATTGCCGGATATATCCAGTTCGCCGACGTATTCATTGAGCGCCAGCTCCGCCTTAGCCCTGCCCGCCCCCTTGTCGTAGATACGGACTTTTTTATCGGCTGAACCGGCAGCGAAAAAGGAGCCGTCGTCAGCTATGTCAAAGGCGCCAATGGCCGAGTTGATTTTTAATCGCTCTATCGGGTTATTCGAATTTTTATTAAATATTAAGATATCTCCGCCAAAAGTGCCGGCGCCGATCAATTCACCGTTCGGCGTCATGGCCAGCGCCCGCACTGATCTGCCCTGCGCCGTCTCATATTTCCAGACAATTTGCTTAGTCTCTTTGTCCATCAGCACTATGGCGCCATAGCCGGATTCGACTCCGTAAGCAATCAAACTGCCGTCGGCTGAAATTCTGGCTTCGTCAATCGGAGATTCTTTGGACAGCGGCTCCGTTTTGATTATCGGCTCGGCTGAATTTTTTGAAAAAAGATAGCCCCGTCGGTCCGGGCAGCCGGTCGAACCCGCTAGATAAGAGCCGTCAGCCGAAAGATTGACTTCATGCCAATTGCCCGAAGAGTGGTATTGCCAGAGTTTTTTACCCTTAGAATCAAATAATATTAAGACATTTGAATTTTGATCTGATTCGGACCCGGCCATAGCGACGGCGGCAGATTGGCCGTTTTTGGCGATATCCACGCCATAAGCCCCGCCTCCGTTTGCCTCCAAATTATATGTCCAAACCGGTTTATTGGAGTTTTTTTCAAACATCAGCGCCTTGCCGTTTAGGGCGGCAAATATTTTTTGGCCGTCGGCTGAAATCGCCACTCCGCCTTTGACGTCTCCGCCGATAGCGCCCTTAGCCGGGCTCTGATAATCCCAAAGCGGCTCATTTTTGCCAGTAGCAAAGAAATAAATATGATTGGAGGTTTGCGCCGCCAGATATTGGCCGTCGTCGGAGAGAGCGACGGCGCCTATCCATTCTTCGCCCGTAGAATAGCGCCAGGCTTGTTTGCCGGCGACCGCATCAATTAAAACAATTTCATTGTGTTTAAAATCGGCGTCGAAAAGCACCGGACCGTTGTCCGGCGAATCAATAATTGAAGCCCTGGCTTTGCCCAAACCGTTTGAGGCCTCAAAATAGTAAAAATTTGAGCCAATTTTTTTAGGAACGTTTTGATAAATGTATTTAACACCCTTTTGATAATCGTTCGCGGACGGGTTTTCTTTTTCCATCTCCAGCATTTTGCCGTTGAAATAGATTTGGACATATTCCGGCGCGCGGCCTTCTTTGTCGGCATATATTACCGAGTAAGTGTAGCGTTGGCAGACTGGTCCCCAAAAAGGATAAATTTTGCCGTTGGAAAGAACGGGATCGTTGGCGGTCTTGGGCAGTTTGGGGATAGTTGAGCCGGCCGGCAGCGCCTCGGCTAAAACAATATTGCCGGCAAACCATAAAGAGAAAAAGACGAGAATCGCAAGACTAAAAATCTTTCGTTTCATTTTAATCATACAAAATTATTATAACATAAATGGCAAAATCCAGCAGAGCTTTTGAAAAAAGTTTAAGTTGGTCGGGGATCCGGGACTCGAACCCGGACTCTCATGCTCCCAAAGCATGCGCCTTAGCCAATTAGGCCAATCCCCGAAAACAAATAAAGTGCATCTTAAGATAGCATTTATTGTTTTTAAAATCAAGTTTTAAGAACCGGCTTAAGTAAGTTCATTTTGAAAAATTAAAATGATAATGTAGGCGAAATAGACCATTATAAAAACCATGCCCTGCCACGGTTGCAGAATTCTTCTTTTGCCTATGAACATCCAGGCAAAAAGCATGATGGTGGCTAAAATAGCCATCCCGATATCCAGACTATTTTGCGGAGTAAAAGGCAGGGGTTTGATTATTGAACTTAAACCTAAAATCCAGAAGATGTTGAAGATGTTTGAACCCACGATGTTGCCCACGGCAATGTCGGCGTTTTTTCTGTAAGCGGCCATGGCCGAAGTGGCCAGTTCGGGCAAAGAAGTGCCCACGGCCACAATCGTCAGACCGATTAATGATTGGCTGACGCCAAAGGCTAAAGCCAGGGACATGGCGCCGTCAACAATCCACTTGCCGCCCAAACCTAAACCCGCCAGGCCGATAATAATGAAGATGATTGACTTCTTAAAACTTAAATTCCCGGGGGCAGAAACGGAACCGGTATCGGTTTGGTTTTTGGCGATGCTGAAAGAATAAAAAATAAAAATAATAAAGAAACCAATCAGGGCCAGCCCGTCAGTTCGGGTTAAAACATCCATTGGGCCCTGGTCAAGCCTGATGTCGTTGGCCATAACCCCGATCATTAAGGCGGCCAGCAAACTTAAGGGAATTTCTTTCCAGACGGTGCCTTTGGTTACTTTTAAAGGATAGATAAGGGCGGCAATGCCCAGAATCAGCAGAATATTGGCGATATTGGAGCCCAGGATGTTGCCGATGGCGATGGCTGAATTACCGGAGACGCTGGCAAAGAGGTTGACGAACATTTCCGGCATGGAAGTGCCGAAAGCAACCACCGTTAAACCGATGACCAGGTTGGAAATTTTGAATTTTTTGGCGATGGCCGAAGCGCCTTCCACTAATAAATCAGCGCCTTTAATCAGGATGATAAAGCCAATGATAAAGAGTAGATAAATCAGCATAATGTTTATATTATACTCTTTTTATTGAAGTTTTTCCATATAAAAATAACAAAAAAACCGGCTAAACCGGAATTATGGCTATCTTTAAGTTTTTTGTCCTGAAGTAGAATTCACTTTGTTCATTCACTTCAGGATTATAATTTTTATTTTGTTTGGCGAAACCATAAAGTTTTGCGCCCTGAAGTAGAAGCTCCTATGTCGCTTCACTTCAGGATTATAGTGAAGTCCCGCTAAGCGGGACGAAGCGAGCAAATACTTTATGGTGGGCGACAATGGAATCGAACCATTGACCTCGTCATTATCAGTGACGCGCTCTAACCAACTGAGCTAGTCGCCCTAAAGGTATTTTTTGTTTTATATAAATTAAAGTAGCTAAATTTTATATGTTCTAACCCCCGCCAAAGGCGGGTCCGCCTCTGGCGGAAACTGAGCTAGTCGCCCTAAAGAATAGAATCATCCGAAACTCCAAAGGAGTGAAGAATGATGGTGCCGCGGGGCGGAATTGAACCACCGACGCTTTGCTCTTTCCGCCTATATCTTTCGGCTTCGCCTCAAGATTTCGGCGGACAGGCAGGCAAACGCCCCGCCTGCCAAAGCCTAAGTAATTACTCTTTTAAAATGGACAATCTCCCCCTGGTGCCGCGGGGCGGAATTGAACCACCGACGCTTTGCTCTTCAGGCAAACGCTCTACCACTGAGCTACCGCGGCTTAATGGCGGCACCAGGGGATTATCGTATTAATGTTTTAAAAGAGTATTTAGTTTTTTGGCGTCGGGCAGGTCTACCACTTAAGCTACCGCGGCTCGTCGGAATTGCACTTCAGCTTTCGTCCCGACATATCGTCGGGACTTCAGCTTCCGTGGCATTCCTCCTCTTTTGCCTCATTCCAGCCTTCGGCTCGAATTCGGCAAATATTTATTATATATCAAATTCTTCCTTTTTCACCTCCTTTCGCTTACGCTTTAAGTCGGTGAGGGCATCCGGCAAGTTTACTATGTATTAAATTCTAACAAAATAAGCTGCGGCTAACAAGCCGCAGCCTTCTGTTTGACAGCTAAGTAAAGTGATAGAAGCCAGTTAATTCTTCCCGCTAAATTTGCCAAAGCAAATTTAGTCGAGCCGACCACTTAGTCTTTAAATTTTAAAAATTTAAAGAGTCTATCTCCCTAGAAAGGAGGTGATCCATCCACAGCTTCCGCTACGGATGCCTTGTTACGACTTCGTCCCTATCATCGATTTTACCTTCGTCCGGCCAAATAGCCAGCCTTCGGGTACCACCGACTCTCTTGACGTGACGGGCGGTGTGTACAAAGTCCGAGAACGTATTCACCGTGACGTAGCTGATTCACGGTTACTAGCGATTCCAGCTTCATGAGGTCGAATTGCAGACCTCAATCCGAACTGAGACGAGTTTTGATGGGATTAGCTCCACCTTACGGTTTGGCAAACCCTTTGTACTCGCCATTGTAGCACGTGTGTGGCCCAGGGCGTAAGAGCCATGCTGATTTGACGTCATCCCCACCTTCCTCCCCGTTATCCGAGGCAGTTCTCTATGAATATTTAACATAGAGTAGGGGTTGCGCTCGTTAAAGGACTTAACCCAACATCTCACGACACGAGCTGACGACAACCATGCAGCACCTGTTACTGGGTTCCTTGCGGCACTCCCGACTTTCACCGGGATTCCCAGAATGTCAAGCCCTGGTAAGGTTCCTCGCTTATTGTCGAATTAAACCACATGCTCCACCGCTTGTGCGGACTCCCGTCAATTCCTTTGAGTTTTAGCCTTGCGGCCGTACTCCCCAGGTGGGGCACTTAAGGCGTTAGCTTAGGTTGACAACACTGGAAGGGTCGAAACTTCCAATGTTCAGTGCCCATCGTTTACAGCGTGGACTACTGGGGTATCTAATCCCATTCGCTACCCACGCTTTCGTCCTATGAGCGTCAGATTCGTTCTAGCAAGCTGCCTTCGCTGTTGGTGTTCTAGCCGATATCAACGCATTTTACTACTACACCGGCCATTCCGCTTGCCTCTACCGATCTCTAGTCTGGCAGTTTTTTTGGCGGCCCCCGAGTTGAGCTCGGGGATTTAACCAAAAACTTACCGGACCGCTTGGGGACGCTTTACACCCAATAAATCCGGATAACGCTTGGGGCCCTCGTATTACCGCTGCTGCTGGCACGAGGTTAGCAGCCCCTTATTCTTCAGGTACCGTCACGAATTCGTCCCTGATAAAAGCAGTTTACACCCCGAAGGGCTTCTTCCTGCACGCGGCGTCGCTCCGTCAGCCTTGCGGCCATTGCGGAATATTCTTGACTGCAGCCTCCCGTAGGAGTCTGGGCAGTATCTCAGTCCCAGTGAGACGGGTCATGCTCTAACACCCGCTAACCGTCAAAGCCTTGGTGGGCCGTTACCCCGCCAACAAGCTGATGGTCCATAAGCCCCTCCCTAACCGTCGGAACTTTACATTACGCAATTAATGCGCAATGACTATCGGGTATTATCTCGGATTTCTCCGAGTTATGCCCGAGTTAGGGGTAGGTTACTAATGTGTTACTCTCCCGTTTGCCTCGCATCAAGCTAAAAGCTTGACACGATCGACTTGCATGCCTTAGACACGCCGCCAGCGTTCATCCTGAGCCAGGATCAAACTCTCATTTAAGATAAGGCATTTTATTGTTTCAACTTCCAAGAGTTCGGAAGTTAAGATGGACAGCCTTAATTAGTCCACCTTTGCTCAAAAGAATTAACTTATATTTTGGTGCTTCTTATCACTTTATTCAACTGTCAAAGTTCTTTCTTGTTCTTATTTAGAACAAAAAACAGCGGACTTCAATTGCTGTTTGCCTTAAAGATTATCAGCTTCCCGATGTCTTAAGGCCTTTAGTCAGTTAAAACCCTCTGTTTTTCTCCAAAAAAGTTTGATTTTTTAGGTAAATTTAGAGAATTTTTTGTGGATTATTTTTTTAAAATTCGACGCTTAAGGAAGAACCTGCGGGCATTATATACAACAAAAAACCCTTTGTCAAGGGCTTTTTGTTGAAAAATGGTTGATAAGATTAAAGGCTGAAATTTGCCTCTCCCCGGTAGATTTTATGGGCCTCTTCGGCCTCGGCGTCGGCAAAAGTCACGGCGGCAATGGCCTTGCAAAAGTTAATCGCTTCGGCCAGGGGTTTTTGGTGGATGTTTCGGCCGGTGGCGTTGCCCACGGCGCCGGCCACGGTAATTTGCTTATGGAGCCGCTCCAGAAATTCTCTCGGGTCGGTGGAACTGCCGCCGGCGCAAATCACGCCGGTCCGGCCGGCCGCCAGCACCGCTTCTTTCAAAATTTCTTCCGATTTGGCGCCTTCCTTTTTAGGATAATTGACTTTGATAAAATCACTTCCCAGGGCGCAGGCCAGGCCGCAGGCGCCGGCAATCAGATGAGGTTCTTTTTCATCCGGCACGGCCTTGCCTCTGGGATAAATCCAGATAACAGTAACTAAGCCTTGTTGGTGAGCTTCAAAAACAACCCGGGCCGCTTCGGTCAGCATGTCTTTTTCAAACTCGCTGCCCAGATAAATGGTATAGCCGACGGCCAGGATGTTCAAGCCGTTATTTTTTAATTTTATTACCTGTTCCACGGAGGCCAGGCTGGCGCTTAGGGGATCCAGCTGTTCGGTTTTAACCAGATTGGATTTGGAGTTAAGTTTAATTAGCAGGGGAACGTTGGGATAGCTGGGCGCGTATCTGGCGGCATAGCCGGCCTGAACGGCCAAACAGCTTACCGGGGAAGCTTCGGCGATTTTAAAGAGATGCTCAGGGTCGGCGTCAGCTTCGGCGATTTTGTCAAAACCGTCGTAGAAGTCATCGTTAAGATGTTCAATTTTCTGGTCGCCGGCAAAAAGCATCAGGCGTCCGGTCTGCCTGGTCAGCTCCAGATAATTTTTTAAATACTCCCGGCGCTTGTCTTTGGCAACGTCGGCGGGGATGATAATGTCCCGGTCAGTTATTTTTTTAATGGTCATATGATTTGTTTAATAATGAATATTATAATTTAAACTTTAAATAAATCCGAAATCCGAAGCGCCAAATCCTATTATTTTAATAAACTTTCTATCTTCTCCACCTCGCTCTTATTGCCGATGTACAATGGCGTGCGCTGATGCAGTTCACTCGGTTGGATGGCCAGAATTCTTTTTTGTCCATCGGAAGCTTGGCCGCCGGCCTGTTCCGTCAGCCAGGCCATGGTATTGGCTTCATACATCAGCCTTAATTTACCGTCGGGATTTTTAGCGGTGGAGGGATAAATGAAAATGCCGCCATAGAGCAGATTGCGGTGAATATCGGCCACCAGCGAGCCGATGTAGCGAGCCGAAACTTTGCCTTCGGTTTTTAGTTCGTCAATGTATTTTCTGACCCCGCCTGGCCAGTTGTGATAATCCCGCTCGTTGACGCTGTAAATTTTATTTTCGTCCGGAATGGTTATGTGGTCGTTGGTCAGTAAAAATTCTCCGATGGACGGATCCAGGGTAAAGCCGTAAACGCCCTGGCCGGTGGTGTAAACGAACATGGTGCTGGAACCGTAAATCAGATAACCGGCGGCCACCTGCTTTACGCCGGGCTGCAGCAAATCTTCCAATCGGCCCGGCCCGGTTTTAGTCGTCCTTTTGTAAACGGAAAAGATGCTGCCGACCGAAACGTTGGCGTCAATGTTGGAAGAGCCGTCCAAAGGGTCAAAAAGCATGACATAATCGCCCAAGGGTTTTTCTCCGGCCAGCTTGATTAAGCCCTCCTCTTCTTCCGAGGCCATGGCGCACAAGTGCCCGGAGTGTCCCAGGACGTTGGTAAAAGTGTTTTGGGTAAAAACGTCCAGCTTGGCCACCTTGTCTCCGGAAGCGTTGGTACTGCCGGAAAAGCCGTAAATTTCGGCAATGCCGGCTTTGTTGACCTCGCGGGAAATGATTTTGCCCACCAGGGCAATCTCATACAGCAATTCGGAAAAAACGCCACGGGAATCAGGATAATTTTTTTGTTGTCTCCAGATATGCTGGATTAAAGTAATGTTTTCCATAGGTGGTAATATTATATCATTATCTTATTTTTTAGCAAAAAACCTTGACATTATCAGCTTTTTATGTTAAGGTAGCCGGTTAATAAATCGCTTGGAACATTCCGGGCGATTTTTATTTTTTATTTTTTTTTCGCCAGTCCTCAATTTTTTGATGATTGCCCGAAAGCAGAATTTTAGGTACTGGCCAGCCGTTGAATTCTTCCGGCTTGGTGTATTGCGGATATTCCACCACGTCCGATTTTTCTCCTGAAAAAGTTTCGTACTCGGTGGATTCAATCTTGCCTAAAACGCCGGGCAAAAGTCTGGCCGTGGCTTCAATGATTATGGCGGCCGGCAGTTCACCGCCGGATAAAACATAAGGCCCGACGGAGACTTTTTCGTCAATCAAATTATCAACGCGGGCGTCAATGCCCTCATAGCGTCCGCAGATAAAAATCAGCTGGTCCAGCCTGGAAAATTTTTTGGCCATTTTTTGATTAAACTGACGGCCAGCCGGATCAAGTAAAATAACCTTAGCTTTTTTCTTCCGTCTGATTGATTTCAGGCATTTATAAATCGGCTCCACCATCAAAACCATACCCGGTCCGCCGCCGTAAGGCGTGTCGTCAACCTGCTTATGTCTGCCTTCGGCAAACTCGCGGATATCGTGAGATTGGATTTTAATCAAACCGGCGGCAACGGCCCGCTTTAAAATGGATTCGTTAAAGTAAGAATCCAGAATTTGCGGAAAAATTGTCAGAATGTTGAATTTCATAAAGGGATGTTTACTATATTAAATCATAAATTAAAACCCCCCGCAATAACGGGGGATTTTAATTTTATTCTAAAGTTTTATTTATAACTTTAAGTCGTCAACAACGCTGGTGTCAACTTCCTCTTCTTCTTTGCGCTGTTCCCTTCTGGGACCCCTGGTGGAGCCTTCCGGTTCAAAGATTTTGAGGTTGACTCTGGCGTTGTTTTTGGCGCCCACGACTCTTAACAGAGTTCTGACGGCGCGCGCGGTTTGGCCCTGTCGGCCGATAACTTGACCCATGTCTGCCGGGTCGACCTTGAGGGTGAGCAGAACGCCCATCTCATCAATCGTTCGTTCGATTTCAACCTTGTCTGGTGTGGCCACCAGGGATTTAACGACGAACTCAAGAAACTCTTGGTCTAATTCTTTCTTAGCCATGATTTCATCAGTTAATTATTATTTAACGGTTTTATGAACCGTTATTTGTTAACGTAAATTGTATTATACACCCAACGGACGATTTGTCAATTCAGCCCTGTTTTCTAGGTTTTTGCCTCTTCCGGCCGGTCTTTTTCCGAGGCTTCCGCTCCAGGCTCTTTAACCGCCGGTTCCGCCAGTTTTTCTTCGGCTACCGCCTTGGCCTCCATCTTCGCCCGCCGTGTTTTGGAAATTTTAACGGCTTTCTTCTTGGTCTTTGTTTCTATCACTCCTTCTTTAATAAAAAGATTATGGACGCTGTTGGAAGCTTGCGCGCCGACCGAAAACCAGTATTTGATTCGGTCCGTTTTTAATTTGGCCTCTTTGGTGCGCGGATTGTAGGTGCCCAAAAGCTCCAGGTAGTCGCCCCAGGGATCTTTGTGCTTTTCGGAAATCAGTATCCGGTAATAGGGCTGTTTTTTCTTGCCCGTTCTGGAAAATCTAATCATTAACATAGGTAAATCGTTTGGTTTTAATGGTTAAGCTCGAACGCCGTCGAGAGAGCATAGGTGACGAATTTAGGCTTATTATAGTAAAAAAAGACTTATTGTCAAGTCCAAATTACGTTATTGATTATTCCCCGGCCAGTTGGTCGGCTTCTTTAAGGTTAACAGACAGCAGTTTGGAAACGCCGTCCGAGCCCATGGTGACGCCGTATAAAATGGCGGCCTGGTGCATGGTGGCCCGGTTATGGGTAATGCAAATGAACTGGGTCCGGTCGGAGAGGTCGGCCACGATTTTGGCAAAGCGTTCGGAGTTGGCTTCGTCCAGAGCGGCGTCCACTTCGTCCAGAATCACGAACGGCGAAGGATTGTTGGCGATAATGGCCGAAATCAGGGCGATGGAAGTAAGGGCCTTTTCGCCGCCCGAGAGCATATTTAAGAATCGGAGTTTTTTGCCCGGCGGCGTGGCCTGGATTTCGATGCCGTATTCAATTCTTTTGATTTTATTTTTTGCGGCTGGTTTTTCCGCCGAGATTTCCTCGGTCTTTGAATCAGTTGTCAGGGACTCTGCCTCGGCTTCGTCAATAATCTCCTTTTTCTGCAAAATCAATTTGGCGCTGCCGCCGTCAAACAGGATTTTAAAATAATGCTGGAATTTCTCGTTGATTTTATTGAAGGTCACCTCAAACTGTCGGGTGATTTTTTCGTCCAGTTCGTCAATCAACTGCTCGCAGGACTCAATCGCCTGGCGCAGGTCGATGGTCTGTTCGGAGAGGAAGGCGTGGCGGTCGCGGACTTCTTTGAATTCTTCCAGTACTTCGTCGTCAATGCCGCCGATTACCGCCAGCTGGTTTTTGAGCCGGGCGATTTCCGCTTCATGAGCCGAGGCGTCAATCTTAGGCAGTTGCTCCAGCTCTTTAAACTGTCCGACAAAATCGTTTAGGATTTCCTTGGCCAGATTTTCCAGCCGCGTTTCCGCTTTGGCCAGCTCTATTTTAACCTCGTTTATTTTTAAATTATGGGAGTTGAGCTTGAACTGTTGGCCGCGCAAATTCTGCTGGACTTCAATAAATTTATTTTTTTTGATGGCCTGGTCTTGCGAGAATTTTTCCAGACGATTTTCCATCGCTTTCAGGGCGGCGGTAAGTTCTTTCAGTTTGGCTTCCGTTGTTTGTTTTTGTTGATTGAGATTCTGGCTGGCTTCGGCCGAATCGGTTGAAAAAGAGCCCAGTTCATTTTTCAGTTTGGCCTGTTCCTGGCTCAATTTGGCCTTTTCCCGTTCCAGGGATTCGGTTTTTTGCCGGGCCAGCTCCATAGCCAATTTTAAATCTTGAACTTCGTTGACCAAGGAATCTTTGGTGGTCAGAAAATCGTTAAGCTTTTCCCGCAAAGCGAAAATGTCTTGGTCGGTCTGCCCGGCGGCTTCTTCCATTTTGGCGCTTAAATCTTTGATTTCTTCCAAGAGCCGGCCGGCTTTTTTCTTGAGCCGGTCAAGGTCGTCTTGGTTTTGCGCCCTGGCGAAATCTTCCACAAAATCCCGCTGGCCGTTGTAAAGATTTTTGATTTTTTCTTTGAGATGAGCCAGGGAGACTTTTTCGGTTTGTGACAGATTTTTTTGCGCGGCGTCGAGTTTTTCCCGCAATGTTTTGAATTCGTCCAAGACTTCTTTTTGTTCGAGTTGTTTAATTTCCAGCAACTTGGTGATTTTTTCCTCGTCCGTCAGCTGTTGTTTAAGCCTGGTTTCGGTTTGGAGCAATTCTTCGTTCACTTCCCGCAATTTATTTTTCAGCCAGACCAAATCCATTTTGCCGGCTTTGGTTAAATCCAAATCTATTTTGCCGTTAATCAAAGCCAGTTCGCCGGTCAGGCGGTTTTTTTCGGCGGTTAAATTTTGAGACTCGCTTTGCAGCCTGGCAAAAGCCCCGGCCTCGGTATCGCCGATTTGTTCGGCGTCAATGGCCTTTTCCAATCGGACGATGTCCGTTTCCAGCCGTTGTTTTTCTTTATTCAAATCGTTAAGTTCGTCGTTTAAGCCCGCCAGCTTGTTTTTTAACTCGCCTTTGAGCCGGCTGTAATATTCCGTCTGCAGTTGGTTAAGGGAATTTTCTATTTCTTCTTTTCTTTCCAGCCTTTTGACCTGGCGGTTGAGCGAGCGCAAGCGGGGTTCGATTTCCTGGATAAGCTGTTCGGACTGGACCAGGTTTTCCCGGCTTCGTTCCAGTTTTAAAACCGCCTGGTCTTTTTTGATTTGATACTGGCGCACGCCGGTGGCCTCGTCAAAGAGTTCTTTTCTTTCGGCTGGCGAGGAAGTCAACACCGAGTCAATCATACCCTGGCCGATGATGGAATAGCTTCTTTGGCCGAAGTTGGATTTGGCCAGCATCAGCTGGACGTCGGTCAGCCGGACTTTGTTTTTGTTCATCAGGTATTCGCTTTCGCCGTTTCTATAAATTCTTCTGGTAATGACGATTTCGCGGTAATCCAGGGGAGCGCTGCCGTCGGTATTGTCCAGATACAGATTAACTTCGGCAAACCCCAACTGGGCTTTTTTGCTGGAGCCGGAAAAGATGACGTCCTGGGTTTTTTTGCCGCGCAGGGTCTTCATACTTTGTTCGCCCAAAACCCAGCGGACGGCGTCGGCCGTGTTGGACTTGCCGCTGCCGTTCGGGCCGACAATGGCCGTGAGTTCTTGGTTGAATTCCAAAACCGTCTTTTCGGCAAAAGATTTAAAGCCCTGAATTTCCAGCTTGGATAAATACATAAGGCATTAAGATTTATAAAAGCGGATAGTTAGTCCGCCAACTTACTCGCATATTATAGCATTTTCTAAAGATTTACATAAGCCTGCCAGCCGATTTGTCGGTATTTTTCAGCCTCTTTTTCCGGTTCAGCCGCTTCGTAAATGCCCCGGCCGACAATAATGACGTCGGAGCCGTTTTTTATCACTTTTTCCGGAGCGTTATATTGCTGTTTCAGATTGTCGGCGCCTTCGGCCAGTTTGACGCCCGGCGTCATGGTGATGAATTTATCATCATCAGTCAGTTTATGTTGAGCGATAAAGCCGATGACGAAATCGTCGTATTGTCCGGCCAGTTCCACGGCTTTTTGGGTGTAGTCGCCGGTAGCCAGATTGCCGGCCGAGCTCATTTCGGCCAAGAGCAACAGGCCGCGGCCTTTGGGCAGGCCGATTTCGGCCAGACCTTCAATAATGCCGGGCCCGGGAATGATGTGGGCGTTAATGATGTCGGCCCAGTCCGCGATTTTATACAAACCTTGGGCGTATTGATTTTTAACCGTGTGGCCGATGTCGGCAAACTTGCGGTCTTCAAAAATCAAAAAGTCATGCTTATTTTTGAGCTCATCCAGTTTTTCGGCAAAATTATCCGGCAGGTTGGAAATTATGTCAATATGGGTTTTGAGAACGCAGATTTGACCGCCGATTTTGTCAATTAAGTCCGTTAAGCCATTAAAGTCCGTTAAGTCCGCCGCCAGGCAAAGATTGGTCTGTTTTTCGGCCATCAGCTTAAACAGCCGTTTGGCCGTCGGGTTGGCGGTTGATTGTGAGCGTTGTTGGTAATCCATAGTTTTTGTATAGCCGACGGTTTAAAACCGTCGGCTAAACTTAACATTAATTTTGGTTAAATTCCGTATTGTTTTAAATATTCTTTAATTTCCGCGGCTTTGTTTTTAGTCAGATAAACCCGGCCCGCTTCGCCTTCAGCTTCTTGAGGCGAGCCCGCTTCGCCTTCAGCTTTTCGAGGCGAGCCGTCCATTTTCTTATCCGTCAGATATTCCAGAATTTCATTAATGGAAACAATGGCTTTAACCGGAAAACCCAGCTTGTCTTCAATGTTTTTAAAAGCGTCCAGACCCTCGGCGGTTTTTTCCTGGCGGTTGACGGCCACCACCAGCCCTTTATATTCAACTTTGGCCAGTTTGTTGATCAGTTCCACGGTTTCAAACTTGGTGGCGCCGTCGGTAGTGACGTCGTCAATCATAATCAGTCTGTCGCCGTCGGCCAATTGGTGGCCCACGGTGATTTTTTTGTCGGCGTGGTCTTTTATCTCTTTTCTGTTGAAAGTATAAAATTTATCCAGCCCGAAATCATGGTGCAGGGCAATTACGGCGGCCACGGCCAGAGAAATGCCTTTGTAGGCCGGTCCGAAAATAACGTCAAAATCATCCCCGAATTCTTCTTTAATCAAAGCGGCGTAAAAATAACCCAAGCGGGCAATGGCCCGGCCGGTGGCAAAAACGCCGGTGTTGATGAAGTAAGGGGACGGCCGTCCGCTTTTTAGGGTAAAATCGCCGAACTGCAGAGCCTGATTGGCAATCAGAAAGTCAATGAATTGTTGTTTGTAATTTTGCATAAGTTAGCTGGTTAGTTAGATTTTGCAACTGTCCGCTTTTTGCCGTTTGTCATCAAAATAAATTTTTTGGCCGGAGGCGTCGCGGTAGTATTGGCCGAATTCGGTTATTTGATTGGCCAGCTGATTGGTAACTACCGGCCCGGCCTGGCACAAACACAGGCCGATTGGGTCCACGCAACATTTGCCGCAGACGCCAAGGCCGCATTTCATGTAGCGTTCCATGGAAATCTGGCAGAAGATATTTTTATTTAAGGTTAAATCAACCAACCTTTTTAAAAGCAGTTCCGGGCCGCAGGCGTAGAGGCCGTCATATGGCTCCGCTTTGATTTTATCTTCAATTAAATCCCAGACATGTTCATATTTTTGATTTTGAAAGCGGTGAAAAACCTTAACCCCTTTGTCGGCCAAAAATCGTTCAAAAATTATTTCTTCGGCGATTCTGGCCGCCAGGATAAAATCCACTTCCAGACCTTGTTCGCGGGCGGCCTGGGCCAGAAAAACCACCGAGGGCGTGCCGCAACCGCCGCCAATCAGCAGAATTTTTTTCTTATTTTTAAAATTGTAATAAGTGCCCAAAGGTCCTAAAAATCCCAACCGGTCGCCGGCTTTAGCGGCAAATAATTTAGCGGTAAATTCGCCTCTTTTTAAAACGGCGAGGGCGAATTCGCTTTGAGTTTGCCAGGCGATGGAAAAGGGCTTTAAATCCACGCCGGGTAGCCAGAGCATCAGATACTGCCCGGGTCGGCCCGCAAGAGGATACTCAAAAACAAAAGTTTTGTAGCCGGGGGCTTCGTCAATAATTTTTTTGATTTTAACGATGGTTGGTTGCGCCGGATTTTTAATTGACATAATTTATTAGTGAGCCAGGCCGATGACCTCGGTTATTTTTTTATAATTGTTTTCTTCGAGCCAGCCGGCGGCCTCCCGGGTGATTTTATTAAAAACGGAAGCTCCGCCAATAAAGACCGCCGTGCCCAAAGCTACGGCTTGGGCGCCGGCCATCATCATTTCAATCAAATCCCGGCCGGAGGCGACGCCGCCGCAGCCGATAATCGGAATTTTAACCGTTTGATACAAATCATAAACGCAGCGGACGGCAATCGGCCGCAAGGCCGCGCCGGAAACGCCGCCCATTTTAAAGCCCAAAATCGGCTTGGCGGTTTCAATGTCAATAATCATGCCCGGGCCCATGGAATTGCCGGCGACAATGGCGTCGGCGCCGGCCGCTTCGGCCGCTTGAGCGACTTTTAGATTATTTTGATGGGTTGGGGAAATCTTTATCCAGATGGGCAGGCCGGTCAGTTTTTTAACGGCGGCGGTGATGGCCGCGGCCATTTGCGGCGTATGCTGTCCGCCCAGGGAACCGAAGCCGGGCGTATGCGGGCAGGACAGGGGAATTTCCATGGCCGCAAAACCGCAGTCCTTGATTTGTTCCACCACCGCTTGAAAATCTTCAATGGATTGGCCGATGACGCTGGCGATGACCGGCGCGCCGACTGTTTGGGCGTTTTGGAATTCCTCTTTGGCTTTTTGGGCGCCGGGATTGGAATAGCCCACGGCATTGAGCATGCCCGCTTCATAAGTAATGATAATCGGCGCCGGGTGGCCCTGCCTGGGCAAGGCGGAAATGGATTTGGTAGTCACGGCGCCGGCGCCGTTATTAACCACGTTTTTTAAAGAAGCTTTGGTGACCCCTAAAATGCCCGAAGCCAGAATGGTCGGGTTTTTTAAGTTAAGTCCGTTAATGGTAACGTTTAAGTCCGCGGTCATTACAGGGGTTTATCAATTTTATAATATCTTAGACTTTCCTGCGGCTTGCCGCAGGAAACTTCATTGGCCCCGGCGGCCGACTCGCCCAAAGCTTCCAGTTGACTTAAGGTGGTGCACTTGGGGCCGGAAGCGTTAAACAGGGGATTATTCAGTTTAAGGCCGGCGATAGCGGTGTTTAAATTGACGGTCATGTTTTAGATGTTAATGCCCAAAAGCCAAAGCATGATGGCCTTTTCGGAATGCAGACGGTTTTCGGCCTGGTCAAAGACAATGCTTTGGGGACCGTCAATAACTTCCGCGGTTTGTTCAAAACCTCGTAGTGCCGGCAGACAGTTCATAAAGACGGCATCGGCTTTGGCGTTGGCCATCACCTCATTATTAACCTGAAAAGGTTTTAACAGTTTAAGACGTTCTTCTTTTTCGTCTTCCGGTATGTGATAGCTCATCCAGGAATCGGTGTAGATAACGTCCGCGCCGGCCGCCGCTTCTTTGGCGTTATGAATTATTTTTAGCGAACCGCCAGTCTGCCGGTTGATTTTATTAGCTTCCCCAAGCACTTCTTTGAGCGGCTTGAGTTTGTCGTTGTCGGGACAGCCGATTTTCATATGCATACCCAAGAGCGCTGCGCCGTGTATCAGTGAATAAGTCACGTTGTTTTCCGCGTCGCCCAGATAAGTCAGGATTTTGCCGGCTAAATCTTCGCCTTTCTTTTCCTGAACGGTAAAGAGGTCGCAGATTATCTGGCAGGGATGATGTTTGTCGGAGAGGGCGTCAATAACCGGCACCGTGCAATTGGCCGCCAGTTTTTTGGTATCCTCAAAAGTTTTCAGCCGGGCCATGACCAGATCGCAGTAGCGCGAAACCACCTTGCCGGTGTCTTCAATCGATTCTTTTTTGCCCAAAGGTCCGGTGGAGATGTTATAATAAATGGCGTGGCCGCCCAGCTGGGTCATGCCTACTTCAAAACTGACCCGGGTTCTTAGGGAAGGTTTTTCAAAAAACATCAGCAGGGTTTTGTTTTTGAGATAATTCTGTTCCAGCCCCTGTTGTTGTTTTTCTTTGATCCGCTTGGTCATGTTTAGTAGGGTTTTGAGTTCTGCCGGCTTAAGTTCGGCCAGAGAAAGCAAATTTTTTTTCATGGATTTTTTTATTTATTGTTTATTTTATAAATTTTATTATTAAGAATCGTAGCCACCGGCCAGCCGGTTAATTCCCGCCCTTCATAAGGCGTCCAGCCGCATTTGGTTTTTAAATTTTTTTTTAAAACTTTTTTCCTTAAGTTTAAATCAACAATGGTGCCGTATTTTTTTAGACCTTTGAGGCGGAAGATTTTTATCGGATTATTATGCATCAGTTTAATTAATTTTTTTAGGGTAATTCTTTTATTTTTAACCGCGTTAAGCATTAGCGGCAAGACCGTGTCGATTTCTGGAATGCCCGAGGGCGCTTTGGCGTAAGCTTGTTTTTTTTCTTTTGGCAGATGAGGCGCGTGATCGGTGGCCAAAACGTCAATGGTGCCGTCTGCTAGGGCGCGCCAAAGCGCCTGATTATCTTTTTTAGTTCTAACCGGCGGGTTGACCTTGATAAAATTTTTCCATTTTTTATAGTCGTCGGTATTTAAAAATAAATGATGAGGCGTGACCTCGGCATAAATTTTCAGCCCCCGCGCCTTGGCTTTTTTGATAATTTTGATTTCTTTGGCCGTGGAAACATGGCAGATATAGACCCGGCGGTTGTATTTTTGAGCCAGAGCGATGATTTTTTTCAGGGTGCGGACGGCTACTTCATTATTTCTGATTTCGGAGTGTTTAACGGCTCCTTTGAGCCGACGGAATTTTTTCTCCCTAACTTTGATCAGTTCTTCGTCTTCGGCATGAAAAGCCAGCAGTCCCGGCCAGGCTTTGAATATTTTTTCCAGTTGCTCGGCTTTGTCCACCAGCAGATTGCCGGTGCTGGATCCGACATAAACCTTGAGCCCCGCCACTTTATTTTTTAAATTTTTATCGGGCAGCTTGGCGGTAGTGGCGCCCAGATAAAGAAAATATTTTATCGGCAAGGCAAGTTGTCGGTTAATCAGTTTTATTTTTTGATTGAGAGTTTTTTTATCGACAATGGACGGCGAATTGTTGGGCATGTCAATAACCGCCGGAATGCCGCCGTTCAGCATGGCCCGGGCGGCGCTGCGCCAGTTCTCTTTATATTCAGAACCCGGCGTGCGGAAATGAACGTGGGAGTCAATCAGACAGGGCAATAGTTCAAGCCCCTTTTTAGCTAAAAATCTTTTGGCTTGAGGCCAGTTATTTTGCCGGAGCAATTTTTGAGTTTGGTTAAGCCAGATAGTCATAAATTTCTTCCTGACTGAACAGTCTTTCACAATGATGGCATTTCAGCTGAAATTTATTATTCTTAAAAATCGTCAGGAATTTAGTGCCACCCTGTTCTTTATTGGTAATGCATTTGGGATTAGGGCAGGTAATAATGTCAGTCAGGATATCGGGGACGGCCACCTTGAATTTTTTTATCACCTGATAGTTTTTAATGATGTTGATTTTGGCCAGTGGCGCTATTAGGGCCACCTGGTTGACCTGGCCGGAGTTGAGCTCCAGGTTTTCAATTTTGATAAGGTCTTTTTTGCCGTGAGTTTTACTGGGCAGATTCTTGCCGATGGTAATGACTTCTTCAAAATTTTGCAGTTTCAAGATGTTGATTATTCTTAGGGCCTTGCCGGCCGGGATGTGGTCAATAACCGTGCCGTTTTTTATGGCCAAGACTTTTAATGTTTTTTCCATATGGTTAAGAGATTTTATTTAATAACAGCGACAACAGCGCCTGCCTTAGATAAAGGCCGTTTTGGGCCTGCTGGAAATAGTAGGCGTATTTGGTTTCGTCCACCTTTTTTTCAATTTCATTGACTCGGGGCAGGGGATGAAGAACTTTAAGGTTGGGTTTGGCCTTGGTTAAATCCCCGGCTTTGAGGATAAAGGCGTTTTTGACCTTTTCGTAATCCAGCGGATCGGCAAAACGTTCTTTTTGGATGCGGGTCATGTAGAGGATGTCCACTTTATTTAAAATCCGGTCAAAACTTTCCAGTTCGCTGAACTGGATTTTCTTTTCTTTTAGTTCTTCCTTAATGGCCTCGGGCATTTTTAAGCTGGCGGGCGAGACAAAATAAAATTTGCTTTTAAAATGGGTCATGGCCTGGGTCAGGGAATGGACGGTCCGGCCGTATTTAAGGTCGCCGACCATGGCGATGGTCAGGTTATTTAATTTTTTTTGGCACTCCTGGATGGTAAAGAGATCCAAAAGCGTTTGAGTGGGATGCTGATTGGCGCCGTCGCCGGCGTTAATTACCGGCCGTTCGGTCGCCTCGGCCGTAAAGCGGGCCGCACCCTCCAGATTATGTCTGATGACTATGACATCGGCGTATCTTTCCATCATTTTAATGGTGTCGTACAGACTTTCTCCCTTGGTGACGGAAGTGGTTTCCATATTCTCAAAACTTAGCACATCTCCGCCCAGATGCTTCATAGCCGATTCAAAAGAGAATTTTGTTCTGGTTGACGGTTCAAAAAATAGACTGGCCATTACCTTACCTTTAAGTAAACCGTCTTTATTTTTTAGTTTTTTTATTTTTTCAGTCAGTTTTAGGAGGTAGATAATTTCCTCCTTGGTTAAATCTTGGATGGAAACTATGTCCTTATGTTTAAACTTTTTGGTCATATTGTTTAATTAATTAAAAATTTTGATAAAAAAAATAATCCCGGAAGCGGGATTAATTAATTTGGGAAATACCATCCCTGGCCGCCGAATCGGCAGTCGGATTTTCTTAACCTAATTATGCGCAAGTATTCGGGCATTTCAATTAGTATAGCCCTTTTGTTTTTTCGGGTCAACCCTCGTTTTACCAGCCTTTGTTTTCCAGGGCTTTTTCAGCGGCGTTCACCTGAGCTTCCTGTTTAGAGGTGCCTTCGCCTTCGGCGACCAGTTCCTGCTCCAGATAAACCCCGATTTTAAAATATTTGTTATGGTCGGGGCCGGTTTCTTCCAGAACTTTGTAAGTCGGGGTGACACTGCGGTTTTCCTGGGCCCGTTCCTGGAATTTGCTTTTCGGGTCCAAATACAGATGATTGGCCAGAATATAGGGCAACTGGCTTAAAATATGTTCATTGATGAATTTTTTAGCCGCCTCAATGCCCTGGTCCAGATAAATCGCCCCGATCAGGGCTTCCACGGCGTTGGCCAGGATGTAATTTCTGGCTTTGGGATTGGTGTCTTGCTGTTCGCCCTTGCTTAAGTACATGAACTCCTCTATTTTCAGCCTGGCCGAAACTTCGGCCAGCATTTTGGCGTTAACCAGGCTGGCTCGCCAGTTGGTCAGGTCGCCTTCGGGATGCGGATAATTTTTGTAAAGATATTCCGTGGTAATAAGTTCCAAAACGGCGTCGCCCAAAAATTCCAGGCGTTCATTATGGTCCAGTTCAAAGTTTTTGTGTTCGTTTAAGTAGGAGCGATGGACGACGGCCATCTTTAACAAGTCCTGGTTGTTGAATTTTACGCCCAGGTTTTTTTCCAGATTTTTAAAGTTTTTCATAGATAAAATTCGGAAGTTGGAAATTAGATGAGAGAAGGATTTCCATCCTCTAATTTCAAACTTCTCAATTATTAATGTTTTCAGCCAGAGGCTGATCCCCGCCTGCCGTCGGGCACGGCGCCTTCGGCGGAAAGTTTTTTTAAAGCCGCCTTGAAGATTTCCAAAGCATTCTCATAGCTGATGATTTTTAAAGCCTCTTCTTTATCCGCCCATTTGGCGTCTTTGACTTCCGGTTCCTTGGTAATTTTTAATTCTTGGTCGGCGGTTTCCATTAGATAATAATAGACGGTTTTGGGCACCGGCGCTTTGTTGGGTTCCTTGACTTTAATGTCAATGCTACCCAGGTAGCCGCAACTTTTAGCCCGGGTGAGGCCGGTTTCCTCGCCGACCTCCCTTAAGGCGGCTTTTTCTTTATCCTCGCCTGGTTCAATGTGTCCCTTGGGGAAAGTCCATTTGTCGTAGGCGTCCAAGATCAGGGCGAATTTGTATTCCGCCCCTTCTTTTTTATAAACCACGCCGCCGGCCGAAAATTCCTGGGCCGGTTCGGTTTCGCATTCTTTTTTTTCGCCTGCCGCCTGCATGTCTTTATAGACGCTGCCCAAAACGCCGTTGACGAATTTGCCGGAAGATTCGCCGCCGTATTTTTTGGCCACTTCAATGGCTTCGTTAATGGCCACTTTGGGCGGAATGGCGGGATCGTATTTAAGTTCAAAGATGCCGATTCTCAAAACGTTTCTATCCACGGTGGTTATTTGTTCCAACGGCCACTCCGGAGCGTATTTGGTGATTAACCGGTCCAATTCTTGAACTTTTTTAACCACGCCCGCCAAAAGATCCCGGGAAAATTCCTGGTCGTCAAAATCGGGAGCAAATTCTTCTTTATTGTATTCCAGAATCTTCTGAACGTTTTCGGATTTATCGTTGAAATCCCACTGGAACAGGCTTTGCAAGACCAAAGTTCTGGCTAAATGCCGGTTGGACATAAGGCGTTAAGTGTTAAGTCTTCTTTTTCTTTTTATCCAAAGCCGATTTTACCTTTAAAACCTGACGGCCTTTGTAGTGGCCGCAGTTGGCGCAGGCGGTATGGCTTTTAACCGGAGTTTGGCAGTTGGCGCAAAGTTTAACCGAGCCTGTTTTTAGGGCGAAATGAGAGGCCCGCCTTCTTTTGGACGACTTGGTTCTTTTCTTGGATGGTAATCCCATAAGGTTTTATAATTTAGCTTTTATAATTGGTAATAGTATAGGTAAAAGGGGCGGGAATGTCAATTTTGGCCCGGTCGGACAGGCTTTTTTGGGCCAATTTAATCTAAATTAACGGTCTGGAAACAAGGTCTTGACAAAAATTTTTAATGTGTTATACTTTCTTGTTCTTTAAATAAAAATTTTTGGATTGACCGCCTTTGGCTTCTGCGTCCACGACAAGCATGGGGATTATTGTTAGCATAATTATCCGGCTTTTCTTTTAGAATCGCTCGATACGTGCTAGCAATAATTTTCTTGGGCGCAGTATTCAGGGGCGGTTTTTTTATTCAACAATCTCCGGCGTGGAAGTGGCCGTTGGTTTATTCGGGTCAAGGCCAATCAGGCATCTGGCCGGCCAGGGAATGTAGTGGCTGTTAAACCTTTCCTCCCGCAGGGTGCCGTCGCCGTAAGTTACTTTGTAGTCAAAATAGGCGTCGGCGCCGTTGTGGGCTCGTTCAATGCAGTTTTTTTCCCCGGGCTTTAATTCCTCGGTTTCAATGTAAATGGTTCCCCCGGGCGATTTGATGTTATAGATGACGGGTTCAGTTTGGGTTGCCAGGCGTCCGTCCTCGGTGCCCCAGAAATCAAAATATAAATCATCGCCCTCAAGGCGCGTTTGAATGAGGATGTAAAACTCGGTGTCATTTTTAAATTTAAAATCCGGATAAGGGTCGTAAATGGTGGCGTCGGTGCCGGCCGGCTCGTAATAGACCACCCGGTAAGAATGATTGCGCCGTTCCACTATTTCCAGGCCGCTGGCCAGGGCGCTTCTAAAGGCGGTGGTGCCGATCTGGCACAAGCCGCCGCCGTATTCGGGAATGGTCCGGTCGCCCTTTATCACCAACTCCGGCTTGTAGCCGGCGGCGGCGTTGATTTCTCCCAAAGCCTTGATTAAAGAAAAAGTTTCGCCCGGCTTAATCAGGAGGCCGTTTAAAGTTTTGGCGCCGACGGCAATGTTATGCCGGCGGTTTTGCGGACTGCCGGCAAAATTGGAATGGCCGGTGCCGATAATTTCTTTAATGCCCAAGTCGTTGACGTCGCCGGTTTTAATATCGGCTTTCTCCTGGGTAACCGTCAGTTCAATTTTCAGCAGTCCGTCGGTCAGCCAGTCTTGGGCGATTTTTTGATAAGACTTTTCCAAGCTTAACTGGCGGCCGTCTTGGCTGCCTTGGAATTGGTCCACCCGGCCGTTGTTGATGTCAAATTTGGCGTTTAAAGTTTCCTGGTTGATTTCGGGAGCGATGTTTTTTTCCAGATAAGCCAGGGTGGTGGAAGCGTCCAGGCCGATGTTGATGCCCGTTTCAGTCCGTTCAAAAATCAGCCAGTCTTTAAACTCCCGGTTAGCGACCGTCCAGCTTTCCTCATCGTGGGTTAAAGTTAAAGCCGGCGTTTTTAACAGTTCAGCCAATTGATTGGCCAGTTGTTCGGTAATATCTTCTTTTTTAATGATCGGTTCGTCCACTTTGAGCTTGACTTCAATGGGTTCGGTGGAAAGATTTTTTATCCGGCTGATTGATTGTTCAAGAATGTCCTGATAATCAAAAGCGGTGCCGGCCGTTTCCGGCAGGATGGTAAAGCTGAAATCGTCAGCCACCAGCGGCCGGGCTTCCAGCTTGGGCGACTCGAATTTTTTAAAATTTTCTCGCAGGGCGTTTAAAAGTTCCGGCTGGTTGAGTTTAAAGATTAAGCTGGTGTCGTAACCCATGATTAAAGCGGCCATTTGTTCCGAAAAATTTTTTATTTCCCCGTCCGACCGGCCGATCAGGTAGGCTCCGTCTATGGTTTCCAGAACGTTAAAGCTCACTAGTTCAAAAGAAACGTCCGGGTCGCTGGCCGATAGCGTCGGGAAAATGGTCGTGTCCTTGCCTTCAAACCGGTATTTCAGGCCGGTTTTGATGAAGTCGTCGGTTCGGGCCTGCCAGAGTTTTAGAGCCTGGGCGTGGCTTAACTGGCCCAGGGGTTCGTGGTTGACGGAGACACCCGGGAAAAATCGGTTTTTATAACTATGGGAAAAAATCAGGCCGAAAATAAGCAGCGCCGTCAAGAGAATCAAAAAAATGGTTACAATAATAAGTAACCATTTCATCACCGAGGGGAAATGGGCGTCAGTCCCGTTGTTCTGAAGGTTCATCATTGGTATTTAAAATTTCGTTTAGCATTGATTTGGCCAGTTCGGCTTTGCCGGACGTTTGCTCTCGGTCCGTTTCCAGAGTTAAAGTTAAACTGTCGCCGGCCTTAACCTCATCGGGCAGATTTTTAATCGGCCAGAAGATTTCGCCGCCGTCCAAAGTTTTAATGACGGCCAGTTTTTCTTCAAATCTGTCCAGCGTGCCGGTGAGTTTATGGGGCATAGTTTAGTCGTTTTCCTTAACTTTAACCGAAATTGATTTTGATTTTTTGGCTTTGGGCAGCCTGACGGTTAAAACTCCGTTTTTAAGAGCGGCTTCCACTTTTTCCGGCATGATTTCGGTCGGCAGAATGATGGAACGGGAAAAGCCGCCCCAATAGCATTCCTGGTAGAAATAATCGTCTTCGGCAATGGTTTCTTCTATTTCGCGCTTGCCGCGGATGGTAATCATGTCGTTATTGATGGAGACGTCTATGTCTTCCGGTTTGACTCCGGCAATGGTGGATTTAATGACGATGTCGTCTTTGGTCTGGTAAACGTCAACGGACAGCTGGCCTTCTTCATAATCTTCGTCCAGCCATTTTTCCTCTCCGGCCTCTTCCATTTCCTGGGTGGCGACCCGTTCTTCCGCCGGCGTTTCGTTATTAAGAAAGAAATCGTCTTCGCTATTATTGATTTTTTTCGCGTCCTTAATTTTTTTGCCGAATAATTTCATAAAGTGGGTGGTTAAAAATAATTTCCTTACCTTTTATTATACAATATTTTTTATGCACAGGGAAGGGGATTTCCCGATTGATTAAACGTTTGCTAGTTGACATTTATTGGGAAATCAGTATAATAAGCGGTAGTTTAAAATCGCGGCCTTATCGTCTAACGGTCAGGACACCAGGTTTTCATCCTGGCAATCGGGGTTCGATTCCCCGTGAGGTCACCAGGGTATAGTAAGTATAGAAATCAAGTCGAATTTCAAAGTTACTATATTTTTAATTAAATTGATTTCTACATTTAATATGCAAGGAACAATCAAAAGATTGACTGACAAAAACTTCGGTTTTATCAGCCAAGAAGGCAAGGAAAAAGATTTATTTTTCCACGCCAATGAGCTGGTCGGCGTCAGCTTTGACGAGTTAAGAGAAGGCGATGCCGTTAGCTTTGAAGTGGTTGACTCTCCCAAGGGTCCGGCCGCGGTCAAAGTTTCCAAGGCTTAAAATTCTTATTTAAAATAAGAGCAAAGACCGTCCGTTTAATGCGGGCGGTTTTTGTTTTAAAAGAAGTGTGATATATTGTGATATATGAAAATCTTAGGTTTAGAATCATCCTGCGACGAATGCGCCGCGGCGTTATTGGAAATTGGAAATTGGAAATTGTCGGCCCAAGGCCGACCAGCCTCGGGCTGGGAAATTCGAACTAATGTTATATTTTCGCAGGAAAAATTGCATAGAAAGTACGGCGGGGTGGTGCCCGAAGTGGCGGCCCGCCGGCATGTGGAAACGATAATGCCGGTTATTGAAAAAGCGTTAAAGCGGGACAGGCCGGATTTGATTGCCGTGACCCGGGGGCCGGGCCTGATCACTTCGCTGCAGGTCGGTTTGCAGACGGCCAGGGCTTTAGCTTACGTTTGGAATGTTCCTTTAATCGGCGTTAATCATCTGGAAGCGCATCTGTGGAGTTTTTTACTGAATTCTAAATCTCAAATTCTAAATCCTAAACAAATTCAAAACTTGAAATTCAAAATTCAAAATTTACTGCCGGCGGTGGCGCTGATTGTTTCCGGCGGACACACCGAATTGATTTTAGTCAAAGGCGCGGGCAAATATAAGCTTATCGGCCAGACCCGCGATGACGCGGCTGGCGAGGCTTTTGACAAGGTGGCCAAAATGCTGGAGCTCGGCTATCCGGGCGGCCCGATTATCAGCCATTTTGCCGAAGCGGGCAATCCGGACAGGATTAAATTACCGCGGCCGATGATTGACAGCGCTGATTTTGATTTTTCCTTTTCCGGACTGAAAACCGCCGTTAAATATCTGCTGGCCGAGATAACTCCGACCGGCAGTTTGAGCCAGGCGTTCATTAACGACGTTTGCGCCGGCTTTCAGCAGGCGGCGGTGGAGGTTTTGGTCAGCAAAACCCTCAAAGCCGTCAAAAAATACAAGGCCAAAAGCCTGATTATCGGCGGGGGAGTTTCGGCCAACCAGAAATTAATTTCCACTTTCAAATCTCAACTTTCAAAACTCGGTTTGGATTTTTATTATCCGGACAAAGAATTTACCGGCGATAACGCCGCCATGATTGCCCTGGCCGGTTTTTTGAATAAAAAAAGAGCCAGTCGTAAGAACTGGCGGAATTTAACGGCCGAAGCCAACTTAAACATCGCCGTTTAACCCTTGTTTTTTCTTCAGTATTTTTTCTTTTTGAACCAACCCACAAGAAATAGAATTCCTATAAAGAAAGCTATTCCAGAAATCTGCACAGCCCATGCTAAATAATACCATTCAAAACCAGTTTTAAGAATATTCATCAAAATCATTATAAGGTATAAAATTCCTCCCAGGATAAAACCAACACCGCCAACAATCCCATGTTTCCAAGAGATTATTAAAACTATCAATAAAATCATTGCCGGAATATTATGCATAAACAACCCAACGATTGTTCCCCAGAATCCATAATTCCCTTCAAAAATATCTAATGACATCAATGCTAAGAAGAATATGAATACAATAGATAATATTCTTGGCGTCCAATATAAACTTTTACTAATATTTTTTTCCATATTTTTTTTTATTTAAATTAGAGACATGTGGCATATTTAAATAATGCCTTTATCGACCAGAAACCAGAGGACCAGGCTGCTACCTAGTCATAAATATCATGGTCTCCCACAGAATGAAAATACACTGTTTTATTATCCTTGGCAAACTCAAAAATTATTCTGTATTTGTAGCCAATAGAAAAAGATAAAAACCCACTCAATTTACCTTTTAATTTGTGGGTTTTTAGTTTGGAATCAAAAGGATCTTTACGAAAAAGAGTTTCTTGTTGCTCAGCAATGTTTTTAATATTATTAGGCAGCTTTTTATACTCCCGAGCGAATTTTGAGCCGTAAATTACCTCCATACAGCCATTTTTATCTTAAAGCCTTTAAAGAGCTTAAAACTTTTCCTTTTCCGGAAGCTATTTCCATTCTACTTTCATTAAGTTCAGCTAAAAGTTTGCCTTCTTGCCAATCTCTTAATAAATGGCGAAAAAATTCGCTGGTTGAAGCATAGTTACCGGTTTTAACAGCGGTTTTTACGGTTTTAGCCATCAAAGAGGGCAGGGAGATGTTTATTACTTCACGCATATGTTTAAATGTTAACTGTAATAGTTTGTATTACAATATTATCAAATACCTAAAATCTTGTCAAATGCCCAAAAAGGGCTTACTAAAAATAGTATTTGTTGAGTAAAATTTCATATAACGTGCCACCATATGTGAAGTTCAGTTGGAGTAATTTGCTAAAATTGTGCGGAGCACTAGCAAATTACGGAAACTGAATTTGCGTTAAAACAAATTTGCCTTATTATTTTAATCTATCGTATTCTTCTATTGAGAGTTGAATATCGTTGAGTATCTTTTTTAACAATCCCTTGCTGATTTCATCATGCATTAGTATCACTGTTGTTCGGCCATTTGGATGTTTAAAAAAGACGTGAGACCCTTCGGCGTCACGTTCTATAAAACCAAGACCCAAGAGGATTTTAATCAATTTTTTGGGTTTAATTGGTACTAATTTAGGCATACGCAACTTCTAAGTTCTGTATGCCTACAAACTTAGTATTTTCTAGAGTATTTTTATTGTTATTCCTTAAACAAAGACGCAAAACCTCCCTAAGATTCTTAAGCATATCCTCTTGGGTCTTTCCTTGAGCATAACAGGACGGAATAGTAGGAATAGAACCAATAAATACACCATCCTCATCTATTTCAATATATACTGTAAAGTTAAGGTTTTTCATATATCTATACTACCAAAAGTTGAAAAATAAGGCAAATTTGCTCTAACCGCATATGGGGTGTTAGCCGATGTTCAGGCGCGTTTTTTTATTATACTTATTCATTAAACCAAGCTGAATTAAGCTCATTATAAAAGCAATTCCATTGGTAATAATTATTGGCCAGCTATTTATAAAATAGGCGTATATTACCCACAATACCATGCTTAGGGAATAGGTAATCACCATTAAATAGGACACGTCTTCTGCATGCTTGGTTTTGTACGTCCTGATTATTTGCGGCAACATATTGAGTAAGGTTAACACTCCTGCTACATAAGCTAATAGTTCTATCCAAAACATAGTTTTATTTTGTTATTTTATTAATTAGAAGAGCCTGAATTTCACCTAACGTGCGTGGATTGCCGAAGTTGCGAAGTGACCCTGAGCGAGCGAAGGTGCTAAAATTGCCCCGAGCTTGCCGAGGGGCCCAGCGCCTCAAGCGAGACGAGGGGGAACGAGCAATGTGCGTTAGAGTAAATTTGAACTTATTTTTCGTTAAAATCTTCTTCAGTCAGTCTTGATTGGCGCAAAATAGACCTAAAAGTCCCATACCGTATTTCCTTTTCATGGATTGGCACAATAACTGTTAAGATTGGATTGCCAGTTTTGCGGTATTTACTATGAGATCCTGTTTGTGAAACAAAAAAGAAGCCCTTACTTTCAAGGACCCTTAAAACCAGCCTAACTGAATAAGGTTTAGGCATATTATAATTCAACAGAAGTAATAATCGGATTTTTTACTTCCAATTTTTTAGATAAAGGAATATCTTCAAAATATAACTGTAAAGCATCTTGTAAATTATCCAAGGCTTCTTTTCTGGTTTTTCCAAAGCTGGATACTTCCACTTCTAAACATTGGGAAATATAGTATTCTCCTTCTTTCCAAACTACTGATTTTAGGTCTATTTTACGCATATATTGATATTTTTTATATTTTTATATTACCGAAAAGCGGAAAATAAGTCAAATTTACTCTAGCCGCATATGGGGTGTTAGCCGATATAAATTTTTCTTCTTTAGTTATCTTATCAGTTTAATTATTGAGTTATAAAATTTTGCTTTTTCTTTTTCCCGCCTCTGGCGGGAGGGGGCAGAGGGGAATAAAAGGGGTGCTTGTCCGCCTCTGGCGGGAATGCCCCCGAGCCAAAATACCTTATTGAATTTTTGTTTTAAACTTTTTTGTATCTTGTGCTTCTGCCCAGCCCGATTCGTTCAATCTTTTTGAGTTTGAGTAATACTTCAAGAGTTTGTTTTACTGTTGGTCTGGCTATTTTGGTATTTCTGGTAATATCACCAGTATTTGCTTCTTTTATTTTTTCAATATATTGCCAAACAATAATCTGTTTTTCCGACAAAATCTTTTCTATGTTTTCCTTTGAGAGTAGCTCTACTGCCATTTGCGATTGTTTTAAAACAATATCTAAGAAAAAATCCAGCCAATCCGTAATATCTTCCTTTTTTGTTCCCATGGTTTTTTGACTGCGCCTCAAAGCAATATAGTAATCAGATTTATTGTCTTCAACTAATTTTTCGTGGGAAACATAGGGAATATACAAATATCCAGCTTGCAGTAAAAGCAAGTTTGTAAGCACTCGTGACAATCTTCCATTCCCATCAGAAAAAGGATGAATTTTTAAGAATTCAACTAAAAAATTTCCAATCACCAGTAATGGATGATACTTACTCTCTGCTGATATTTTTTGTGTCCATTCAACTAAATTCCTCATTTGGCCGGGCGTAAGATAGGCAGGAGCGGTATCAAACAGAATTCCGATTAACTCGCCGGCTTCATTAATCATCTGTACCTTATTTTCACCTTTTTTGTATTCGCCGCGATGATCCTGATCTTTTTCAGCGTACTTCAAAAGTTCTTTGTGAAAATGCTTAATCAAACTTTCATTAAATTTTAAACCTTTCCAGGAATTAAAAACATTTTCAAGTAGTTCATAATAACCTTGCGCTTCTTGCTTGTCGCGGTTGGTAAATTTTTGAATATTAATGCCGCGCATCAGTTTTTCAATATCGGCATCAGTAAGGCGAGCGCCTTCAATGCGGGTAGAAGCCCCGGTTGAAGTAATTAAAACCGATCGTTTAAGCCGACCTAAAACCTGCGGGCTAAGCCGCGCTCCCGATATCCATTGTCCTTTTAATTCATCAATCTTGGCGATTTTGGAGACAAAAACAGAAGGAATATTTTCAATCCGTTTTGAAAAATTGTCGGATAATTGTTCTGTTTTTGTTAGTTTTTGGCCCGCCTTGAGCGAAGCCGAATGGGCGTTTTTTGGCATATATTTAATTGGACATATTAACTATATCCAATTATATCCAATTAAGAAGGTTTGGTCAATAGCTTTTTTGAAAGATTGTAAGTATTGCCATGGCTAAGAAGTCCTTGATATGAGATTAAAGATTCTCTTGTCCTGTTTTGATCTAAATTTTTAAACATCCTTCTTTTGGTGGAAGTTCTTAATATTCTATGATGCGGAAAATGTATCCAGCCTAAAAAATCCACGCCAGAAGCAAGCGTTTTAATGAAGACCTTGTCGGGATGAAGTGATAGTTTTAGGCGTGTTTCTAAAAATTTTGATATTTCTGGCAATAGGTTTTCTAAGTAATTTTTATTTTCATGAACAATCACGAAATCGTCAGCGTAACGAACACAGTGTGTTATTTTTAGTTCCCGTTTAAGAAAATGATCAAATTCGTTCATGTAAATATTTACCAAAAGCTGGCTAGTAAGATTGCCAAGCGGCAAGCCAACGCCAAACTTGTCTTTTGTATGAAAACTACTGATAACTTCGTTTAGTAACCAAATAACATCATTGTCCTTAATTCGTTGTGATAAAATTTCTGGCGAATTTTGGGGTGTGGATGATCAATTTCATGCTCAAAATCTAATGGAGCAATTTTGGACAAAATCGATTGAATTTGTTCAATTACCATTCCTTCATGACCATCTTGCACATCGAGCCATACATCCATGTCAGAATACTCATCAATGGTATTAAGCGCATCAGCCCCTTCAAGCCAAAAAGCAAAAACAAATGAATTATTTTTCAACTCATTACCGAGAGCGTCTATAATTTGTTGGCGTGTTATTGTCATAGAGAAAAAGAAAATTTTATATAACGTGCCACCATATGCGAAGTTGCGAAGTGAGTGAGGGGGTAAAATATCGGCGGCCTGCCAGCCGAAGCTTTAGCGTAGGCGGGAGTTGCTCGCGTGAGCGGCGTGGTAAAATTGCGACCCCGAGCGAAGTCGAGGGGCCCAGCACCTCAAGCGAGTCGAGGGGGAACGAGCAATTTAGGTGAATAAACTAAAAAATTATCGTTGCTATTATTTAATATCTGGTGAAAAAGTAAGCTGGTAGTCCGGGATACCTAAAGAAACGCCGTATTTACTAACCTCATTATATTGCTCTGCATCGGCTCTATCAACTTTAAAGACTTTATTGCGAAAGATAATATAGTGGAAATCATTATTTTTAAAATCAGCGTACCAATTATGTTCAGAATCTAAACTTTGGCTTAATTCTTGAGCAATAAAGTCTGCCTGATTTTCAGGAATTTCCACTATATGCAATGTCCATTGTTTTAACCAAGGAGTTTGATGTTTTTCAACCACTTTTTCAACCTTTGTTTTTAGTATGTTTACTTTTTGCAAAACAGCTTTATTTTCTAAACTTTCCTCAATAATTGTGCCTTTATAGCTATTCATAGCGAAGTTAATTTTTTAGTTTATGAACCGGCAATCCTGTGTTAGGTGCTGTATTTGGCTTGGTTGTGTTATATAGATTTATTAAGGCCTTTCTTTATTATTTTCGCCATTGGTTCATGACTACCATTTACGCCTTGAATGCAAGCTTTTAGATAATCCTTATTCGGCGTTTTGCCCCAGTCAATTGGATTGTATCCAGAATGAACAGCGATTAAATCGAGGAATAAACGAATGGTTCTACCATTACCTTCTCTAAAAGGATGAATTACATTGAATTCATTATGAATTATTGCTAGTTTTTGAGAAGCCTCATTATTAGTGTTAGATTGTTTTGGTAATGTTATTTTGAGAAGCTTGTTAAATTCCGCTAAAGCCTGATCAATATATTTGACTGGAGCAAGAAGCATTTCATCTTTTGAAATGTTTACAGTTCTTACCTTTCCAGCCCAGTCATAGAGATGATTTAAGAAATATTCATGAATAGAAAATAATAAAGAAAGGTCAAATTTTACTTTGCCTTTTCTTAATAATTCAAAAAAATGTGTGTAGGTGTCAGCGAGTAATAAAGTTTCGGCTTCACTTAACTTTTTTCTGCTTTTAATGCCCAGTTTGTTTTTAAGGATTCCCTTGCCGACACCAGCGTCATTATCGCTGACGTAGTATCGAGAATGCTCTGCCATAAGATTTTAAGGTTTGAATAAGCTTTTTATTCCTTTTAGCGTCATTAAAACTTAACCCTTCCATTTTCGAAGATTGAGCGACTGCTTTATGTAATTTTTTAGTATTTATAGTTATATTTTTCATAGAAAATAGGTTATTTACCTACTCATATTAACACATTTTTTTGAATATTTCAAGTTGAAATTTAAGCCAAATATGGCACCTAACGTTTCTCGATATCCGACGTTTCAATGAAGTGAAACGAAATTGAAATGTGGCTTTAGCCCTTGAGTTTGAATTTAAACTTTTTTAATATTTATCCTTAATGTATTTAAGAACTTCTATATCGTGGTCAATAATCTTTAGCTTGTTTATCTCGGAAAGATGAAACCATCCAAAATTTTGTCCTTCGCCTAAAGTTATTTTTTTACTCGGATCAAATTCCTCCACGAAAACATGTTTTTCATTGGTTTCATCTTTCGACAAAAAATCTTGCTTCATTATCAACCTCGGGTTTTTGAGTGTGTAATTCAGCTCTTCAAGTGTTTCTCGCTTCACAGCCCGTTCTGGCGTTTCACCAGCTTCTATACCGCCACCGAAAAAAGCCCAATATCCAGGCAACCTTTCAGCATCTTCAGCACGATGTTGAAGCAAGATTTTTTTGTCTTGGTCGTATAGAATTATAATAGCTACGTTTCTCGCCATATAGAAGTTCTTAAATGTTAAAATAAAGAAATATTTAAAAAGTTTAAATTCAAATTTCGTCTAACGTTAGGGATATA
>Ga0208373_1001353_pt1 | contig 33439 bp, 33 predicted proteins | sample RifOxyC2_FD_184036 | JGI IMG/M metagenome (GOLD analysis project Ga0208373, IMG submission 184036) | Soil microbial communities from Rifle, Colorado - Rifle Oxygen_injection C2 (SPAdes) | ecosystem: Environmental > Terrestrial > Deep subsurface > Rock core/Sediment | place: Rifle, Colorado... | reverse complement strand
GTCAAAGTGCCGGTAAACACAAAAGTCTTTCCGGAAAGCCGCCCATTCGTCTTAATTGCCTTTTCAATGACCACACCTCGAGCTAACAAAGCGGTCAAAAATTTCTGAGTCTGATTCTGTCCAAGGAAATTTATAATTTCCTTAGCCACTTTTTCTCCCACGTCTGGAACTTCGGTCAAGGCTTCCCAATCAGCTTCTTGAAATTTAGTCAAAGTGGAAAAATGTTCAGCCAATCGGGTCGCGGTTTCCTCGCCTACCTGAGGGATGCCCAAAGCATAAATAAATCTGGCTAAAGAAATTTTCTTGGCTTGCCCAATGGCCGCGATTAAATTTTCCGCTGATTTGTCGGCGAATCTTTCCAAAGGCAAAAGATCTCCTTGAGTCAAACTAAATAAATCAGCGGCGTCCTTGATCAAACCTTCGTTAAGCAATTGGGCCACTACTTTTTCGCCCAGACCTTCAATATCAAACGCTTTCCGAGAAACAAAATGCGCAATTTTTTCCAATTCTTGCGCATAACAGCTACGATTGGAGCAAAAGAGGGCTACGGAATCTTCCTGGCTCTTACCTAAAATTTTCTTTCTGGTCACGGGCGCTCGGCAGATGGGACAAACCCGAGGGGCGATCACGGCCCGTTCCTTTCCTTGGCGCATTTTTTCTAATACTCGGACGATCTTGGGGATAATATCCCCGGCCTTTTCCACAACCACAGTATCACCGATTTTCACTCCTAATCTTTTGATTTCTTCAAAATTATGCAGAGTGGCATGAGTCACCGTTGTCCCGGCCAAGGCCACTGGTTCCATCAAAGCCACCGGGGTAAGCGCACCCGTACGGCCAACCTGGACATAGATATCTTTAATCACTGTCGTTGCTTGTTCAGCTGGAAATTTGAAAGCAATCGCCCAACGCGGGGCTTTGCCGGTATAACCCAGTAAATCTTGGTATTTTTTTTGATTTACCTTGATCACAACCCCATCCAACCAAAATTTCATTGTCAGTCGCTGTTTTTCCCAATGACGGTAAAACTGCATGATCTCAATGAGTGATTTTACTGGTCGCCAGTTTGTATCTGTAAAAAAACCCAAGGTCGACAAAAGGCGCAATTCTTTTTCTTGCGTCTCTGGAATGAGACCGCCGGAAATATCATAGACCGTCAATTGGAGTTTTCGTTGGGCCACCACTTGAGGATCAAGTTGCCGAATAGCACCAGCGGCAGCGTTCCGCGGATTCGCAAACAAAGGCTGCCCGCTTTTTTTTCTTTCCTGATTAATCCGCTTCAAAGTTTCTTGACTTAACCAGGCTTCACCTTCGGCGATCAAACTGACCGCTTGCTTTAATCTCAAGGGTACGGATTGAATCGTTTTGATATTCTGAGTAACGTCTTCTCCTACTCGACCATCCCCGCGCGTGGCCGCCTGCACCAGCAAACCATCCTCATAGGTGAGAACGATGTGTAAACCATCAATTTTCAATTCGCAGACATATTCTAAATCGGTCGGTCTCTGGCCTATTTCTTTTTCTAAAAAGTTTTCCACTCTTTCCAACCACTCGCCCATTTCTTTTTCATCAAAAGCATCGTTGAAAGACCACTGAGGCACTTGATGAGTCACTTTCGTGAATTCCGCTAAAGGCTGGCCAGCCACTCGCTGAGTCGGCGAATCCGGAGTAATCAAATCCGGATGTTGAGCCTCTATCTTCCGTAACTCCGCGACTAATCCTTCATACATTTGGTCCGTCACTTCCGGATCATTGAGAACATGGTAACGATAACGAAGATCATCAATCTGTTTCTGCAATCTTTCTACCCGCTTTTTATTTTCATTCCCACCGGCCATACTATTTAATCAAACCCAAATACCAACCCACTAACTGGTCACCCCAGGTCATGGCGACCAAAGTCGCCACGGTCAAAAAAACACCAAAAGGCACTTGACTATCAAATTCTTTTTTTTGTCTAGCCACTTGAATCAAACTGACCAACGCCCCCAAGACATAAGCTAGGAACAAACTAACAATAATATTCGGCCAGCCAAGGATCACGCCTATAAACATACCTAAACGCACATCCCCGCCTCCAATCCAACGTCCTTTGGAAATTAAATACTGCAATAGAAAAAAACCACCACCCACTAAAATTCCCAAAAACAGGCTCTGCCAAGTATGCCAACCGCTGGCCACAGACATTAAAAACAAGATAATGCTGGTTGGAATCGTGGTAAAATCCACAATTTCTTGGTATTTCCAATCGTACAAAAAAATAAAAGCTAAAAAAAAGATGATTGCCCAGTCGCGAACCAATTCCGGGGAAAGAAAATTCGAGAGAATATTATGATTCCAAGCCTCAAACACGAAAAGAATACCAATGATTAATTCCACTATAATATACTGACTGGAAATCTTAGACCGGCAAGTCCGGCACCGACCACCCAGATGAAGAAAGCTAAAAACCGGAATATTGTCATACCAGGCTAATTGAGTATGACAAGCTGGACACATGGACCGGCCCTGAGTGATGCGCATATTCTCTCGCACTCGAAAAACCCAGGCATTCAAAAAACTGCCAAAACACAGGCCGCAAGTGAATATGATTAAATAAAATATTATGTCTAGAGACATAGGATAGTAGGGTTATTATAGCAAAAACGCACCCCCGAGCAAAGGGGGTGCGTGCATAATGACTACATGTAATCCTTATTCGCTATCCTGTTTATTGATTGGCAATCCCAGACGGACTGGCCTGAACTGTACCGGTCAGATTATTCATCGTCCCTTCCAGAGTCGCCGTCAAGGTGTAGGTCGTACCGTCAGCCGAAGTATAAGCATAGTCGCTAGAACCCGGATCTGTTGGCACTTGGCCCATAAACGCATCCGCGCAACCAGCCTCGGCCCAACCACTAGCATTTAAACAAGCGTAAGAACCAGTACCAATTACGGTAGAGGATGCGGCCGTGGGGTAGGAACTGTTATCAGTATAGTACAATTCCAACGCGGTCTGGACTTGTTTCAAGTCGGACAAACGTTTGGCATCGCGGGATTTCTCTCGCGCTGACCCTAAAGCGACTACGGCCAAAGTTGAAAGTAGGCCGATAATAGCGATCACCACGAGCAATTCAATTAATGTGAAACCTTTTTTATTCATGTTTTCACCCCCTTTCGGGTTATAGATATTTATTTTGTCTTTTTTAAAACTTTCTTTACCTTATCCACCACTTCGGATGGTTTAAAATGGGCTTTAATCAAATAATCAACCGCACCCATTTCCAAACCCTTTTCCACATCATCTTTTTGCCCTAGATTGGTCAAAAGGATTACTGGAATATCCTTGGTAGTTTTGTCGGCTTTAATTTTTTCCAAGACAGCAAATCCGTCCAATTTAGGCAAAAGGATGTCTAAGAGAATGATTTCTGGTTTCTTTTTCTTCACTTCTTCCAAAGCGGCTTCACCATTTTCCGCTAAAAAGACGTTAAACCCCTCCATCTCAAACTTGGTCTTATAAATATTGGCTAAAAAAACATCATCTTCAACCAATAATACTCCTACTTTTTCTGCTGCCATAGATAAAGATTAGGGAGATGGTGTGGATATTATAACAAATCCTTCTCAGAAACCAAAACCACTGTGGATAGCTAAATCAAAATTTACGCAAGGCCAACCCGATACTGACCGCCATTCGCGGACCCAGACTGTCCAAAACTGGACGCAAACCGTCTTGATAGACTAGTCTAGCCCAGGGATCGCCGACAAAGACTCGCAACGGAAAATGTCGGCTGATCTCTTCTTTGATAAAAGGAAGGGTAGACGAACCACCAGTGAGAATAATCTTTTCTGTCCGTTTACTTTCATTTCCGGATTGTTTGACGAACAGATCAAAACTATACTCTATTTCTTTGACAATCGGATCCACAATGGAACTGAAAAGGCTGGCATCCAGTTTGGGCAAACGGGACAAATCTTTTTTCACCTGGCCAATCTCCTCTTCCGGCAGTCCCAAAGTCCGGCTCAAAATCATATCCACCATCCGGCCCCCAGTGCTGATGCTTCGGTGCGTCAGCGGCAAACTCTGATCAATGATAAAAAAATTTGTTCTCTCGGCCCCAATATCAATTACCATCACTGTCGCCTGATCTCGGCCCACCAATGACCGCTCCAAGGCAAAAGCCTCGGTTTCCAATTCCTGTAGCTGTAAGCCGGCCCGTTGAAAAATAGCTGTATAAAACTGAATCAAAACCCGTGGTGCCGCCGTAACCAGGACCCGCATATACTTTTCCACTGCCTTTTCCCCGGCTTTTGGGACAGTTAATGAAGGTAATTTCTGAAAAACAATTTGCATCTCATCCAAGGGCCGAGGCAACATTTTTGCCACTTCTGCCTTTACCACCCTTTCTACTTCTTTGTCCTCCAGTCTCGGCATGGTCAAAACAGTGTGGAAAACATAAGAAACCGGCAAACTGGCCGTGGCTTGACGACTCTGAACCTTGGCCGTTGCCATCAAATCTTTCAATAATTGCGCATAGCGGTCGATCCGCGGATCTTCCAAAGATGGTAAATCCGCTTTGCCCATCAATAGATTTCTCTTTTTTGGATCATCAATCACCAGACTTCCTTCTGACAATAATTGCTCTGCTGTCTTTTCGGTTGTTGGTAAATGAATATCTAATTCTTCATTAGCTAGGCCATAAGTCCACAATTGAGGACGCCCCTTGGTCTTGTGTAATTCTACTAATTTTATTCCGTGCGCGCCGATATCTATGCCCAAATATCCTTCGGTTTTTCCAAACCAGCTCATAATAATGAGATTAAATTCCTTAAATACATTATATCACACTTCTGCCAAAGCTTGAACTTTTTCTTTACAATCTGGAAAAAATTTGCCATAATTATTCCAGTTTCCCTATGCTTTCTCTCTATAATACCCTCCACCATCAAAAAGAAAACTTCATCCCTTGCAAAAAACGGGGTGGTCTTTTTGGTGGCCGACCGCGCATCGGTATCTATACCTGCGGCCCCACAGTATACAATTACGCTCATCTGGGGAATCTCCGCGCCTATGTAGTTTCAGATTTACTAAAGCGAGTCTTGATCGACAACGGCTATCGCCTACGCCATATTATGAATATCACCGATGTCGGCCATTTGACTTCTGATGCAGATGAGGGCGAGGACAAGCTGGAAAAGGGAGCTAGACGCGAAGGGAAAACCGCCTGGGAAGTAGCTGACTTCTACATTCGAGCCTTCAAAAATGACCTCCGGCTCCTCAATATTCAGCCGCCGGACAAATATTGTCGAGCCACTGACCACATTCGAGAACAAATAAAATTAGTTAAACAATTAATAGCCAAGGGCGTCACTTATACGACCAACGATGGTATATATTTCGACACTACCAAAATCCACCATTACGGCCAACTGGCTAATCTGGAAAACCAGGAACTGAAAGCTGGAGCCCGAGTCGGACTGGGGGAGAAAAAAAATCCCCATGATTTTGCTTTGTGGAAATTTTCTCCGGCCACAGCCAAGCGACAAATGGAATGGAAAGCTTTTGGTCACTTAGGTTTCCCGGGCTGGCACCTGGAATGTTCGGCTATGGCGATGAAATATCTAGGTGAACAATTCGATATTCATTGCGGTGGAATTGATCACATACCTGTCCACCACACCAATGAAATCGCCCAAAGTGAAACCGCTACCGGTAAAAAACCCTGGGTAAAATACTGGCTGCACAACGAATTTCTAGTGACTGACAAAGAAAAAATGGCTAAATCCGGGGATAATTTCCTGACCTTGGCCTATTTACAAAAACAAGGCATTAATCCTCTCGCCTATCGCTATTTCCTTCTTCAAACCCATTATCGAAAACAGCAACACTTCTCTTTAGAAGCTGTCAAAGCTGCTCAGGCAGGCTGGGAAAGAATGACTGCTCTCGCTGCCCAGTTGCGCCAAAACAAGAATCCGGCTAATCGAGAAAAAATACGCGCTTTTCAAGAACAATTCCATACCCACATCAACGATGATCTCGATATTCCGCAAGCCTTGGCCCTCACTTGGGAATATCTAAACAACCATGACCTGGACTTCGCGACTCTGAAAAAAGCTGATCGTATTTTTGGCTTGAATTTGGGACAATCTAAGGTTGGGCCGACAAAATTAGATAATGAAATCCGGAAGTTAATCAAACAACGCCAGGAAGCTCGTCAAAAAAAGAACTGGACCGAGAGTGATCACTTGCGCCAGGAATTGGAAAACAAAGGCTACCGGGTGGAAGACACACCGGACGGACAAATTGTGGAGAAAAAATAAAGGGCGCATAGCCCTTTTTTATTTTTTCTGGTATAATAGCAACAAGGAAGCCAAAAACAAAAGGTACCTGAATTTTGGAATATGCCAAATACTGTTTACGATAAATTACGAGACAAAGAAACAATAGAGAGAACTATCCAACCAGAAAGGCCGGCGGAAACTTTATCCATTTCTCCTGAACAGCCAACTGAGAGCCGGGAGACCGGTCCCACCATATCGGAAAAAGAAAATTTTTTAGAAGAGTCCATTGAAGCTCTAAAAAACAAATTACGGGCCAGCAAAAAACGGACCATAGTTTTGCCGTCCATAAAAGATGAAACTACCTTAAAAATAGAGGACATCATGTCCGAAGACCTGATAGATGTTTACCGCGAATTAGACCGCGTCCAACAACAAGAATTCAAGCTCCGTGGTGAAGAAACCGCTTGGGAAATCAACCAAATGCTCGGCCAAGCCCGGATAAAAACCAAAAAAATCTTTCAGCTTCTCTTAAATTGGTTAAAAATGCTCCCCGGAATCAATCGTTTCTTTTTAGAACAAGAAGCAAAAATAAAAACTGATAAAATTCTCGCTTTGAAAAAACGCGTCTAATTATGCTTTTTCAGCTGACGCTGACAACCGGCCTGTCCCCTTCCAGCCCCTTAAATGATCCGGCAATTTTTCTAATCCTCAGCCTAGCCCTCCTCGGTTTAATGATCACGGCCGGACTTTTTTTGGCCCGAGCCCTGCTCCGCTCGCAATTACGGGAAAGCAAGTCATTCCAATACACTGTCCTCAATGTCCTCGTACCCAAGGAAAGAAAATCAGAAGCTCAGGGCGGAGAAATAAAAGAAGAAGATCGACTGGAAAAAGTCAAAGAAGAAATCGGTATTTCTGAAGCCCTCTTCTCCACCCTTGCCTCTCTTCGTGCCCAGCGCGGTTTGATGAATTGGCTCCGCGGCCGCACTGATAATTTTGCTTTTGAAATTGTGGCCCATAATGGTCAGATCTCTTTTTATGTAGCTGTCCCGACCAGCCGCCGTACTTTTATTGAAGAACAGATCCACGCTCAATTTCCTAACGCGGAAATTGAGGAAATGGTTGATTATAACATCTTCAATGAAAAAAGCACGATTATTGGTAGTTACCTGTGCTCCCGCCAGACTGCTGTCATGCCTTTCAAAACTTACAAAAAAATGGACGCTGATCCTTTGGCCGGCGTTCTGAACACGATGTCTAAAGTCCAAGAAAATAATAGCTCCCTGGCGGTTCAATTTGTAGTCCGCAGTGCCCACCGCAAATGGCGGCGTCGGGGGGTACGGATTGTCCGAGATGTAAAAAAAGGGGAAAAATTTGAAAATGTCATTAACCGCAGCGCTTTTTCTCGGGCTTTCAAAAACACGGTCAAAGAATTCCGCAAAGAAACCAGCAAAGACAAACCATTTGAAGAAAGATACCAATTGTCAGCCATGGAAGAAGAAATGCTCAAGGGTATTGAAGAAAAATTAAGCAAGGGAGGAATGGATGTTACGGTCCGGCTATTGAGCGTTTCCGATAGTCCGGAAGCAGCTAAAATCCACCTTGATAATTTGGTGAACAGTTTTGGCCAATACAATCTGTACCGCTATGGTAATGAATTGGTAGTCGCTTTACCTCGCAAACAGACCAATCTCATTCGCGACTTTATCTATCGTTCTTTCAATGAAAAACGCTCTCTTTTACTCAATACCGAAGAGATGTCCTCTTTTTGGCATCTACCCCTACACTCTACCGAAACACCTAATATCCGCTGGCTTTCTGGACGACGGGCTCCCCCACCTGCCAACCTTCCCTCGGCCGGCCTAAAACTTGGTTACATTGATTATCGCGGCCACCGCACTGATGTTTTCATAAAAGAAGAAGATCGCCGTCGCCATCTTTATATCGTTGGTAAATCCGGAGGCGGCAAATCTGTCTTCATTTCCAGTCTCGCCATCCAAGACATTAAAAACGGATACGGGGTATGCGTCGTTGATCCACATGGTGACTTAGTAGAATACATTCTGTCTCACATTCCCAAGGAGCGGGCAGATGATGTCATCATCTTCAACCCTTCTGATATGGATCGGCCCATCGGCCTCAACATGTTGGAAGCCAGGGGAGAAGATGAAAAAGACTTTGCCATTCAAGAAATGATCGCCATTTTCTATAAACTTTTCCCGCCGGAAATGATCGGCCCGATGTTTGAACACAACATGCGCAATGTGATGTTGACCTTGATGGCGGATTTGGAGAATCCGGGAACGATAATTGACATTCCCCGCATGTTCACTGACGATGCCTATGTCAAACAATACTTGAAAAAACTCAAAGATCCAGTTGTCCGATCTTTCTGGGAAAAAGAAATGGCCAAGACCAGTGATTTCCATAAATCGGAAATGCTTGGCTACCTCATTTCCAAAGTCGGCCGGTTTGTGGAAAATGAAATGATGCGCAACATCATGGGCCAGCAACGTTCCGGATTTTCTTTCCGGGAAATCATGGATAAACAAAAAATCCTTTTAGTTAATTTAGCCAAAGGTAAAACCGGCGAAGTCAATGCCAAACTCCTGGGCCTGATCATTGTAGCCAAGTTGCAAATGGCTGCCCTTGGCCGGGCTGATCTACCGGAAACCGAGCGTAAAGACTTTTTCCTTTATATCGATGAGTTCCAAAATTTTATCACTGATTCCATTGCGACCATTCTGTCCGAAGCGAGAAAATACCGGCTAGATTTAACTATTGCTCATCAATACATGGGGCAATTAGTGGATGAAAAGGGTCAACCCACGATCCGTAATGCCGTTCTTGGCAACATCGGTACCATTTGTTCGGCCCGTATCGGACCCGACGACGCCGAAGTGCTAGCCAAAGAATTTGCCCCGACCTTTGGTTCGTATGATCTTCTCAACGCCCCCATGTATTCTTGGTACACCAAACTTTTGATTGATAATACCGCTTCCAAACCTTTTCTGATGAATACTTTCCCGCCTCTGCCGGGAAATCCGGAACTGGCTCGAATGATCAAAGAATTGTCCCGACTCAAATATGGGCGCGACCGTAACATAGTGGAACAGGAAATCTTGGAAAGAACCAAATTGGGTGTTTCCGAAAGTAAGGGAAAAACCGATGTCATTGAGCCGTCGCTATAACTGAAAACCAAAACAAAAATATGGATGAAAAAACAAAAGAACAAATAAAAATTCTCCTTTCACAAATTCAAGACAAACTGGACAGTGCTCGGCGTTTATTAGACGGGCAAGAAATAAGTCCTCTCTCGGTTGACAGTCAAGAAGAAATCCTACCCGGTGGCGAACGGGTATTGGAAGGCGTGTTTGACGGTGAAAAAATGATTGGCGCTGACGGCCAAGAATATTTAGTGCCGGCCAACTATGCCAGCAAATCCAAACTGGTCGAAGGCGATGTTCTCAAACTAACCATTACTCACAACGGTTCTTTCATTTATAAACAAATCGGCCCGGCGGAACGCAAACGTTTGACCGGTGAACTAGTGGCTAACCCGGAAACCGGTCAATGGACAGTGCTGGCTGAAGGCCGCGCCTACAAAGTAATCAATGCTTCTGTATCCTTTTTTCGCGGCAAATCTGGCGACCAGGTTGTCCTCTTGGTCCCGGTTAATGCGGACAGTGACTGGGGAGCAGTGGAAAATATCATTCATTAACCTTTTAACAACCCAAATAAAAAAACGCTTCAAGGCGTTTTTTTATTCCTGTCCAGATTCAATAGCTGTCAATCCGGACGGGATGGTCTGAGATATCAGACCAAAAGAGGGGTTCTCTGTCCTCGGTGATGTCCGAAAACAGAAGAAACGGGAAGGTACTAATACGCGAGGAAACTAGTAAAGATGTCTTGCGGGTTGTGCATTTCCATCAAATCGATTACTTTGTTGCCTGAACTATCCGCATACACCTGGGGGCAGAACCGGGCAGAACCACCCGGGGCGGGAGGAGATACAGCCACGGTGGCAGTAGCAACCAGTCGGTGCGCACCACGCAATGGCCAGTATCGGGCAGTAGCAACCAACAAATCAATCCCGGCCAGGATCTTCCTCTGCCTCCTGAGCGTGGCATGGGCCTCAGTGGCACTTTTGCCCCGGAAACACCTTGCTTCCACTTGAATCTCAGGAGATGACCAGTGCATGGGCCACATCCAAATCGGAGCCTGCCGGCCCATCTGCTGGTAGAACCAGTCCGGCAGATTGTCCTTCAGTCCTGCCGAGTTGATCCGCTCCTCCATGGTGATCAGCGGGGAACGGCGTTCTCGAGCCGCCCAGCGGATTGCTGCTACTGGTACGACTTGGGACCGAGTCATGGCAGCACAGGGCTGATTCAGAAACTCATTGAACCTGACCCGGTCCAATCGGCCGGATTCAATCTCCGGATATATCTTCTGAGTCATGAATTCCCACCCGACCCCTTTCGGCACATCGTCCTCACCGACGAACCGAGCAACCATATCGGGCATGATCCTGCGACTTTCCCACTGTTTCCAGAATTCAACCAACTGGGCAGTAGTGACTTCTCGACTTTTGATCCTTTTTCCTACCTTTACCATGGTTCCCTCCGTGTCATCTGCTGGCAGACAGCCACACATCGGGTCACCATGACCCAACCCGCGCTGATACACCAGACAGACAAGTCAACGTTAGTCAGGACCCTCCTGACCCCTAGAATGTGAATCCATTATGACCACAACCTGGAGGTAAGGACGTCCTGACAACAGAAAAGGGCTCAATGCCCTTTTTGTTATAACTTGACGATTTTCACTTGGGTAAAAGGTTGACGATGTCCTTGTACTCGCTTATAACGAACTTTTCTTTTAAATTTGACCACTCGCACTTTCCGGCTACGGCCCTGAACTTCTACCACCGCTTCCACTTTGGCCCCAGCAACATAAGGTCGGCCTAGCTCTAATTTTGAACCATCTTCTTCAGCGATCAACAAAACCTTGTCAAATACCACGGTCTTTCCGGCTTCAACCGGCAATTTCTCTATTTTGACCACATCATCGGCCTTGACCAGATACTGTTTTCCGCCAGTTTCAATTACTGCAAACATATTTTATGTATTTTCACAATATTTATGAATGGGCAAATTATAACTGTTTTTTCCTCTCCCGTCAAGCCTCTTCCTCCACAAGCCGGATTTCATCCCCGATTTTTAGGCCATGAGAGGAAATCCAACCGGCCGGAAGCTCCAAGATCAGGCTGGCTTTTTGCCGGGGGTAATACTTCGTTAAATCCTTTTCTACCTTGTCTTCGGGGGGTAAGTTCTGGGCCATATCTACTACTTTCCCCTGGCTAAACCAAACTACATCAATGGGAAATTCCATATCCCGCATAACAATCGCGTATTTATCGGCTTGGGGAAAAATCATGATCAGTCCATCCTTCTCTTCAAAACTCTCTCTACCCCCCAAACCTTTGTAATGCTGATAAGTATTCTTGGCTACCCACAGATCTAGCACTTCCCCCTGCAATTCCATTTGGATTGTTTGAAGGCGGAGATTAAAAAGTTTGAGGCCAAAAGTGGACAACAAAATTGCTAAAAAGATTATCAATGAGAGCCGATGCCGCAAACTTTTCCACATAATCATTTATTTGGATCCCGCTCTACTCTAAAGCTCAGATCCGGATCCAAAAACAATACGTCCCGACGTCTAAGAGCATTCTCCAAAATCAAACGCGCTAGTTGGTTCTCTACCCTATCCTGGATCGCTCGGCGCATGGGCCGCGCTCCAAATTCCGGATCAAAACCCACCTGCCCCAAAGTATCCAAGGCCCCGGCTGATATGCGCAATTCCACTCCCCGCTCTTCCAAATTTTTTTCCACCTGTTTCAGCATCAAACCAGCAATTTTCTTAATTTCTTCCCGATTGAGGGCGCGAAACAATACAATGCCATCAAAACGATTCAAAAATTCCGGACGATAGTACTTCTTTAATTCCCCTCTGACGATTTCTTGCCGAATATCTTCCAAAGCCCGTCCAGCTTGGATCTGTTCCTGGACATAATTAGTGCCAGCGTTAGAAGTGGCGATTATTATCGTATTAGTGAAATCAATTACTTTGCCCACGCTGTCGGTCAACCGGCCATCATCAAAGACTTGAAGAAAAAGATTGAGTACGTCGGGATCAGCCTTTTCCATTTCATCTAAGAGCACCAAAGAAAAAGGATGCTGGCGCACTGCTTCAGTCAATAAACCCGTCCCTTGTTGGTTGGGCTGGCCGATCAAGCGATAAACTGCGGCCTTGTCTTGATATTCGCTCATATCCACCCGCACCATCCGATCTTCCCCACCAAAATAGACACTGGCGATGGTCTTGGCTAATTCCGTCTTTCCCACCCCGGTTGGACCTAAAAACAAAAAATTAGCGATTGGCCGGGCTTGGGAACGGACTTCGGCTCGAGCTCGCCGGAGAGCGTTGGCAATCAAACTAACAGCCTCATCTTGTCCCACTACCCGCTTATGCATTTCTTCTTCCAAACGCAAAAGTTTTTCTGATTCACTTTCAGTAATACTAGCCACTGGCACACCGCTTTTTTCACTGATTACGGCGGCGACATCTTCACCACGGACAAAACTATTCTCTCCTTTTTTCTGATGAACAAAAGCCGCGGTTTCAGTCATTAAAGAAACGGCGCTGTCTGGTAAACGTTGCTCCGAAAGAAACTTTTTTGCAAAATTAACCGCCCGCTCTAAAGCATCATAGGAAAAAAATACTCGTTGATGATATTCAGTCGCTCCTACTTTTGATTCCAAAACCTGAATCGTCTGATTCACATCCATTTCCTTGATATCTACTCTGGCCAAATTTGAACCGATTTCCGAGTTCATGATGTGCCGATTATATCCTTCCAAAGTACTGGTGGACAAAGTAAGAAACTGTCCCCGGTTCAGAAACTCGGAAAACGTCTCAGACACATCCAGACCTTCTGATCCTTCTTGACCGCTGATACTAATCAAATCATGGACATTTTTGACAAACAGAATAACATTTTTCGCCTTCGCCACTTCACTCATAATACGCAAAAGTCTTTCCTGAGCACCACTCACTGTTGTCCCAGCCAACAGAGAGGAGGTGGAAAGCTGAACCAGACGCTTGTCTTGCAAACGTTTAGGCACAACCTCTTCTACCATTTTTTGGGCAATACCTTCAATAATAGTCATCTTGCCTACTCCTCGCTCCCCTACCAAGACTATGCCTTGATGACCGCCGTCAATTAAACGAAAAATTTCATCAATTTCCTTGTCTCTGGCCACACAAGGCGCCAAATTATGATACTTAGCCATCATGGTCAAATCCTGGCTGAAACTGTTCAAATATGGGGTAGCCACGGCAGTCATGGCCCGATCCAAACCATATTTACTCCGCCGAGCCGCGGCTCGGGCATATTTTTGAAACTGTCGGCGCATTCTTTCCCTAATGCGCAACCAAGAAACCACATTCACCAATTTGTCTTTGTCCACCTCAAAATCATATAGCATTTCCTGGACTGGTTCTGATTGATATACAGCAGCCAACAAAAGCTCTGTCACATGCACGACTTCCTGACGTTCGCGCTTAGCTAACGAAAAGGCCTGAAAAAGAATCTGTCTGACCTCTTCCGAAACCCCGGGCCAATATCCTTCTTTGCCTGCAACAAAACCTTGGGCCAACTTTGCCTGTAACAATTGTGCAGAAAGACCTAAACGACCAAATACCTGTTCCACCTTAGACACTGAAAGCAAAACATGAAAAATATGGGCTGCCGTTATCTCCGGATTGTGTTGGCGATGAGCGAGACGATAGGCTTGCTCCAGCACTTCCTTGGTTTCAGCCGTAAAACACTGAGAAATGTCATGCCGATTCCGAGCCCGCAGACGCACCATCTGGTCCCAAGTCGCCATTCCTTCTTCCCTCTCCACTATTTCTTTTGACTCCATTGTTTTCTTGTCTTTCTCCCAAGTCCATAACGGCACCACTGACTGTTCACTTACCAAAAGACGGTAAAAGAGATACGAAAAGGAAAGAATGGAAAGCCAAAACAAAAAAGGCAGAGGGGAGACATTCCCTTGCCAAAAATCTAAGGTAAAAAACTTTTCTCCCAATCCCTGCTGATATACACCGTACAAAAAAAGAAACAAAAATCCTAAACCAAAAACCAGGCCCCCGCTAATCCTTACCTTGTTCAACACCCGTCTCCCCCGCTGTAAAGAAAAATGATAATGAGTCTGTGGTTCTCCCCAATACCAGAAGTCTTTTTCTGCAAACCGACCCACTCCCATTCCCCGACAACGGCGGCAACGCCGCACTCCATCGTAGCCAGTGCCTTTGCAAGTCTCGCAAATCAATAAACCTAAGGGTGGATTCTGTTCAAAACGCATAGCTAGACAAAAGAAGAAAAAAGCATATAAACCAAAAATATTGGAAAGGCCAACCAAAAAAGCGGCAACAAGGCTACAATTGCTGTCCAAATCAAAAGACCAAATGATCGAATGATAACATTAACCAGACGCATAAAAATACTCATTAATCTCCCCTGCCAATCAGTTTGCCCGAACATGGGCACAAAAATATTTTTCAACCATAAACCAGGAGATAATTGCAAATTACCATCCTGCCACAGATGACCACTGGTAATCATGATCATCTTCACACCACCGCTATACCACCAAAACGGAAAGTATAACAAATCTACTACTAACTCTAAAAGCATTCGTTGTAGGACGAGAATCCACATATTTATGTACATTATACCACAAAAAAAAACTACCAGCCATCTCAAAAACAACAGGCCCCGGGACACCCTGTTTTCCGATGTTGGCAGAATCACGATATCTGAGGCCTAAGACACTCATCTGCGTACCTTCTCCCTAAATTATAAATCATAATAATCAAAAAAATCTCCTGGAAAGGAGATAAGGAGACACTGAAAAAATTAACGTCTAGCCACGCTGGAACCAGGTAAGCGAAGATAGTCTACCTGATCAACATTGACCAAATTCAAACTAGCTAGACGGGACTGGATACTAGACATCGAACGCTGATTGGCAATTTGAAACTCCAGTCGCTGATTCTCATACTCCAAGGACTGAAGCTGATCTTCTAAAGCACTAATCTCAAAACCCTTGGTAGAAAGAGAGCTGGTCTGCACCACATACATTATTCCCAAAACAGCAACAAAACTTAAGATAACAATCCGACCGAAATACCCAAGTAGGCACTGGCGGCGGCTTTTTTCCTGGTTAAGGTTTTGTTTGAAACAAGAGGCAACCATATTTATATTTTTTCTATCACCCGCAGTTTGGCCGAGCGAGCGCGAGGGTTGGTCGCAATCTCAGCTGGACTGGGAATAATTGGTTTTTTGTTAATGATTTTTATTGTCTTTGTCTGTTTTTGGATAAAATGCTTTACTAAGCGATCCTCCAAAGAATGAAATGAAATTATTGCCAGTCGGCCACCCGGTGTTAACGCTTCGATGGCTTGGGGTAAGAACGCTTCCAACTTTTCCAACTCTTGATTAACAGCGATCCGTAAAGCTTGAAAGGTTCTGGTGGCTGGATGAATCCGCCTCTGGCCCGGTCCGGCCAACCCGCCAGGGATCACTGCTAATAATTGGCCCACGGTTTCAATCTTTTGTTTCTTTCGCTGTTGGCCAATGGCCCGAGCGATATATGTGGCCGCCTTTTCTTCGCCATAGCGCCACAAGATATTCTGCAACTCAGATTCAGACAAGGTGTTAACCAAATCCGCGGCTGTCAGCCGGTCTGGCTGAGGGTTAAACCGCATATCCAACGGCTCTCCAGTTTTCAAAAAACTGAACCCTCTCCCCCGTTCACTAAACTGGACACTTGACCAGCCTAGGTCAGCTAGAATGGCATCGGTCTTGGGCCAATTTTGTTCTTGTAGAATATCTCCCAGACGGGCAAAATTTTCCCGGACAAACAATATTTGCTCTTGATACACATACAAATATTGTTTGGCCCGCAAAATTGCTTCTGGATCAGCATCTATGGCCAGCAGGCGCCCAGTGGGACCGATTTGTTGTAAAATCATCTCGGCGTGTCCCCCATCTCCCAAAGTGGCATCCACCACTAATGATCCAGGCCGTAAGGCCAGATTCTCCTGAACCTCAGATAAAAGAACAGGTTGGTGGCGCATATTAAACGCCTAACTCAAACATGGTCTCGGCAATGGCAGCACTCTCTCCTTCGGTTTTGGATTTATAATCGCCCCACTTCTTTTCATCCCAAACTTCCAAACGATTATACAGACCAGCCACCACAACATTTTTTTTCAAATCCGCAAATGAACGCAGATACTCAGGCAAAATAACCCGACCCTGCTTGTCCAAATCCACATCCATGGCTCCGGCTAAAAACAAACGCGCAAAAGCGCGAGCTTTGGCTTGTGAAACTGGAAGATTTGCTAACCGATCTGCTAATTTCTTCCATTCCGTCTGGGTATACAAAAATAAACAACTATCTAAACCCCGGGTAACAACCGCACCCTTAAGCAATTCAGACCGAAATTTCTTTGGTATAGCTAACCGCCCCTTGTCATCTAAATTGTGGGTGTATTCACCAATAAACATAGAAAAGTGTGGAGAAAGTGGGGAGACAGGCATAATCCCCACTTTTCCCCATTTATTTCCATTATACACCACTACAATCCAGGTAGCAACACTTTTTCACCTTATTTATCCACAACAAAAGACCGGCTCATCGCCGGTCTGAATAACTAGTGGTCAGTTAAAGTTCAAACTCTTCTAAATACTCAGGAACTAGAGCCTCTACAGAAGGATAATGATCCCTTAAACGATGGGCTAACTCGGTGGCCGCATGTGCTTCTCCATGAACGCAAAAGATTTGTTTCAATCTCCCTGCTCCCTTTCCTACCCAAGCCAATAATTTGGCCTGGTCAGCATGGGCCGACAAGGCGCCAATCGCCTTTACCGTGCAGTGCACTAGTACTTCTTCATTAAAAATCTTTACGGTTTTTGCACCTTCATATAAACGTCTCCCCAAAGTACCTTCCGCCTGGTAGCCAACAATCAAAAGAGTGGAAGCCGGATCGGAAAGATGATGAAAGGCGTGGTGGACAATACGACCACCATTCATCATCCCCGCGCCAGCAATGATCATCTTGGCCCCTGGCTGATTATTCAGTTTCTTTGATTCTTCGCGCGTTCGGGTCACTTTTAATTGAGGAAAATCCAAAAAATCATCGCCGGACAAAACCAACTCGCGAGCCCCTTCATCGTAATATTCTTGATAACGACGATACACTGGCAAAGCCGAAATCGCCAGGGGGCTATCCAAATAAATTGGGATGGGCGGCAGTTTATTCTGATGCTCGCTCAAAAAGTTAAGCTCATAAAGTATTTCCTGGGTTCGTTCCAGAGAAAACGCCGGCATCATTATTGTTCCGCCCTTTTTCGCTCCTTCCACAATCAGGTCTAAAAGAATCTTCTGTCTTTGATCAACCGATTCATGCAAGCGATCACCATAGGTTGACTCTAAAACCAAATAGTCAGACGGCGGTAACTGTACTGTATCTCGAACAATCGGCACATTCTCATTACCTATATCACCGGAAAATATGACGGTCTTGCCTTCCGCCTGAATTTCTAAAAATGCGGAACCAAAAATATGTCCGGCATCGTGCCAACAAACTTCTATCCCCGGACACACCTCTTTTGACTGTTCATAGTCCACCCCCACACAAGCAGCCGCAGCCGCAGCGATATCTGACTCAGAATAAAGAAGCGGAGTCGCATATTTTTCCTGGTTTTCCTTCATGATTTGAAAGGCATCCTGCCAAATCAGGACAGCTAATTCGGCCGTGGCCTTAGTGAGATATATCCGACCGCTAAAGCCCTGACGAACTAACTTAGGCAAACGGCCCACATGATCTAAGTGGGCATGGGTAACCACTACGGCCTTTATCTCCTTAGGATCAAAGGGGAAATCATCATGATTCTTGCCTTCGCTAAAATTTGAACCCTGAAACATCCCGCCATCTACTAAAATCTTTGCCTGCCTAGTGGTTAACAAATGACAAGATCCGGTTACTTCTCTGGCCGCCCCACAAAATTTTATTTGCATATTTCCAGATATTTAATGAGATGTTAATACATAGTATACACAATTTGGACAAAATTTGATAAAATAGCTGTACAGGAATCGCCTTATGGTTTTTTATATTTAATTATGCGTCGTCGGCTCGACAAAATTGAGATTCAAGAACCGCCAATCCAAGAATTAAAAAAGGGGCGATCCTGCCTGACCAGATCCTGCTTTACTGGCTGTGGTTGTCTGTTTTTTTTCATCGCGGCTTCCCTAGTCGTATTGACCTTCACTTCCAGTCCTCGACCCAAGGAATTAAAAGTTGTACCTACCCACTTCCCGGCTGATGTCCCGGTCTATGACCGTGACAATATTGAAAAGATAACTTTCGTATCCGGAAAAGAAAAAGCCCGGGGATTAGAGGCAGTTGCTTTTATCCCCAAAGTCATTTTATCACCCCTAATCATTGCCTTAAACAAGGGCCTAACCCCCCGCGATCTGATCTCTGGCAAGGAAGAAATAAAAATAAGTACGGAATCGGGTTGGCGGCAGTTCATTACCGTAATTAAAAAACCGGTGGCCGATCATCGTGATCAGGTCAAAATCGAATGGTTGGATCTGCCCGCCGATCCTAAATTCGTCTATAATTACTATCAGGATGAATTGGAAAAAAAGAAATTCTCTATTACCGAACTGATCAACACCAAAGAAACCAAGCAATTCTCTTTCCAAAGAGAAAAAATCGAAGGCGCTTTGTTAATTACTGATGACCCGGATCAGCCTGGGACGACGGCCGTCACTCTCACCACTAATATTCCATTTTAATAATTAAGGAGAAAATATGGCGGTAAAAACAATCAAAGGAAAAAATTTCACCTGGATCAACATCGATCGCCTGAATGCCGACAGTCTGGATTATTTGAAAAAAAATTACGATTTCCACCACCTGGACTTTGAAGATTTACAGGACCAAATCCAAACGCCAAAAATCGATGTTTACAAAAATTATCTTTTCTTGGTGTTCCATTTTCCTCACTGGCCAAAGAATAATCACCGCATCCGTCCGCAAGAAGTCGATGTGTTCATCGGCCCAGATTATTTAATTACTATTCAACAGGTGCCTAGCAAAGAAATGAAAGATATTTTTTATCGTTGCTTGAGCAACCGAACCATCAAAAACGATTGGCTGGGAAAAGACGTTGGCTATCTTCTTTATAAAATCATTGATTCTTTCTTCCACAACATCCAACCAATTATCGACCACTTGAGCCTAGAAGTCAGTGAGTTAGAGTCTAACATCTACAGCGGACGTCAAGGAACACACATTGTCCAAGAACTTGCTTACCAGCGCAGCAACATTTTGAATCTACGCCGGATCATTGATCCGCAGCGCTTTTTGGTTTCCAATTTGTCTAATATTCGCAAACCCTTCCTTGATGAACACATGGCCCCTTACTTTGATAACATCAATGACTATCTGAGCAAAGTCTGGTCCATGACCGAAACCTTCCGCGATACAATCAATGGTTTGCATGTGACTGTGGAATCCTTAATGACGAACCGGACAAACAAACTCATCAGCTCGCTGACCATAATCTCGGTCTCCTTAATGCCTCTTCATCTCCTGGCCGGTATCTACGGCATGAACATCTCCGGTCTGCCATATGCCAACGAACCGATCTGGGTCTGGTCCATTTTTATTGGCCTTAGCTTCATTATCTGTATTTTAATCTTCCTTTTGCGTCGCCAGAGGAGAATCTAGCATGATAAAAAAACTATTTCCCCCCTTGCTGTCCGTTACCGGAGCCGCCCTTGTCTTAGGCCTGGCTTCCTTTGCCTCTCGTCTCATTGGCATTGGTCGGGATAGGATTTTCGCCCACTATTTCGGCGCTGGTGATATTTTAGATACTTACTATGCTGCTTTCCGAATTCCAGATTTAGTTTATAACCTCATTGTCGTTGGTGCGCTTTCCTCTGGTTTTATCCCAGTCTTTGTCGAACTAAGTTTGCGAGACAAACAAAAAGCCTGGAAGATTACCTCCGCTATAATTAATATCCTCGGCTTGATTCTGGTCATCATCTGCGGTTTGCTTTGGATTTTTACTCCTCAAATAATGCCCTACCTGGTGCCGGGCTTTGGAGCGGAAAAAATAGCGCAAACTATCCTTCTTACTCGGATAATGTACTTGAGCCCAATCATTTTAGGCATTTCCGGCATTGTGAACGGAGTTATTCAAGCCAAGCGTAATTTTTTTATTTACTCACTCACCCCGATTCTTTATAATCTCGGGATCATTATTGGTACAATTTTCCTTTTTCCCATTTTCGGCTTGGCTGGTCTGGCCTATGGAGTAATTCTAGGAGCCGTTCTTCACCTTTTAACTCAAATCCCTACTCTTTACCAACACGGCTATCATTATAGACCAATCCTGCTTTGGCGCGACCGAGATGTCCACACCATTTTTCGTCTCACTATTCCGCGCGCCTTAAGCATGGGAGTGAGTCAAATAAACTTGATAGTCACTACCACTCTCGCTTCTACCCTAGCCTTGGGTTCGGTCGCGATATTTAACCTGGCCAGCAATCTCCAGGCCTTTCCCGTGAGTATCATCGGCATTTCTTTTGCGGTCGCGGTCTTTCCCATCCTGACCGAATCTTTTGCAGAAAAACACTTAGACAACCTCGCAGCTCAAATTTCCGCCACCATCCGCCAGGTCTTGTTTTTTATCTCGCCTCTAACCATAATCTTTCTTCTCTTACGAGCCCAAATCGTCCGGGTCGTCCTTGGTTCCGGAGAATTCGATTGGCAAGATACTATTACTACGGCTGATACCTTGGCCTTTTTTACCCTCTCCCTTTTTGCCCAATGCCTGATACATCTCCTCGCCCGCGGCTTTTACGCCATCCGTGATACCAAGACTCCTTTTTATATCGCGATAATCGCAGCGATAGTAAACATCAGCAGTGCCATTTATCTGAAAAACATACTCGGAGTACCCGGTCTGGCCCTGGCTTTTACCATTTCCGCCATTTTCCAAATGGCCATGCTTTGGTTCATGCTCCGCCTGAAAATCCACACTTTGAATGAAAGCCTTATCCTTTCTTCTTTGCTAAAAATTTCTCTCGCCTCACTCCTGATGGCGGCCATAGTCCAATTCCTCAAAACTCCTTTAGCCAGTCTCGTTGACATGACTAAATTCTGGGGAATTTTCAGTCAGGGAGCCGTCGCTGGCCTGACCGGTCTTTTGGCCTATTTCCTCATCCTCCATTGGCTACGTTTAGACGAGCTGCAACAATTAATCGCCTCTTTCCGGAGACGCTTCTTACGCATTACCGGACTAGAACCCGAAGCCAACAAAGTCAATTAACCCCCTTGCTCCAGGGGGTTTTTAATGGTAAACTAGGCTCACCCTATGAATGAACGGATCCGTAATTTTTGTATCATTGCCCACATTGATCATGGCAAGTCCACATTAGCGGACCGTTTTTTAGAATTGACTGGAACAATTGAAAAAAGGAAAATGAAAGAACAGATCCTGGATCAGATGGAACTGGAACAAGAACGGGGTATTACCATCAAATTACAGCCTGTCCGCATGCGCTATCAAGGCTATATCCTCAATTTGATTGATACCCCCGGGCATGTAGATTTTAATTATGAAGTCTCTCGCTCCTTGGCTGCAGTGGAAGGAGCAATTTTGCTCGTGGATGCCACTCAAGGAGTACAAGCCCAAACCATTGGCAATCTTTATCTAGCTTTAGAACAAAATCTCACCATTATTCCGGTCCTGAACAAAATCGACCTGGCTAATGCTGACATTGACAAAGTAAAAGCTGAAATCATTCACTTACTCGGCTGTCGCGAACAGGACATCATTCTCTGTTCTGCTAAAACCGGCCAAGGGGTGGCCGAACTCTTGACTGCAGTTATTGCTCAAGTCCCGCCGCCGGTGGCCAAAACTTCCGAACCTCTTCAAGCTTTGATCTTTGATTCTTTTTACGATGACTTCCGCGGGGTGGTAGCCTCTATCCGAGTACTGGCCGGGGAATTAAAAGAAAAACAAAGAGTCAAACTGATGAAAACCGGGGCAGAAGCGGAAGCAATGGAAGTGGGACATTATTCTCCGGCGCTAAAACGCGACCCAATGTTGGAAAACGGTCAAATTGGCTACCTCATCACTGGTCTCAAAGATTTAAATGATGTCCGGGTCGGCGATACGGTTACCCTGGCCAACCAACCAGCTGCCAAAGCTTTGCCCGGATACAAAGAAGTGAAACCAATGGTATTTGCCGGAATTTTTCCCAAAGAAGGCGACGACTTCGCAGCTTTGCGCGAGGCCATGGATAAATTAAAATTAAATGATTCGGCTCTGGCCTATGAACCGGAAAGCTCACAAGCTCTGGGTTTTGGTTTCCGCTGTGGCTTTCTCGGCATGCTCCATCTGGATATTTTTCAAGAAAGACTGAAACGGGAATTTGGTCTTCATATTATCGTCACTGTCCCCAGTGTGGCTTATCATGTCCGCAAAACAAACAATGAAATCGTGGAAGTAAAAAGCCCTCAGGATCTACCCGCGCCCAACTACATTGCCGACATTGCCGAACCGTGGATGAAAGTAGACATTATTACTCCTGATACTTATATTGGCAATATCATGAGTCTGGTTGCCGAACGCAAGGGCCAATACTTCAATACTGAATACCTTAGCGCAGGCAGTAAACAACGAGTAATGCTCCATTATGAAATGCCCCTGGCTTCGCTTATTACAGATTTTTATGATAAATTAAAGACAGTATCCAGTGGCTACGCCTCTCTTAATTATGAATTCCGTAATTATGAGAAAACTGAAGTGGTAAAGCTAGACGTTCTCATTGCTGAAGAGAAAGTAGAATCACTGTCCGTCCTAGTCTGGAAAGAAGATGCCTTTAATTTAGGAAAAAAGATAGTCAATTCCCTTAAAGAAACCCTTCCGCCTCAACAATTTGTCTTAAAGATCCAAGCCGCGGTTGGCGGCAAGGTCATTGCCGCAGAAAGACTTTCGGCCCTGCGCAAAGATGTCACAGCCAAACTCTATGGCGGCGATGTCACGCGCAAAAGAAAACTTTTGGAAAGACAAAAAAAGGGTAAGAAAAAACTCTTGGCGATGAGCAAGGGTAAAGTGGACATTCCTACCGAAGCTTATTTAGCTGTTCTTAAACGTTAATATGTTTGGCAGTAAAAAAATGAAGGTCTTGTGGTCAGTAATCGTCATTATTGCGGTTTTGGCCATGATTTTCTTCACCATCACCCCTCTTTTCTATTAATCCTATGCTCACTGTTCAGCACCGCTACCAGTGGACCATTGTCCTCACTTTTTCAATCTGGCTCGGTCTGTTTGCTGTTGGCTACACTCTCGCCCATCAATATCAATGGCCAGGAGAGTGGCAATGGATTCTGTTCACACCTACCATGTTGCTAATTAGCGCCCTCTGCCTTTGGCAAAGAACTAAAATCTCTGAACGAGGACAACATCGCAGCCACCCCCTTCATTTAATTAATTGGCTGATCCTCGGTCTGGGTCTAGTGGCGCGCGAAGTCTTAGACCCAATTCCTTGGCGTTTTGCCAGCCTGGATTTTTCTTTCATCGTCTTTTCCTTGTTTCTAGCTGATTCGATCTGGGATTTCCAACGTCGCCGTTGATATGGAAAAAATTTGGAAACTGCAAAACCCAGCTCCGCCGGAATTTCTGGCCCAATATCCGGAACTGCCGACCTTGGTCGCTGATTTATTATATCACCGACAACTTCTCACCCCTGAACAAATTGACGAATTTCTCAATCCTGACTATCTCCACCATGTCCACGACCCCTTCCAGTTCAACCAGATGGAAAAAGCTGTGGATCGAATTTTTTTAGCGATTGAACAAAAACAAAAAATCACCATTCATGGCGACTATGATGCTGACGGAGTTTGTGCCTCGGTCATCTTGGCCGACACTCTCCGGGCCTTAGGGAGCAACAATCACGATGTTTTTTTACCCCACCGCGAAGTTGACGGCTATGGCTTGAACGCCAACACCGTAGATTTGTTCATCCATAATCAGGTAAACTTAATCATCACCTGTGACTGCGGTATCGGCAGTACGGAGGAAATCGCTCAAGCCAAAGCCAAGGGAATCGATACCATTGTTACCGACCACCATGCTATTCCCGATCAAACTCCGGAGGCCTTCGCGATCATCCATCCCAAAATGCCCAATGAAGCCTACCCAGACAAAGGCTTGTGCGGCGGAGCCGTGGCTTACAAATTAGCTCAAGCGCTTCTGCGCCGACAAAAAGAAAAAAAACTACCCCTGGTCGGAACCCAGTACTCGCCCAACGCTTTTGAAAAATGGCTTCTAGATTTAGTCGCCATTGCTTCTGTCGCTGACATGGTACCTTTGTTGGGCGAAACACGAGTTTTAACCAATTTTGGCTTAGTGGTTTTAAACAAAACCGGTCGCCTTGGTTTACAAAAACTCCTTTTAGAGGCCAGGCTGGTTCAGGAAGCTGATACTGGAGGAGAAAAACGGGAGCTGGATGCCCAAACCATTGCTTTTCAAATTGCTCCGCGCATCAATGCGGCTGGCCGTATGGACCATGCTAATGCTGCCTACCAACTCCTGACTACGGGCGATCCTACCGAAGCCATTGATTTGGCTTTTGCTCTCAACAATAACAATACAGAGCGGCAAAAAACCACTGATGAGCTATTTCGCGAAGCCACCAAACAAATTGCCTCTCAGCCAGAACAACCAATAAATTTTGTTATCAATCATGACTGGCCAGCTGGCATTATCGGCCTCTTGGCCGGCCGTTTGAAAGACAAATATTATAAACCGGCAATCGTCATGACGGAAAACGAAGAAGAAATCGTTGGTTCTGGCCGAAGCCTCGAAGGTTTCAATCTCATCCAAGCCTTGCAGACTTGCACTGATTTTTTTAAAAAATTTGGCGGCCACCCCTTGGCCTGTGGTTTTACCTTGAAAGATAAAACCCGACGCGAAGAACTACAACAAAAACTTAACGACATTTTCCGCACCGAAACCGCTGGCCAGGAGCTTCGCCCAATCCTCTACATTGATGCTCAGACTGAACTGGAAAAAGTTGATTGGGATCTGTATAGTCTTTTAGAAAAATTCCGACCTTTTGGCCAAAACAATGAACGACCAAAATATTTGGCCACTGACTTGACCATTCATAACCTGGAAAAAGTCGGTTCCGACGGGAAACACCTCCGTCTTTTGTTACGCACTCCCCGCAATCAAATCCGTAAGGCCATGGGCTGGAGACTGGGCAACGGAAACGGCCATAATTGGGCGCAAGAATTACGGGTTGGCGATCGTCTGGACATCGTGTTTGAACTGGAAAAAAATACTTGGAACGGCAATGATGAATTGCAGATTACCATCGTCGATTTAAAAAAGAAATAACCAAAAAACATGAAAACTTTCTTTCTCTATACTGATGGCGGAGCCCGGGGCAATCCAGGGCCAGCGGCCGCCGGGATCGTTATTAAAGATGAAACTAAAAAAACCATCAAAGCCTTTGGCCAATACCTTGGTGAACAGACAAACAATTTTGCCGAATATACTGCCCTCATCCTCGGCCTGCAAGAAGCAAAAAAACTGGGGGCCGAAACCATCCACTGTTTCTTGGACAGTCTCCTGGTTTGTGAACAATTAAACGGCCGCTGGAAAGTCAAAGAACCTAACCTCCAAAAACTATTTGTCCAAGCCTGGAACCTGACGCAAGGTTTCAAAAAAATACGCATCGCTCATGTCCGAAGAGAGGACAACGCTGAAGCCGACACCCAAGTGAACCTGGCTTTGGACCAACGCTAAAGACAACACACCCGCTAGGGTGTGTTTCATTAGGCTAATTATTCAATCCAGCCCCGTCGCGTTTGCAATCTAAAAGAAAAAGCCAAAAATATGGGAAGTAATAGCCAAACAATCAAACTGGGAATGGTCGCAAACCCATAATGCCAAACTGGTAGTAAATCAATTTCCAAAGAAGCCGGTAGGAAAAAATGGGCTAAGCTAATCAATAATCCGCTCAACACCAGACGAGAAATTAAATTCGTGGCCGTTTGCGTAGGGGTGACAGCCTGAGAAAATTGGCCCACCGGGGCAAAAGAAAAAAGAAAACAAAAGAAGAGAAAGATAAAGACAAAAAAGAGAAGAGGCAGATACTGATCCCAGCCCCAGACCAGAGAAAAATCAGGAAAAAAATGAAAAAATAACCAAGTGGCCAAAGGGGCGAGATAGACGGAAAAAAAAGCAAGAAATAATTTCTCTTTTTTGAAAAAAACATTTAGAAGAAAGGTACTGGCTAATAATAAATAAGCTAAGGTCATATGGTTATAATTCTTCCGCTAAGTCCTGCAATAATTGTTTAGCTCGCCGTGACACCTTGCGGGGCGTTTGCACCTTCACCCGTAGATAGTGATCCCCCCGACCGTTCCGACCCAGACGACCAAAACCCAAACCTTTGAGTCTGATCAGTTCCTGTGATTGCACTCCTGCCGGAATAACCACTGTCTTTTTTCCATCTAAGGTTTCTACTTCTACTTTATCACCTAAAGCGGCTTGAGAAAAATTCACTGCTACCTCGGTATAAACATCGTGGCCATCTCTCTCCCAACCCGCTTTTGGCGCCACATGGACTACCACATACAAATCACCGGCAGTCTGATTTTTTCCTAAATTTTCTCCCTTACCACTTAAACGTAAGGTCTGGCCATCATCAATCCCGGCGGGGATCTTAACTGTCAAATCCAATTCCCCTTTCACATTCCCCTGGCCAGAACAATGACGACAGGGCTTTTCTACAATCGTTCCCTGACCAGAACAGCGCGGACACACTGCTACGGTCTGCATCGCTCCTAAAAAAGTCTGTTGCACCCGCCGTACCTGTCCCTGGCCCTGACAATCCGGACATTTTTTAGTATTACTCCCCGCTTCAGCCCCCGAACCCTGGCAAACCGGGCAAACTACTTGTTGACGTAAACGAATTGGTTTTTCTGTGCCAAAAGCAGCTTCTGATAAACTGATTTCTACATCCACCCTAATATCCCCGCCCCGTTGCCGATGGCGAGATGAAGATTGTCCAGAAAAAGACTGGCCAAAACCAAAAATATCTCCAAAAAGATCATTCAGATCGGCGCCACCAAAATTAAAAGAATAACTGCCATTATTACCGCCCCGAGCGGCTCGCATAAAATCATCCCAATTCATTCCTCCGCCAAAACCACCTTGGGTATCAAAATCTGAGCCAAATTGGTCATAGCGTTTTCTTTTCTCTGCATCGCCTAACACCTGATAAGCTTCATTTATCTCCTTGAATTTTTTTTCATCCCCACCTGGACGGTCAGGATGAAATTGCAAGGCAAGCTTTTTAAACGCCTTTTTTATTTCGTCCGCATTGGCGTTTCTTTCCACGCCCAGAAGTTGATAATAATCTTTGGACATAATGACAGCGGAGCAGACTCATCGTCTGCTCCTGATATCGACTTTTAATTAATTCACCACTTCGCCTTCAATCGGGCCTTCTTCTTTTTTAGGTTCTTCTTTTGACCCGGTCGTCGGGCCGTTTCCTGGTTGTCCTGAAGCCTGATTGGCCTGGTACATCTTCATTCCCACGGCTTGCGCTGCTTGTGACAGGACTTCCGCGGCTTTTTTAATTGCTTCTCCATCTTCTGTTTCGCGTACCGCCTGTAGACCTTTTATCCCTTCCGCGACTTTTTCTTTCTCTTCAGCAGTAATCACCACCTTCTTTTCTTCTATTTCCTTCATCATTTTTTCCGTAGTATAAATCATGGTATCAGCCAAATTACGCGCTTCAATCAATTCCTGCTTCTTTTTATCTTCCCCCGCATGGGTTTCCGCTTCTGCCTTCATTTTTTCCACTTCGTCTTTGGATAAGCCAGAAGAAGCAGTTATCCGGATTGATTGCTCTTTGTTAGTGGCTCGATCCTTAGCTTTGACGTTTAAAATACCATTCGCATCAATATCAAAGCTGACTTCTATTTGAGGCACACCTCGGGGGGCTGGTGGCAAACCATCCAAAATGAAACGGCCCAGTGTCTTATTGTCCGTAGCCATTGGTCGTTCCCCTTGCAAGACATGAATCTCTACACTGGGCTGATTATCTGCCGCGGTAGAAAACACTTGAGTCTTCGAAGTCGGGATGGTCGTGTTCCGTTCAATTAACTTGGTCATAACGCTTCCCAAAGTTTCAATCCCCAAAGACAAAGGAGTCACATCTAACAAAAGCACATCCTTAACATCTCCTTGAAGAACACCGCCTTGAACCGCTGCGCCCACGGCCACCACTTCATCTGGATTGACGCTGATATTTGGCTTCTTGTTGAAAAACTTTTCCACTGTCTGCAAGACGATTGGCATCCGGGTCATACCTCCCACCATCACCACCTCATGTAAATCGTTAACAGTCAATTTGGCATCAGCCAAAGCTTGGCGTACTGGCCCTAAAGTCTTTTCTACTAAATCGCCAATCAGTTCTTCCAATTTGGAACGGGTCAAAGTCAACAATAGATGTTTGGGACCGTTAGCATCAGAAGTGATGAAAGGCTGATTGATTTCCGTTTCTTGGGCTGTTGACAACTCAATTTTAGCTTTTTCGGCCGCTTCCTTTATTCTTTGTAAGGCCAAAGGATCGCGACCCAAATCAATACCGTTCTCTCGCTTAAACTCACTGATAATCCAATTGATGATTGTCTGGTCAAAATCATCACCGCCTAAATGGGTATCACCGTTCGTCGATAAGACCTGTACAGTATCAGCTGAGACTTCGAGAATGGAAATATCAAAAGTACCACCACCTAAATCATAAACAGCGATTTTCTGATCTTTCTTTTTGTCAAAACCATAAGCCAAAGCAGCGGCCGTCGGTTCATTAATAATCCGCAAAACTTTCAAGCCAGCAATTTCACCCGCATCTTTAGTCGCTTGCCGTTGGGAATCGTCAAAATAGGCCGGAACAGTGATGACCGCTTCTGTCACCGGCTCACCCAACCGCGCTTCAGCATCTGCTTTCATTTTTTGAAGAACCATGGCCGAAATTTCCTGGGGGGTGTACTCCTTGTCTCCCATCTTTACTTTCAAACGTTCCCCATCCGGATTAATCGTAAACGGCATGTTCTTTTTCATTTGCTGGACTTCCGCATCATTGTAACGTCGGCCGATAAAACGCTTTATGGAATACAAAGTATTCTGAGGATTGGTAACCGCCTGACGCTTGGCCAACAGGCCAACCAATCTTTCCCCGGTCTTAGAAGTAGCTAAAACCGAAGGCGTGGTACGCATTCCTTCTTTATTTTCCAAAACTTTGGGTTGACCACCTTCGATAATGGCCATGCAGGAATTGGTTGTCCCCAAATCTATTCCTAACACTTTTGACATATTTGTATTTAGTTATTAACTAATTAGTTATCCAGGTCTAGAGAGCCTGGCTCTCCAGGGTCTAGACAACAAATTATTTATTTTTCTTCACGATCTTTATATCTATCTTGGCCGCTTTCGTCGGTTCAGCTTTGGGACAGGTAATTTTCAATAAACCATCTGCGAACTCGGCTCTGATTTTATCCTCCTTAATGGCCGTTGGTAAGGCTACTTGACGAAAGAATGAACCACTGCGGATTTCTTTACGATAGTAATTCTTCTCATCAATTTCATGCTCTTTATTGACTTCTCCCTGGACAGTCAAGACCCCTTTTTCCACGGAAATTTTTACTTCTTCCGGCTTAACTCCGGCTAGTTGTGATTCAACCATGACGGCCTCCTTGGTCTCATAAATATCCATGGTCGGGACAAAACCACCGACCAGCTTTTCTGCCCCGGCAGTGGCGGGCAAACGACCGACCAAATTACCCATTTCTTCAAACGGATCCCACATGGGATACCAACGGACTAAAGACATACAATTATATTATTCTACTTCTTCGCCCCCGTTCGAGGTGGAAGAAGGATTAAGATTATCTGATTTTTTTTTCGCCACAATTACCCGAGCCGGTTTGATCACCTGGCCAGCTCGCTGATAACCAGGGTCAATTTCTTGTAAAATAGTGCCTTCCTCAGCTTCCGACTCTTCTTCACCCACTGCTTCATGTTGGGCCGGAGAAAAAATTTGGCCTACAGTTTCTTGTTCTTTCACCCCGTAACTAGCTAAAACATCGCCAAACTGTTTCTTTATACATTCCATTCCTTTAGCCCAACCCACCCAATTATCCCCATTCGCTTCTGGCTGGGACAAGAATGCTTTCTTCAAATTATCATATACGGGAGTAAAATCAGTGAGAATCCGTTCCTCTATCTGCTGTCGCCACCGTCCTTGATTTTCTGCCACTTCTTTTTGTAAATTGGCATAGTCCGCTCGCGCTCGCAACCAACCATTTTGCGCTTCGGCCAACTCCTCTTTCAACTTTTTGTTATCTTCTCCCCGGTGAAACAACCGCGGTTTTTTTTCCGGATTTTCTTCTTTGTTCATTTTTGGCTCATTATCAACGATATCGGTCATAATTATTTCAACAACTGTTTAGTAAATTGAATTAAACCTACATTAGTGGCATAGTCCATACGCATCGGACCGAGAATCGCTAATAAACTATCGGCATTTATTCGCGTACCAATCAAACTGCAGGCTTGACCCAAAGGATTATCATTACCCACCAGGATACGATACTCCCCATCGATCAATTCGTATAAATCCGCCAACCTTTCTTCACAATGATCAAAAATCGTGGAAAAATTCACCACATGTGCGTAATCCCTGAATTCTGGTTGGGAAAATAAGGAGGCCATTCCGGTGTAATACACACTGTCCGGATTCAAGGCTAGAATAATACCATTACCAGTAATTTCCGCCAAGGCCTTCGCAAGATTCTTTCTCGGGTCGCTACCCGCCCCTGTGGCAGCATCTAACAAAGCCTGTTGGTGCTTTTTCTTCAAACTACCGGGCCTGGCCAATTTCTCTACATAATATTGATACCCTTTTTCTGTGGGAATACGGCCAGCGGAAGTATGAGGATGGGTCAAAAAGCCTTCTTGCTCCAAAGCACGCATTTCATTGCGGATCGTGGCCCCGCTCACATCTAAATCTGATATCAAAAGCTTGGACCCGACTGGTTCGGCCCGATCAATATAATTTTCAATAATGAGTTTTAACAAGGTCTCTCGACGAGCTTCCATATTATCACTCTAAATCAACGAGTGATAATATACCACTGCCACTCTCCCCTGTCAAATGCTAAGTTATCCACAAATCAAAACCGGCCCTAAGGCCGGTCTTTTGTTACTTGTCAGCAGTCCGTTTATATTCACTGACATCAGCAATTTCACTCAGGAGAACATTTTCTACATAAATGCCGCGGGAATAAAAGATTCTTTCCAATTCATTTTTCAATTCCGTCTCTACTGCATCTCGCTTTGCGCCCAAGATATCAGCCTTATCAAAACGGCTCATCACCATCCGAATACGACTACGCACTGTCGGACGGATAATCTTAGCCACAAAATCTTCGCCAATCGTTTGCCAAATCGCTGGAATCTGATGGATGTCTAGACGTAAAAGAATGGTTCCCTCAACCCCGATCCGGATACTATCTTGAGTAATCGTGGCGATAGGGATATCACCCATGGCTTTCTCATTTTCCGGATTAAATTCTCGAGAAATACTGTATTCCAGAGTTTGAGTATTAAAAAGTTTAGCTTTCTGCCAAAAAGGAATCTTCAAATGCAAGCCCGGGGTGAGCACCTTTTTCAGGACACCGCGGCCCAAGTCATAGACACAAGCCACATAACCAGGCGGGACATAGATAAACACGCCTTTCAAGACGTCTTCCATGACAAAGGAATACATTAGCTTGTCAATTGAATCACTCATAAATTTAGCTTATTTTGATATTTTATCAATTACTTTATCTCCGGCTTTTTTCACGTTTTCACCAACGACTTCTGCGGCTACGGCCCCGCGAAAAAATACGGTACTAAACTGATGGATTATAGCAGAAAACAGGATAGATGTCAAGATAAAGACCGACTTAACCATGGGCAGTATCCACAAAGCAAAAAAACTAAAAAGGGGAAAAATCAGGAAATAGGCCAAATCTGCCTTATTTAAGCCAATTTTTTGCTTCCGGTAATGAAAATATATCTCCAAAATGAGCAGAAGAGCAACAAATCCAGGCCAAACAATGTCATGGCTTTGTCCTAATTCAAAACCATAAAAATTCGTGTTAATTTTCCCAGGAAATTCAATAAAAGGATACAAGATCTTCATGATTTTGTCTCCGGTGATCCCGCGCAAGAACACTTGATACAAGAGAACCAAGACCAAAATTTGAATCAGCAAGACCACCATCTTACTCCAAGGTTTAACCTTTTTTTGCTTTAATAAGCGCCGAATCTCTTCCTTCTTTAACACCTGATCATTGATTAATTCCCGGTTAAGACGCTTTATTTCCTTGGCCACCTGTTCGTTTTTTACCCGATCCTTTTCACTAATCAAAGTAAAAGGCAAAAGTACCAAACGCAAAAGAATGGTCAGATAGACCACGGCCCAGCCAAGATTAGCTTCTGTCCAATTGTTATAAATCCAAATCAGCAGATTGAACAACGGCTGATATAGGAAATCGTGCCAAATCACCCCTAACATACATACCAATATCATACCAAAATTACTCTGGAAAGGCAAACCCTACTTGACAAAGATCCTTTTCTCTGGTACCCTCCACCTTAACACCGTCCGCGGGCTGGCCGTAGGCCGGCCACCTTCACCGGCCACTGTCATTCAGTTCCGCTCTGAGTTAACTTCTTGCCTTGCATCAACGACCAGTACCGCGTCTGCTTCACGTGGGTCGAGGGCGAACCGGACCAAGTGGAAATCGTAGACTACCCTTGAACGAGAGCGACTCAGCACGAGGTAAGATCAGATGATCCGTATCCCAACAGACCGTCCTCCGACACATCCAGGCGAGATGCTCCTGGAGGAGTTTCTTAAGCCAATGGGACTGACACAACGGCAGTTGGCTC
>Ga0208373_1001352_pt1 | contig 33447 bp, 30 predicted proteins | sample RifOxyC2_FD_184036 | JGI IMG/M metagenome (GOLD analysis project Ga0208373, IMG submission 184036) | Soil microbial communities from Rifle, Colorado - Rifle Oxygen_injection C2 (SPAdes) | ecosystem: Environmental > Terrestrial > Deep subsurface > Rock core/Sediment | place: Rifle, Colorado... | reverse complement strand
TTGTGTGAATTATTTTAAGCTTTTGGATAATTATCATGAACCGACCGCGATTTATCGGTTGTTACGTTTGCCTTTTTGGAATTTTACCGAAGAGGATATGCAAAAGTTTTTGAACACCGCGAAAAGAAAATCAATTCCTTATTATGAAGCGCTGAAATCCGCCCCGCAATTTGGATTATCGCAGGAGGGTATAAAGACTTGTCTGAAATTGACTTCACTTATTGATGAAGGAGTTAAAAAAGCGCGTTTTGAACCGCCGTCCATCGTTTTATATAATTTTTTGGATAAATCTGATTATCTAAAATACTTGGCGCGCAGTGAAAATGAAGGCGCGCGGGATATAATCAGACAGATCTATCAGTTGAGGCAATGGTTGGATTATATAGAAAAGTATGAACAAAATGTGGCTGACGCAAGTGTGGCGAGTTTTATGGAACATTATCAGCAAATCCGCGAGTCGGGCGATGATGGCCAGCTTTATATTCCGACGGACACGCCGGATTCCGTCAATATAATGACGGTTCATATGTCAAAAGGAATGGAATTCAAATATGTGTTTATTGTTAATATGGTGGAACAGAAGTTTCCTTCTCGATCAATGGGGAGCGGAATTGAAGTGCCTATCGCTCTTATTAAAGAGCAACTGCCGGAGGGGGATATTCATTATCAAGAGGAAAGACGTTTGTTTTATGTAGCCGCGACCCGAGCGAAAAGTAGATTATATTTTACTAGCGCGGATGACTATGGCGGAAAAACCAAAAGAAAAATAAGCCGGTTTTTGGATGAAATTAAGATTGAAAAGGAAGAGCCCAATAATTTGAAAGTCGAGTCAATCGTGCCTGTTAAAAAAGAAATGGAAAAAAATGAGACTAAAGCGGAATTGGTGTATGAATTGCCTAAGACCTTTTCTTTTTCCCAGATTAAATCTTACAAGACTTGTCCGTATCAGTATAAACTGGCGAATATCGTAAAATTGCCGATGAAGAATTCTCATTATTTCACTTTTGGCAATACGATTCATAATACGCTCCAGGAATTTTATAACCAAGTCAGAGTAATGAACGGGTCCATTCAGGATTCATTATTTACCAAATCTAAAAAAATTGATAAAAATGGCGGGACAAGGGTTCCGAGTTTAGAAAATTTACTGGCAATATATGAAAAAAAATGGAGCGATGACTGGTTTTTAAGCAAGAAACAGCGGGAAGATTATTACGCTGACGGTAAAAAAATGTTGAAGCAATTTTATAAAGATAATGAAGATAATTGGACAATACCGGTCGCGATTGAAGGCGGTTTCAAATTGAAAATAGGGAAGTACACATTGAGCGGAAGAATTGACAGAATTGACCGGCTGGCCGATGGAACTTTGGAAGTTATTGATTATAAGACCGGCGCTTCAATGGAGAAAGCGACAGGAGATGACAAAGACCAATTATTGATTTATCAAATCGTGGCAGAAACAATGCCGGAATACCGCAATTTGGGCAAAACCGCCAAGCTTACTTATTATTTTCTTAAAGATGCAATTAGGACCGATTTTATTGGCGAACCGGACGATTTGGTTAAGCTTGAAGAAAAGATTGAAAAAGCAATTGACAGCATTCACGAACGGGATTTTACCGCCACGCCGAATAAACATATTTGTGATAATTGCAGTTATAAAGATATTTGCGAGTTTAGAGTGTAGTGTCATGAAGCATATAACATGTCCCGACTAAGTCGGGATAAGTGTTCCCTTATAGCATGAAACATGAAGCCTAAAACATAAATTTATTTAGCATTTTTTATTTTTTATTGTCAGGAATGAGAAAAATGGGTATACTTACATATAAGATATAACTCATATTAAGTTTCTACTCTGTCATTGCGAGGAGTCCCAAGACGACGTCGCAATCCCCGAAACAACGAGATTGCTACGCCCTTGAGGGCTCGTAATGACAGGGGATGCCACGAGATTATCCTTGACTTCATTCGGGACTGCCTAAATAATCTTAATCCAATATATGCAATTTAATAAATTAGTCAGAGATAAAATTCCTGAGATAATTGAAAAAGACGGCCGGACTCCGAAATATCATATTGCCGATGACGCCGAGTATGAGAGAGAGCTGTTGAGAAAATTAAAAGAAGAAGTTGACGAGTATTTGGAAAATCCTTCACCCGAAGAAATGATTGATATTTTAGAGGTCATCATTTCAATTTATGGCGTTAAAGATTATGATAAAAATAAATTGGAAGAGTTAAGAGTTAAAAAATGCCAAGAGAGAGGCGGTTTTTTCAACAGAATTATTCTTGATGAAACAAATTAAAATAGCATGTCATTTACTCCAATAGGCAATACACTATACATAAAAGATTCTCCCGAGGATCAGGCGAAAAAGCAGTTGGAAGCCGCGCAGGTTTTAGAGCACGCTGATAACACTATAATTGAATTATTCGGTAAAGAAAAGGCATACCATATTAGGCCTTTATTTTTAAAAAACCGGACTTTAACCATATCTTGCGCCACTTCATTGGTCGCGCAGGAAATAAGGGACAGACAAGCGGAAATAGTGGATAAAATTAATGAAAAAATGGGTAAAAAAGAGGTGGATTCCATAAGGTATTTGGCATAGAATATTTAACCTTGTAAAAAAATAAGGTTGGTAGTAAAATGATAGTATATATTAGTTTATAGTGAGTTTTTACTCTGTCATTGCGAGGAGTCCCAAGACGACGTCGCAATCCCCGAAACAACGAGATTACTACGCCCTTGAGGGCTCGTAATGACAGGCATAAATAAAGTTTATTTTTTAGCTAAATTTAGTTAAGAATTTACATGAATTTGCTATGAGTTATATAACTATCTTTTTTTTATGAATTTAAGGCAATATTTGATAGTAATGGTTTTGGCAACGATATTATGCTGGGTTTCGTGGTTTTTTGTCATACTGAATATTGATCCATTTGAAACAAATCTGTCCGGTTTCATATTTTTTTATGTAAGCATATTTTTGGCCATGGTCGGCACTTTTTCAATTATCCTTTTTTCTTCTTATCAGGTGGTAAATAAAAGAGAACGTCCGATGTATTTTCATGTGCAGAAAAGCTTTCGCGACAGTATAGTTATGGCTATTTTTATTACCGCTTTGCTTTATTTACAAGGGAGCGGGTTGATGAACGTGTGGAATTTTGTGATTTTAGTGTCCGCCGCTTTATCGCTTTTAATTTTTTTAATATTTAATAAAAAAGCTAATTCGGTTTAATATATGAGGCAATCAAAATTATTCACAAAAACGGCCAAGGAAACACCAAAAGATGAAGTAAGTATTAATGCCCAGCTGCTTATAAGAGCTGGTTTTATTGATAAATTAATGGCGGGTGTGTACACTTATTTGCCGTTGGGTTTGAGGAGTTTGGAAAAAATAAAAAAAATAGTTCGCGAGGAAATGAATCAATTGGGCGGGCAGGAAATCTTGATGCCGGCGCTGACGCCGAAGGAAATATGGGAAGTAACCGGCCGTTGGGACAAAATTGATGTGGCTTTTAAATTGGATGGCGACGGAGGAAAACAATATTCTTTGGGTTCAACCCATGAAGAAGTGGTAACTCCGTTGGTAAAAAAATTCGTTAAGTCATATAAGGACTTGCCGGTGGCGGTTTATCAGATTCAGGATAAGTTTAGAAATGAACCGCGCGCCAAATCCGGTCTTTTGCGCGGGCGTGAATTCAGCATGAAGGATTTATATAGTTTTCATAAAGATGAAGAAGATTTTTCCGATTTTTATGAGAAATCAAAACAAGCTTATCTGAATATTTTTGAAAAATGCGGATTAAACGCGGTTATCGCGGAAGCGGACGGTGGAGTATTCACCGACAAGTATTCGCACGAGTTTCAGGTTTTTACGGAAAACGGCGAGGATATTATTTTCAGCTGTGAGACGTGCGGTCTGCACAGAAATTCGGAAATTGTTAAAGAAGAAAAGTGTCCGCAGTGCGGCGGCGGTATGGTAAAAAATAAAGCGATAGAAGTTGGCAATATATTCCCGTTGGAAACAAGATTTTCCGATGCGTTCGGTTTTTCTTATTTGGATAAAGACGGAAAAGAACAACCGGTTTTGATGGGTTGTTATGGAATTGGTCCGTCAAGAGTTATGGGTAGTATAGTGGAAGTCAATCACGATGAAAAAGGCATTATTTGGCCGGAATCAGTCGCGCCTTATTCGGTTCATTTGGTTTCTTTATGTAAAGAAAGCGCGGATATTAAAAAAGCGGATGAGCTATATGAAACCTTGACAAAGCAAGGCGTAGAGGTATTATATGATGACAGAGAAGGGGCGACTGCCGGGCAAAAATTCGCCGATAGCGATTTAGTCGGTTTGCCAAAAAGAGTGGTAATTAGCCCAAAAACACTGGCGGAAGATAGTGTTGAAATTAAAGAACGCTCATCTGATAAAGTTGAAATTATAAAAATTAAAGAGCTTAATTCTAGATTGTTTTAACTCTAATTCACATAGGGTTTAGAGTAAGTGTTTTAATGTTTTGATGCTTTAATGATTTCATGGTTGTATGTTAAATAGATTATTTGGAAAATTCAGCAAAGACATTGGTATTGACCTTGGAACGGCCAATACTCTTGTTTATGTTAAAGACAAGGGAATTATTATTAATGAACCGTCGGTCGTGGCCATAAATACCCGTATAGACCAAATTGTAGCGGTTGGCGATGAAGCCAAAAATATGTTGGGCAAGACGCCTCCGCATATATTTGTTTCCAAACCTTTGACAAACGGGATAATTTCCGATTATGAAGTGGTGGAAAAAATGTTGAGATTTTTTATAGATAAAGTTTATGACGAGGGATTTAATTTCGCTTCCAGGACCAGAGTGGTAATCAGCGTTCCGCTTGAGATTACAGAAGTTGAAATTAAAGCCGTGGAAGATGTTTTGTTTGCTTCCGGAGCGCGTGAAGTAAATGTGATTCAATCCTCAATCGCGGCCGCCATCGGTTCGCGAATGCCGATTGAAGACCCGATTGGTAATATGATTGTCAGTATCGGCGCCGGCAGCACGGAAGTAAGCGTGATTTCATTAAGCGGAATTGTAGTTTGGAAATCAAGCAAGATTGCCGGAGATGAAATGAACAGAAATATAATGCAATACGCGCGCGAGGTATTTAATTTATTGGTTGGAGAATCGCAAGCCGAGCAAATTAAAATTAAAGTCGGGTCAGTCATAGAAACCAATGAAAAAATAGAGTTTCCGTTGCGCGGTAGGGACATTATTACCGGTTTACCTCGTGAAGTTATGATTACGGACGCCCATATTAGAGAAGCCATCAGTCGGTCTGTCCAAAACATAGTTGATTTAATAAAAACTACTTTGGAAATGACTCCTCCGGAATTGACCGCTGATATACATGAAAGAGGCTTGCTTTTGACCGGAGGCGGTTCATTGTTGCGCGGGATTGATAAATTGGTGGCTGATGCCACGGAAATACCAGTTAGAATCAGCGATGATCCGATGAGTTCGGTTGTCAGAGGGTCGGGACATTTGTTGGATAATGCGAATTTATTGAAAGAAGTAAAATTGCCTTCGGCGCGCAACAGAAAGAATTAAAATATGAGATACAGAAATATTATTATTATTTTCTCGGTAGTTTTTATAATTATTCTGTTGCGTCATTTTGGCGCCACCGGCTGGGCTGACAGAAAGATAAGATTTTTATTTAATTTGGGTTCTTCGGCCGTTTATAATATCAGCGTCAGCTATAACGGAGGCGCGAGTCGTTTTAATTCGGTTGATGATTTGAAAAAAGGCTACGTGGAATTATTGGACAAATACAATAAAAACGTGGTTGACCAAACCGAGTTGGCTTTGCTTAAAGAAGAAAATGCCGGTTTGCGGGAGTTGATGGGTTTTTTGGAAAGGAATGATTTGTCATTTTTGGGCGCGGAAGTAATTTCAAAAAGTTCTGACGCTTTGCGCAATACCATTGTTATCAATCGGGGCTCAAAGGACGGTGTGGCAATGAATATGCCGGTCATAACCGGAGGCGGATTTTATATCGGGAAAATTAGAAAAGTTGAGTTGAACAGTTCTGTTGTTCAACTGATAAACGACCAATACAGCAAGATTGCGGCCACGGTTTTGAACAATAATAAAAGCATTGGGGTGGTTGAGGGCGGTTTCGGTTTAAGTTTGCAGATGAATTTTATTCCGCAAAATGAAGATATTTTGGTCGGGAATGATGTAATTACTTCCGGGTTGGAAGCGGAAATACCCTACGGATTGATTTTGGGGCGGGTGGATATAGTGGAAAAAGAGCCGTATCAGCCATTTCAGAAAGCGATTTTGAGCCCATATATAGATTTAAATAAAATCAGGACTGTTTCAGTATTGTTAAGCTCTTGATAATATATGAAGGTATTACTGAAGATTTTAAAAATGATCATAGTAATGTCTTTGTTATTTTTATTTCATTTTTTTATCGTATTTTTTTTACCGAAGCCGATTAACACCATAAATATATTTTTCATTTTTTTTATATTGTTTATTATAGGTTGGGAAAAAAGCGTCATCGTTTGGCTGGCTTGGTTAGTTTTTTATGTGTTTGAGTTGTATGCCGTGACTCCGTTGGGATTTATAATCGTTCCGGGCGTTCTTAGTGTGATTGTTGTTTATTTGCTGTATATTAATGTGTTCACGAATCGGTCATGGTTTACGGGCGCGGCGTTGTCGGCGATAGCGATTTTGATAAATCGGCTGGCGTATCTGGCGCTGGTTTATACTTTAAATTACTCTTCAGGAATATCTAAAATCGTGTTGAGGAATTTCTTTACTGATTTATTTTGGGAAATTACGTTAACGTCGGCCGCCACCGGATTGTTATTTTTTCTGCTGTCTAAAAAAATAAATCGATTTGGCAGAGATAAAGTGCAGATGATATTTTAGCTTTTATGAGAAATAATTTTTTCAAAAAAAATATCGGCAAGCTTTTTTCCCGCCGCGATATTTATAACACTTTTGACGACAGCGTGATTTTTGAGGAAGCCTCCGGCAAGCAGGTGGCGACACCGGCCGGCAAGTCATATATCGGGACAAATTTTACGCGGGAAAAGGCGATGCTTTTTTTTATTTTTATTTTTTCTTTTATTTTGATTATAATTTTTCGCTTGGTTTATCTGCAATTATTTTTGGGAGATAAATATTTGGAAATCGCAAAAGGAAACAGGGAAAAAGTCGTTCCCATCGCGTCGGAGAGGGGATATATATTGGATAGAAATAATATTCAGCTTACGGAAAATATTCCCAATTTTTCCTTGGCTATAACTCCTTCCGAATTGCCCAAGGATAAAGAACAGCGGGAACAGCTGGTGAAAAAATTATCTTCAATCACCGGCAGTCCGGAAACGGATATAATGGAAAAGATTGATGAGTATTCCGATTATTCTTATGAATCCATCGTAATTAGAGAAGGTTTGGATTATGATACGGCTTTGTCCATCAGAATAGACGCCGCCGATTTGCCCGGGCTTTTTATTCAAAGAGGAAGCAAACGGTTATATACTTATTTTGACGCCGAGGAAAATAATTCATTGTCGCATGTGATTGGTTATTTGGGAAAACTGGATAGAGACCAATTGGACGAATTGTATGATGTAGGATATTTGCCGTCTGATTCAATCGGTAAAACCGGAGTGGAAAAACAGTATGAGAACAGTTTGAGAGGCGAATACGGAGAAGTAGTTTATGAGGTTGACGCTTTGGGGCGGGAACAAAATATTTTGTCGGAAATTCCTCCCAAATCAGGCGACCATATCAAGCTGACGATTGACCTTAATATTCAGAAAAAATTGGAGGAAATTTTGCAAAAATATTTGGATCAGCAAAACAAAAAAAGAGCGTCGGCGATTGTGATGAACCCAAAGTCGGGAGAAATTTTAGCTTTAGTAAGCTTGCCGGCATATAATAATAATGATTTTTCCGGCGGAATAGATTTGGAATCATATAAAAAATACACGGAAAACGAAGATAATCCGTTGTTTAACCGGGCGATTTCCGGTTCTTATCCGTCAGGGTCATCTATTAAACCGGCCATTGCCGCGGCCGCGCTGGAGGACGGTATTATAGATGAAAGCACATCTTTCTTAAGCACGGGCGGAATTAGCGTTGACCCGTGGTTTTTTCCGGATTGGCTGGCCGGCGGACACGGACGCACCAATGTCAGATATTCTTTGGCCTGGTCGGTGAACACTTTTTATTATTATATCGGCGGGGGTTACAAAAATTTTACCGGTTTGGGAATTGAGAAAATCAGAAGTTATCTTGAACTTTTCGGATTTGGAAATAAACTGGGCATTGATTTACCCGGAGAAAACAGCGGTTTTTTGCCGAGCAAGGAATGGAAAGAGGAAACTAAAAATGAAAAATGGTATATAGGTGACACATATAATGTGTCAATCGGACAAGGTGATGTTTTGGTCACACCCTTGCAGATTGCCAGTATGACATCAGTCATCGCCAATGGCGGAACATTATACAAACCAAAGATTTTAAAGAGTATCGTCAGAAGCGATTATTTGGAAGAAATCGGCGTAGAAAAAGAAATAATCAGGGAAAATTTTATTGATACGATTTATTTAAGGACAGTCAGACAGGGTATGAAGGATTGTGTTGAGTACGGATCATGCCGAAGGCTGGCTTCTTTGCCGATGGAAACTGCCGGGAAAACCGGAACCGCGCAGTGGAGCAGCACCAAGTCGCCTCATGCCTGGTATACTTCATTCGCGCCTTATTATAATCCATCGGTGGTTTTGACGATTTTGATTGAAGAAGGGGAGGGCGGAAGCAGCGCGGCTATACCCGTGGCGGATGAATTCTATAGATGGTGGTATTATTACTAGATTTACATATTTTTTTAGTTGCAATTATTTGCCTTAAAGAGTAAAATATAGATAAATTTATATATTATTCTTGTGACAAAACCTTACTTCAGTAAACCAAACTTTAAACTCTATCATGCCAACTGCATAGATTATTTGGCTAAATTGCCGGAGAATTATGTGGACATGATTTTTGCCGATCCGCCATATCTTTTATCAAACGGTGGTTTCACTGTCCATGCCGGTAAGATGGTGAGTGTAAACAAAGGTGAGTGGGATGTCAGTAACGGACTAAAAAAAGATTTTGAATTTAATTTATGAATTTGTCATTTGATACAAAATTGGCTGATAAATATACAAGTTCGTCGCAAAAAATAAGAGTAATGTCGGAAGATTGGGTTGACAGACAAGTATACTGCCCGAATTGCGGGCATTTGGATATTGATAAGTATGAAAATAATAAGCCCGCCGCTGATTTCTTTTGCTCGAATTGCCAAGAAGAGTATGAGCTAAAAAGCAAGAAAAACTCTGTCGGAACAAAAATAGTTGATGGTGCTTATCGAACAATGATTGAAAGATTGCAAAGCACTAATAACCCAAATTTCTTTTTTCTAAATTATGACTTGAACAATTTTTCTGTTTTAAATTTTCTCGTTATTCCAAAGCATTTTTTCGTCCCAAATATTATTGAAAAGCGCAAAGCGTTATCACAAACAGCGAGAAGGGCGGGTTGGATTGGTTGTAATATATTATTACAAAGCATTCCTCGAGCAGGAAAAATATTTTTTGTAAAAAATCGTCAAATTGAACCAAAAGAAAATGTCGTCGCAAATTGGCAGAAAACACTTTTTTTAAGAGAAGAAAAAGAAATAGGAGCAAAGGGTTGGCTATTGGATGTTATGAATTGCATTGAAAAACTGAAACAGAATGAATTTACACTCAATGAAGTTTATGCATTTGAAAACTTGTTGAGCAAAAAACATCCGGAAAATAAACACATTAAAGATAAAATTCGGCAACAGCTACAAGTTTTGCGGGATAAAAAATACCTTATATTTACCAGTCGGGGAAATTATCAACTTACATAAAACTATGAAAATTAAACTCTCGCCATTTATTGCAAAAATTATTTTGTGGTGCAATCCGTTTAGTCGTCTCAAAGTCATGTGCTGCGGATATAGTGAGGATTTTGAAAATTTTACTGAACTCGTGTGGCAAGATGACAAATATTTAGACTTTACCGACCAAGATTCATACCCTCAATTTCAATTATGGTATGTTTAGATGATTCATTTTTTGAAAGCCATTGTTGGGCGAAACTGAAGGCGATAATTTTTTGTGCAGTTGCGTGGCACGGCAAAAATGCTGATAACGCTGAATTGATTGAAGTAACCAGTTTAGATTTTGCCGAAACATCAGTCGTGCGTTTTATGCGCGCACTTCATTAGTTAAAAAGATTTTTGAAATAGCTAAATAATACTATGTTATCAACAATATAATTTATCTTTCTGGAATGTTTAAAATCGTAGAGAAAAATAGCTATGTCAGAGCACATTTATGTCCTTCCCATCAGTACCAAATTATTCAAAAAATCAAATCCGCAAAGCCGGTGATATTCTGATAAGTGAAAATCGGAATGAACAAGATAAGGAATGGGCACTTGAAGTTTTGAGCAAATGGCGTTCTTGTCATGCGTATCCACTTAATACCTTTAACGCAACTTTGCGTGGAAATATTAAAATAGTTGATAAAAAAGGTCTTGTGGCGCAGCGTCTTAAACGCATGCCTACTATCATAAATAAACTTAAATTAAATTCTTCAATGAATCTTTCTACAATGCAAGATATCGGTGGAGTAAGAGCTATCGTTAATACAATAAATCAAGTGCGCCAATTGCGTGATATATACTATCAAAAAAATCGTTTTAAACACGAACTTAAACAAGAAAAAGATTATATTACAAATCCAAAAGATGATGGGTACAGAAGCGTTCATTTGGTTTTTAAATACAAAAATAATAGTCACAAAGCACGTCAATATAATCGTCTTTTGCTTGAAATACAGATTCGTACTAGACTACAACATGTTTGGGCAACCGCAGTAGAAACTATTGGCACTTTAAGAAATCAAGCTTATAAATCTAAACAGGGAGAAAAAGAATGGCGTGAATTTTTTGCTGTTACATCTTCTGCCTTTGCTCACATAGAAAAACTTCCATTGGTTCCGGGTTATGAAAACATGTTAAAAGAAGCAACCTTTCAGGCAGTTAAACAAAAAGAGAAAGACCTTGGCGTGCTAAATACTATCTCGGGATATTCGGTTGCATTAAATTTAATTGAAAAACAAAAGAAAAATTGGTTTTATCATTTGATAACTTTAAATACCCAAAATAGAACAGTTACGGTTAAATCATACTCACGCGATAATCTTAGAAACGCTACCGATGACTATGCTAAAGCGGAAGCACGAGCAACACAAGGTGAAAAGATTGAATCGGTGTTAGTTTCTGCGGGTCCCTTAAAATCTCTACGTAGAGCATACCCTAACTACTTTTTGGATATTTCTGATTTTATTGGGGTCGTGAAAAATATAGTTGCGGTATAATTTTGCCAACACTAAGATAGAACCTGTATCTGTTTTATCCGCATAAAATTAAATTTTACTCGTTAATATTGCCACGTTAAATTATGTTTTGTCACTGGCCATTTACCTCTCGCCCCTTTGCCCGAAATCCAAAACGGAAAAAGAATTTTAAAATTTTCTCAACATGCTTTACGTCAAAACTAAAATAGGTCCGAGTGAAATTGAAGGTATAGGTTTATTTGCCGACGAGTTTATCCCAAAAGATACTATAATATGGAAGTTCACTCCGGGATTTGATTTAAAATTTACCGCTGACGAAATAAAAAAACTTCCTGAAAAGGTTCAAGCTTATATAGGCAAATACGCCTGGTTGAGCAAGAAGAGCGGTAAATATTGCTTTTCGTCTGATAATGGGAAATATTTTAATCATTCAAATACGCCAAATTCACTTAGCGCTTATTATGATGATGAAGAAGAAGTGGTGACAAAAGCAATAAGGGATATAAATCCCGGGGATGAGATTACTGATAATTATGCGTCTTTTGAAAAAAACTTTAGTGAGGAAAAATTAAAAAATTGATTTTTTACGTCTAAGCTATATGTGTTTCCCCCTTAATTTAAGGGCTTTTTCCATTTTTTAAAGTGTATATGGACAATTTTTGGGGGGTTTGATATACTGAAATTAACCCGTTTAGCGGGTCTGTTTTCAATTTAGAAAAATAAAATAAATAATTAACCCATCCATTCAGGATGACAGATTTAAAATGTATGACAGACGAACAAAGGACATATCTTAGTCAGGAAAAGTTTGATGCTTTAACCAAAGAACTTTCTAAAATTAAAGAGGAAGAAATTCCCAAGATTGCCAAGAGGATTGATTCCGCCAAACAAATGGGGGATCTTTCGGAAAACGCGGAATATCACGCCGCCAGAGAAGAGATGGCGTGGATTCAGAGCCGAGTTAAAGAATTAAATTATATACTCAGCAATTCTGAGATTATTTCCGACGCCGGCAAATCAAATCAAGATTTCGTGTCTATCGGTTCAAAGATTGAAGTAAAAATTGACGGACAGACGCGCGAATACACGATAGTTGGCGTTCAGGAAGCGGACCCATTGTCCAGAAAAATTTCCAATGAGTCGCCGTTAGGCAGGGCTTTTTTAGGCAAGTCAAAAGGCGATCAAGTGGAAGTGAAAGTGCCGGCGGGAATTCAAATCTATAAAATTATCAGTATTAATTAAAAATTATGAATAAAATCAATCCAACAAAAAAAACCGATGATATTGATATAAATAACGAGAGAGAAATCAGGTTGAACAAACTTTCCGAAATCAAAGGCGCGGGGATAAATCCTTATCCGGCAAAAACGGACAGAACGCACAGCGTCAGTGAAGCCCTGGAAGTCAAAGAAGGCGGGGAAGTTTCCATCGCCGGAAGATTGATGATGAAAAGAGATATGGGTAAATTGACCTTTTGCCATATTCAGGATGCCAGCGGGCGTATGCAAATCGCTTTTAAAAAAGATGATTTGGGAGATGAGAATTATAAATTATTCACAAAAAAAATAGACATTGGAGATGTAATCAACGCTTCCGGAGAAAGATTTATAACGCATAAAGGCGAGGAGTCGGTGCTGGTTAAAAAATGGGATTTGCTGGCGAAAGCGCTTTTGCCTTTGCCGGATAAGTTTCATGGATTGCAAAATGAAGAATTGCGTTATCGAAAAAGATATCTGGACCTTCTTTTAAATCCCGAACTTAGGGAGCTTTTTTATAAAAAGGCGAAATTTTGGGATACGGCCAGAAGTTTTATGAAAGCCAAAGGTTTTTTTGAAGTGGAAACGCCGTATTTGGAAGTGACTACCGGCGGAGCGGAGGCGAATCCGTTTAAGACCCATCACAATGATTTTGATTTGGATGTTTTCTTGCGCATTTCGGTTGGAGAATTATGGCAGAAAAGATTAATCGCCGGCGGTTTTGAAAAAACATTTGAAATCGGACGAGTATTCAGAAATGAGGGTTCCAGTCCGGAACACTTGCAGGAGTTTACGAACTTGGAATTTTATTGGGCGTATAAAAATTATAATGACGGTATGGAATTGGCAAAAGAAATGTATATCAGAATCGCCAAGGAGGTTTTTGGAACCACAAAATTCAAGACCAGGGATTATGAATATGATTTGGCCGATGATTGGAAAAAAATCAGCTATATTGAAGAAGTGAAACGTCAGACAGGAGTGGATATTTTGACCGCGACGGAAGATGAAATGAAAAAGGCGCTGGAAAAACTTAAAGTGAAATATGAGGGCGAGAACCGCGAGAGGCTTACAGATACGCTTTGGAAATATTGCCGAAAGAATATTGCCGGACCGGCGTTTTTAATGGATCATCCGAAGATTGTTTCTCCTTTATCAAAAGAAAAATCCGATAATCCGCTTTTGACGGAAAGATTTCAGATAATTATCGCCGGCAGTGAAGTGGGCAACGGTTTCTCCGAACTGAACGACCCGATTGACCAAAGAGAAAGATTTGAAAAGCAAAAAGAATTAATTGACAAAGGAGATGAAGAGGCGATGATGGCTGATTGGGAATTTGTGGAGATGCTTGAACATGGTATGCCTCCGACTTGCGGTTTTGGCTTTGGGGAAAGATTATTTGCGTTTATGGCAAATAAGCCGTTGAGAGAATGCCAGCTATTCCCACTGATGAAGCCGGAAGCGGAAGATTAATATGAATAAATCCAGCACCTTCTTGCGAGATATTGAACCTCTCAAGAATAAAAACTATCAAACCAATTTATCCTCGCAGAAAGCTATAGAGTATTCTGGGAAGGTGCTGGATAAAAGATTTAAAAGAAAGACGGTAATGATATTCGGTTCTTTTGATTTTTTACATGCCGGACATTTTCATTTTTTTGAATTCGCGAAAAAACAAGGGGATAAATTGGTTGTCGTCATCGCGCGGGATAAAAATATAGAGAAAATAAAAGGCAAGAAGCCATTTCATAGCGAAGCGGACAGAAAAAAAATGCTGGCGCAGATCAGGTTTATAGATGAGGTTTATTTGGGAGATCTGAAAAATGTTTATAAAATAATTAGGACGATAAATCCGGATATAATCGCGCTGGGCTATGACCAGGAAGTGTTTGTGGAAAATTTAGCGCGGTATCTGAAAGAAAATAATTTTAAGACGAAAATAGTCAGAGCGAAGCCATATAAAAGTAATATCTATAAGTCCAGTAAAATGAAAAAATATTTGGAAAGATTCATATGATCAGAAAAAAAGTATTAATCGCCACCACCAATAAAGGAAAATTTGAAGAAATGAAAAAGTTTTTGGAAGATTTGCCTTTTCAATTTTTAAGCGTGAATGATTTAGAAGAAAAAATCGCCGAGCCGGAAGAGACGGAAGCGACTTTGACCGGAAACGCGATTTTAAAAGCGAAATATTATGGTGAAAAAACCGGATTAATTTCAATTGCCGATGATGGGGGATTATTTTTGGACGCGTTTGACGGCTGGCCCGGAGTAAACAGCGCGAGAATCGCTGACAGCGACGAAGACAGAATAAAAATGGTTTTGGATAAATTAAAAGATATTGAAAACCGCGGAGCAACATTTAAAGTGGAATTGGCGGTTTATGACCCGGAAATTAAGAGTTTATTCGTCGTGGGTGGGGAAACTAAGGGGGAAATCCTTAAGGAACCGTTCACGGGCGGAGTGAATAACTACGCTTACAATCCGATTTTCTTTATGCCGGACAAGAATAAAGTTTACGCGGAAATGACTTTACAGGAAAAAAATTCAGTCAGCCACAGGGGTAAAGCGCTGGCGAAAATCGTAAAGTATTTACAAAATGTTTATACCTCAAAAAATATTGTCGTGCCGGTAAGTGTTATAGTTAAGGATGGAAAGATTATGTCAACTTTGCGGAATGATCCGCATAATCCGGAATATCACCAAAAATGGGAATTTCCCGGTGGATCGCTGGAAATGGGCGAGACGCTGGAAGAAAATTTAATAAGGGAAGCCAAAGAAGAAACCGGATATGATGTGGAGATTGTGGCTTTATTGGATAATATTCAGGTTGAAGACAGGAGTGAAAAAAATTACCAAGTTTGTTTGGTTCCGTATTTGTGCAAGATTGTCGGTGGCGACGGAAAATATAATGACCACGAAGTATTGGATTTGAAATTTTTTGAGATGGAGGATTTGTTGAAGCAGGATTTGATTGGAGCCAATTATATATTGGCTGATAAAGTAAAGGATCAAATTAAACAATTAGCAAAAAAACATAATTTATAAATTATATGTTGGACGTAAAATTTATTAAAGAAAATTTTAAATTGGTAGCTGATAATTGCGTGAATAGGGGAGTAAAGGTTGATTTGAAGAAATTTTTGGATTTGGATGAAGCCAGAAGAAAAATGATAACCAAAATTGAGGAAATGCGCGCGCAAAGAAATACTAAATCAAAAACAAAACCGACGGAGGAAGAAATTAAACTGATGAAAGAAGTCGGCGAGGAAATAAAAAATCTTGAAGTTGAATTGAAATCCATAAATGAAGAACATAAAAATCTTTTATACAAAATTCCGAACTTGTCGCATCCGGAATCGCCGGTCGGGGGCGAGGATAAGTTTACGGTTGTATATGAGTATGGCAAACCGCCAAAATTTGATTTTACGCCAAAAACTCACGAACAAATAATGCTGGATCTTGATTTGGTTGATTTTGACAGAGGCACAAAAGTCGCCGGTTCAAAATTTTATTTTGTTAAAAATGACGCGGTCAGGTTGAATCAAGCCTTGTTGAATTATGGTTTGGATATTTTGGAGAAACACAATTTTGTTTTAATGGAAACTCCGGATTTGGCAAAAGAAGCTATCTTGGACGGTGCCGGTTTTAATCCCAGGAGCGAAGAAGAATCGCAGATTTACAGTATTGAAAATACTGACCTTAAACTTATCGCCACGGCGGAAATTCCGTTGCTTGGCTTTCACAGCGATGAAGTTATTGATTTATCAGCCGGACCGAAAAAATATGCCGCTATTTCCCATTGTTTCAGGACGGAAGCCGGCGCTTACGGAAAAGCCGGAAAAGGATTGTATCGGGTGCACCAATTTACCAAATTGGAAATGTTTGTATATTGTAAACCGGAAGACAGCGAAAAATTGCACAAAGAATTATTGGAAATTGAAAAAGAAATTTGTAAAGGATTGGATTTGCATTATCGCGTGATTGACATACCAACCGGTGATTTAGGCGGTCCGGCTTACAGAAAGTATGATATTGAAGCGTGGATGACCATGCAAGGAAAAAACGGGGGTTACGGCGAAATTACCAGCGCCAGCAATTGCACTGATTTTCAAGCCAGAAGATTGAATATAAAATACAAGATTGATGCCGGCAAGCCGGAATACGCGCACACTCTGAACGGAACCGCGGTTGTGTTAAGCCGATTCCCGATAGCCGTTTTGGAAAATCACCAAAACAAAGACGGCAGTGTTTCAGTCCCTAAGGCTTTGAGAAAGCATATGGGGAAAAAGAAAATTAAGAAATAAAATGAACCAAATTAATTTGATAATTTTACCGGGTTGGGGCGGAAGCGAAGAGACTTGGCGCGATTTTGTCGGCGTTGTCGGCAGGAATTTTGATAACGCGCGAGTGATAGAATTGCCGTGTTTTGGCGCGAATCCGTGTCCGACTGAAGTTTGGGGGGTGGATGGATATGCTGAATACGCAAAAAAGGAAATCAATAAATTGGGATACGATGGAAAGACGATATTGCTGGGGCATTCTTTTGGCGGGCAAGTGGCGGTAAGCTTAGCAGCCAAAGAGGATGGTATCGCGGATGCTTTGATTTTGTCCGGCGCCGCTGCCATCAGGCCGAAAAATTCAATTAAGCGAATGTTTTTTCTTTTAATCGCCAAAGCCGGAAAAGTTCTTTTTAGATTGCCATTTATAGAAAAATTCAGCGTATTGGCGAGGAAAGTTTTATACGGATTGGCCGGTTCCAGAGATTATGAAAATACGACGGGAATAAAAAAAGAAATTTTTAAAAAAATTGTGCGCGAAGATAGCCGAAATTTATTGCCTAAAATAAAAATTCCAACACTGGTTTTGTGGGGGGAGAAGGATAAATATGTGCCGTTAAAATACGGAAAAAAAATCCATAAACTGATACCCGGGTCGGCTATGTATATAGTTAAGGACGGCGGACACGGCCTGCATATTAAAAATATCAAAGAAATTGAATTAATAATTAATGAATTTATTTCTCATGTTTAGTCCGATAAATATAATTATTTTTTTCTTATGGGGCGTCAGCGCTTTTGTTGACTACAATTATTTTTGTTATCTTTGGCAGTTAAAAGAATACCGAATGGACAGGATGAGGGATTTTATGTCCACGCAAAAAGGCAAAGATTTCTGGCGGAATTATATTATGCTTTGGAGATCGCTTTTCGCGTGTTTTTTATTTTTATGGCCGATAAACAGCGTTGTGATTGTCAAATATTTCGTGATAATAATTTTTGGATTTGAATTGATAAGAAACCTCATTCAACTTGTCAGGAGAAAATTGAGGCATCCGGTATTCACCAAAAAATCCACGCTGATAATAATGGCCGCGATGTTGGCGGAAGGCCTTTTGTTTGTTTATTCACGAGACTGGCCGATGATATTTCTTTTGATGAGTGTCAGGTTTTTTGTAATAACGATGACGGTTCTTTTGCTTTATTTGCCGACGAATTTGATTAAAAAATGGTTTATTAAAAAAGCTACAAAAAAATTGGCCGGATATAATGAGCTAACCGTTATCGGCATAACCGGCAGTTACGGAAAAAGCACGGTCAAAAGTTTTTTAAGCAATATATTAAGCGGAAAATTCAGGGTGATAAAGACCCCGAAAAATATCAATACGGAAATCGGCGTCGCTAAATTTATACTCAGCAACAATTTTAGAAATAAGGATATTTTTGTCGTTGAAATGGGAGCTTACCGGGTAGGGGAGATAAAATTGATTTGTGATATGGTAAAGCCTAAAATAGGCATTCTAACTGCGATTACGGAACAGCATGTTTCATTATTTGGCAGTATAAAAATGACACAGCAGGCTAAATATGAGTTGTTAAGGTCTCTACCTGAAAATGGTTTGGCGGTGGTAAATTCCGATAATAAATATTGCCGGGAATTTCTGGATGAATTAAAATGCAAAAAAGCGACTTTTGGCGTTGAGGAAGTTTACCAACCGGATTTTTTAATTAAAAAGGTGGATAATTCTCCGGGCGGAATAATTTTTGCCGGCAGTATGTATGGGAAAGATGTTAATACTGTGGCGCCGGTAGTCGGGATGCATAACGCGAAAAATATCGCGCCTTGTTATTTGACGGCTGATTTTTTGGGAATGCCGATTGAAGAATCAATCAATCAATCTAAAAAATTATTATTGCCGGACAATGTGCTTAGTGTCATAAAATATGGCGAGGCGATTGTTTTGGATGACAGTTATAACTCAAATTATGACGGTTTTTGCGCCGGCCTTGATGTTTTAAGCGATTATTTGGATAAAAAAAGGATTGTAGTAACCAGGGGTATTCCGGAATTGGGCAACTCAAGCCACGAAATCCATATAAAAATCGGCGGGGAAATCGCTTATATCGCCGATGAATTGATTATTATAGACAAAGACAACGCAGCGGCGTTGATTGAAGGGGCGGGCAGTAAATTCAATATGAATATAAAATTTATTGAACAGCCGAAAGAATTGTTGGAATTAATAAAATCATATAAGAATACTAGTAGCGTCATTTTGCTTGAGAACAGAGTTCCGGATTCGGTAATGAAAGAAATTAATTCAATTTAAATCGTTTATGAGAAAAATGCTTTTTACCGGCTTCGCGCCTAATCAAAGGTTTAAGGATGTCTTGAGAGCGATGAAGTTTTTATTTTTGCCGTGGATGTATTTTAAGTGGATTAAAGGCGGAAGTGTTTTGGAAGCGGAAAATTGGCTTAAAAATTTTTTTGGAGTAAAAACTGCAGTGTTAGTAGATAGCGGGCGATCGGCTTTACTATTGGGTTTAAAAGCGTTAAAAATTGGCAACGGCGATGAGGTGGTTGTGCAGGCTTATACTTGTGTAGTTGTCATTAACGCCATCAAGCAAAGCGGAGCCAGGCCGGTGTATGTTGATATAGACGGCAGTTTAAATATTAATACAGACGATTTGGAAAATAAGATAACCGATAAAACCAAAGCTGTGATAGTCCAACACACATTTGGAAATCCGGCTGATATTGATACTATTTTGGGAGTATGCAGCCGTCGGAAAATAAAATTGATTGAGGATTGCGCCCATTCTTTCGGCGCTATGTATAAAGGTCAAAAAGTCGGCACATTCGGCGACTTGGCCTTTTTTAGTTTTGGCAGTGATAAATGCGTGTCTTGCGTCCGAGGAGGAGCTTTGGTTTCTGGTAATAATGAAATAACCGAAGAAATTGAAAAAGTTTACCGTGAATTGCCTAATACGCCATGGGTAAAGGTCTTACAGAACTTACTGCATTATCCGATTTTTTTTAAGGGGAAAATATTGTATCCGGTTTTTTTGGGAAAAATAATTTTGGCTTTGGCGAAAAAAATGCATATAACCGAGCGGGTTATTTATGATTGCGAAAAAAGCGGAGGAAAAGTTGATTTTTATCCGGCCAAACTGGCTAACGCTTTGGCGGATTTATTGCTCTTGCAGTTGAATGATTTTAATTTAATTTCCGAACACAGGAAAAAGATTGCTGAAATCTATGAAAAGAATATCGCCAATAACAAGGTGGTAAAACCGGCTTTATCCGATTGGGCAATTCCTTTGCGGTATAATTTGCTTACCGACGCGCCGGATGCGCTGGCCGCAATCGCGAAAAAACAAGGCGTAATTTTAGGCGATTGGTATAGAACGGCAGTGGCGCCATCTGATATAGATATGAATAAAACCGGCTATGAAGCGGGTGCTTGTCCGGCCGCGGAAAATTTTGCCAACAAATCAATCAATCTGCCGACGGATATAAATATCAGCGAAAAAGACGCGTTCAGAATAGTGAACATTATAAATAATTATTAGCATGCAAATAAAAGAAATAAAAAATCCTAAAGAGTGGGAAGATTTCAATAAAAAACAGCCGAACACATTGTTTGTTCAGTCAGTTAGTTATGGAAAATTTTATGGCAGGCTAGGGGAGGGGTGTCATATCTTTGGCATCTATGAAAATGAAGCGCTTATTGGCGGGGCGCTGGTTTTGACAACTCACGCTAAAAGAGGAAATTTTTTATATATTCCGTATGGCCCGATACTTCCGGAAAAAAATAAACCGGAAGCGTTTAGCGCTTTTGTTAAGTTTATTGCGGATTTTGCCAAATCGGAAAGGGGATATGATTTTATAAGGATTAGTCCATACCTGGAAAACACAAAAGAGAATTTAAGTTTATTTAAGGATAATGGATTTAAAAGCGCGCCAATGCATGTGCTGGCCGAAAGAACTTGCGTGTTGGATATCTCGCCCGATGAGGAACAATTGTTGTTGAATATGAATAAAAATCACAGAAATTTAATTAGACGATGTTTGCGTGAAAAGGTTAAAGTCAAAAAAAGCGTCAACGCCGCTGATTTGAAAAGTTTTTTTGAACTATATAAGGAAACGGCCGTCAGGCATAAGTTTTTTAAGTTTTCCGATAAATACGTAAAGAGTGAGTTTGAAGAATTTTCTCAAGAAAATGAGGCGGTTCTGTTCACGGCTTATCTGCCGGATGGATCGCTGGATGCTTCCGCCGTGATAATGTATTACGGCGCCATGGCCGCCTACCGGCATGGAGCATCTTTGAATTTGGATAAAAAACTTCCCACATCTTACCTGTTGCAATGGGAAGCAATAAAAGAAGCTAAGAGCAGGGGAATGAAATATTACAATTTTTGGGGTATTGCGCCGGAGAACTCGCCAAGGCATCCGTTTTATGGCATAACTCATTTTAAAAAGGGTTTTGGCGGGCAGTGCTTTGATTTGGTTCATTGCCAGGATTTACCAATTTCTAAAAAATATTATATTAATTGGCTGGTTGAATCTGTTCGGAGAATAAAGCGGGGCTTTTAATATGTACAAAAAAGTAAAAAGGAGATGTGAACCTTATTCGGCGGATAAATACAGGCCTTCTTTGGCTAAAAGAGTGAAGGATATTTTTTTATCCAATAAAAATTATTATCATAAAATTGACTACGCGCAAAAAAAAGAATATTTTTTTCGTAAAAGCCAAAGAAAAAAAATATCAACAAAGAAGAAATTAGAGATGTTGGCGCTGAGTCTTTTCTTGGTTTCTTTTTTTGGCGTTGTCGCTTGGCATCCGTTTTTCTCAATCAAACAAGTGGATGTTTCCGGTTTGAACAGAATTGACCGCGAGGAATTTACCAACGCAGTATTTAATATTCTGAATTGCAAGAAGATTTTTGTATTTTCCGGTCAGTCATATATTTTTGTTGATGTTGATGAAGTGCGGGATGTGCTGTTTGAAAAATATTCCTTAAATTCCATTTCAATCAAAAAAGTTTTTCCCGGAACCATAGAAATAAATTTGGAGGAAAAAATTTCCACGGTTATATATGACGACGGGCAGACTTACAGTTTTGTGGATTTAGCCGGCAATTTTGTGGAAACTATCGCTAATGTGTCTGAAGACGAGTGGTATGAAGAAAACAGCGCCCCGATTGCGACTTCCACTGAAGAAATGCCGGCTGTTGAGGCAGATAAGACCCATAAACCTAATTCAAAGCGTTTATTTGATGATACCGGTAATTATCCTTTGGTTTACGACTTAAGGGAAGAAAAACCGGTTGAAGGCGCAATTTTAAAACCGGAGCATGTTAAGTCGCTGATTGAGTGGTATAATATTTTTAATAATGAATTGAAGGAATCGGTAAGTTATTTTACTTTGATAAATTCAATCGGGGACGCGGAAATATGGACTTATGACAGCTGGCATGCCAATGTCCGGCTCGGCGAGAGATTTGAATCCCAATCAAAAGAATTAAAATATATTTTGGGAGAAGAAATCGACGGCCAATATTTTGATTATATTGAACTTCGCTATCCGGACAGAGCGTATTGGCGCTAATCAGTCAACGTCTTTTAGCGGATGAAAATCGTGATGGGTTTTTTCCGCGTATCTGTCCGAGGCGTGAACATAGCGAGTGGTCGTGTCCAATGATTCATGCCCTAGAAGTATTTGAATGGCGGCCGGATTGGCCCCATCTTCGGCCAAATAAGTGGCAAACGCGTGTCTGATGGTGTGCGGAGACACGGGCACATTTATATTCAGTAATTCTCTATATTTTTTTATTCTCTCCTGTATGTAGCGGGTGGAAATTTTTTGATTTTTTTTATCGTTGGCGTTTTTGCCCTGGAAAGGAATGAAAACAAAAGGGGAGTCCGATACCCTTATTTTCATATAATCTTTGAGATGTTTGATGGCGCGCGGAGTCAAATAGGCGAATCTTTCTTTTTTACCTTTTCCCAATACATAAATCCGACCTTCTTTATCTATCTTGTCAGCGCATAAGTTTACCAGTTCCGATATTCTTAATCCGGTCGCGAACAATACTTCAAATATCGCCCTGTTTCTTAGCGCGACTTTTTTATTTTCTTCAAAATTGGAGGGCGCTTCTATAAGCTGGATTATTTCATTAAGGTCCGGAACTTGGATTTTATTCTTTACAACCTTACTCATCGTGATCGCGTCGGGCGGAACCGGAACCGAATAATCCATATCAATCAAATATTTCAGATACGATCTGATGGCGGACAGCATACGGTTGGTGGAGTAGGGGGATAGGTGGATTTCGCCCGCCTGCTTTTCCGAAGTTTTTCTGTCAGTGGACATCAAATACGCTTTGTAATTCAAGATATCTTTTTTTGTCAGTTTGGAAAAATCTATTTTTACGTCTTTTAAAAAATCTTCAAAAACAGTTAGGTCCCGCTCATAATTATAAATGGTTTCATCGGAGTAGTTGTTGACTTTGAGATTTAAGAGGAAGTCATCGGAGCAGGGCAGTGAGGATTTGGACATAAGTTTTTAAGTTTAGTTTTATGATGAGGGGTTATATATGTGGGCGACTTCACATAAGGAGCATTATACGCAGTTATATTATATAATGCCAATACACCCGGCGCAAGCCATTTATCCACATATATATAGTATATTAAGCCCTTAGGCCTATTATCAGGGGTTTCTTAGGTCAGATTTCAATCTATAAATACCTTAGGAATAATTTGAATTTAAAATAAAAAACTATTGTAAATTAAATTATTTTATGCTATGATTACCTACGTGAGCGTCTTGTACGCTTGCGCTTAGAGAGTCAAGCTTAGGCTCGACTTTCGAACAAAAGACACGGTCCGCCGTGTTTTTTGCTTTGTATACCCACCCCCTGTTTTTCCCAGTGGGAATGCAGTATTTCTCTAATTGTGCGACACCACAGAAATGCGGTTTATTTTATAGGGGTATGAGATACCGACTATTTTAATAAAAAATTATGACGAGTAATTACGCAAGCCGGACGCAGTGTTTTGTTGTCTACCGGTTCAGCAAAGTTGAATTCAAATGATATAAAAACAATAGCAGAGGGACTTAAACCGGAAAGGCATGGGCCACCAATGCGCCATTATATTAAGTATGAAGTATTATAAGTTTTAGTCTGATTGCCTACCCATAAACTGTTATCCTCTGTTTACCGGTTGCCTCCCCTCTTTAAAATTGTGCGACACCAGCGATATGAAAAAGAAAAACGCCATCGCGTAATAATTTCAATAAAATTTTTCTAACTTATAACTTAAATCTTAGACCTTAAGCCTTAAGTCTGATTTACTCCCAATCTTTTGCCAAATAATTAAGAGGATTGACCGGAATGCCATTTTTTCTGATTTCAAAATGCAAATGAGGACCGGTCACAAACGGGCCGGCGCCGACCGTTCCCGGAGTTCCTCCGCTATATCCGATTACATCCCCTCTTGTCACAAATTGTTCTTCACTAACGATTATTTTGGACAAGTGTCCGTAAAGTGTGGAAAAATTATCTGAATGCAAAAGCATTACATAACTATAGCAACTTGATGATGAACAAACTCTGGCTCGGCCTACATAACCTGAAGCCGCCGCTTTTATCGGAGTCCCCTGTCCCGCCCTTATGTCAATGGCATTGTGTTCAAAGATGTGCCTGTATGGATATTCCGGATCATGAAAATATGAAGTCACATAACGGCTTTGCGAGGGCCAAGAAAAAAGTCCGTCAAAATTAGCATCGGTTGTCGCGCTTAATTTATTTTGCGCTTCCAATTTATTTCTCACTTCCCGTTCTACACTGGCGATTTCCGATTCAATTTCCTGATATTGTTTTCTTAAATTTTCCAAAAGAGCCTGAAAAGTCATTTCCGATGATTTGGTCTGAAATAAAAGATTTTCTTTGCCAAAAATTTGTTCTTCATAATCTTCTTTTTTCTCATCCAAAGAAACTTTCAACTTTTCATAGGATTCTTTTCTTTCCTCGGTTGAGCCCTTCTTTTCTTCCAGACTCTCTTTCGCCAGCCGTAAAGATTTGGCGTTACTGCCTAAATCCTCTTCAACTACTTGTAAATATTGAACTCGGTTATAAAAATCGGAAAAATTATCATAAGCCGCGATGACTTCCAAATAGCTTTTGTCGGCTTCATAATTGATTGTTCTAATAAGTTCCGCGAGCATTTCTTTTTGTCTTTTTATATCTTCTTCCTGCAGTTTTATTTTCATCTCCAGCGCGGTGATTTCCAGATTTAGTGTATCCAGTTTTTCTTCCGTGGCTTCTATATCAAGTTCAATTTGCGTGGTTCTGTTATCTAAAATCGCGATTTGATTTTTAAGAGATGTGGCTTCCAACCTTTTTGCGTTGATATCTTTTTTGACCTGGGCGATACTTTCTTCAAGTCTTTTTACTCTGGCTTTTTTTTCCGCGATTTGTTTGTTCAGAAGTTCTATTTCGGTGTTGATGTTTTCGTTATCAACGGCGGAAAATGTCAAATAAGGCTTAAAAACAAAGCCTAAAATTAAACAAATGGCAATAAACAGTATTTTTTTCATATTTAAACGAATACTGGATTTATCCAGCACCTTCCTATAAATATCCCATAACTTACTGCGAGGATTAGGATAGGTAAAGAAATTATTTTTTTCTGCGGGATTTGATACTCCACAGGAAAGTGCTGGATTTATTATAACACAAAAATCGCGAAGTATTAACCCTATAAGGCTGATATGGCGTAGCGAATTCTTTCAATAGTTTTTTCTTTTCCCAGAACGGAAGCGATTTCAAAAGGGCCGGGTGAATTTTTTTGTCCGGACAGCGCCACTCTCATTGGCCAAAGGATTTCTCCGACCGTGCGTCCATTGCTTTCTATCCAAGTTTGGATTTTTTCCTGAAGCCATTTTTCATTCCAATACTTTATTTCCACCTCGTTCAAAAATTCCAGCAAAGATTCCAAGTTATCTTTGGTGGTTTTCAGGTCGCTTTTTTTCCAAATCAGCAGGTCTGAATCATAATCAAGAAAATCCGCGAAAATAAATCCGGACAATTCCACGATATCGGATAATTTACTCATCCGCTCTTTACACATTTTTGCCAGCGGCATAAGAAGCGAATTGTCAGCTGAAATGCCATTGCATAAGCCGGAGTTATTTAAAAACGGCAAAATCAGTTCGGCCAAAGTCGCGTCACTCATTTTCTTTATGTATTGGCCGGTCATCCAATCCAGTTTATTAATATCAAAAACCGAAGCCGACTTCCCTACTTTTTTAATGTCAAATTCTTTTTCCAATTCTTTAAGACTGAATATTTCCCGTTCATCGCCCGGATTCCAGCCGAGCAGGGCGACAAAGTTTAACAGACTTTCCGGCAAATACCCTTTTTCCTTAAAATCAAAAACCGAGACATCGCCATGTCGTTTGCTTAATTTTTGTTTTTTTTCATTTACCAAGAGCGACAAGTGGGCGTAATTGGGAATCTTCCAGCCAAAATAATTATATAAAATCACATGTTTTGGTGTTGACGGCAACCACTCCTCCCCTCTTATGATATCAGTTATCTCCATCAGATGGTCATCAATGACTACCGCGAAATGATAAGTTGGAAAACCGTCTGATTTCAGCAAGACCTGATCATCAATCAAGTTGGTGTCAAATTTTACTGTCCCGCGCACCATATCCTCTATCACGATTTGTTCATTTTTTGGCACTTTTAATCTGATAACGCTTTTTTCGCCGGCCGCTTCTTTTTTCTTTATTTCTTCCGAAGTTAAATTCAAACAATAACCGTCGTATCCGGTAGGAAGTTTATTTTTTTCCTGAGTCTCGCGCAATTTATCCAGCCGTTCTTTAGAACAAAAACAATGGTAGGCCTTACCTTCTTCCAGCAGTCTGGCAATATATTCGTGGTAAATTTTTAGTCTCTCGGACTGAATATACGGCCCATTTTTTCCCTTTTGCATAACCTTGCCGTCTTCAACCATTACGCCTTCGTCCGGTATTATGCCGGCCCAATATAATGAATTTAAAATGTTGTCCATCCCGCCTTCCACAAACCTTTCCCGGTCAGTGTCTTCAATTCGCAATAAAAATTTTCCGCCGTTTTTCTTGGCGTGCAAATAAGCGAACAAGGCTGTTCTAAATCCTCCTATATGTAAGAACCCGGTTGGGCTCGGCGCAAATCTTGTTCTCATAATCGAATGAATGAGTGAAGAGTCAAGTTTACTTGAACTATTCCGAATGAATGAAGATTATATGGTTATTAACAATAACCATATAATTTTGATAATAGAATGCCGGCTGATATGCTCAAATTAAGCGACTCTGCATCCCCTTTTCCTTTGATAGTGTAGCGTTTATCAATAAATTTCTCAAGTGCCGGGCTTAAACCGTGGGATTCGCTGCCAAACAAATAAACAGTTTTTTTTGTTGGCTTCATTTTGTTTAAATCTTCGCCCTCTATATCCAGCAAAACGATTTTATAGCCGTCTGATTTCAGTTTTTTCAGAGCGCCGGAAAAATCCTCGCTTAAATATAATTTAGCGTTAAATATTGAACCCATGGTGCTGCGGACGCTTTTGTCATTGTACGGATCCACGCTGTCTTCAGATAATAAAAAATTATTCAGGCCAAACCATTCGGCGGTTCTGATTATCGTTCCCAAATTTCCCGGGTCGCTGATTTTATCAAAAGCCAAAATCGGTTTTCCATCCAGCAAGTCTTTCAAGTCAAAGTTTTTTGATTTGACGACGGCGGTTATCCCCGGATAAGTTACCGTATTTTTAATTTTGTTGATATCTTTTTTATCGCAGGAATAAACTTCAATCCCGCTTTTTTTGACGGACTTGATAAGATTGCCTATTTTAACTTCAGCCATAGCGTCTTCGGCGACAACAAGAAAAAGAACTCCAGCGTTCTTTTTGATCGCTTCTTCAATCCCTTTAACTCCCTCAACTAAAAATTCGTTGTGGAGCTTTCGGTATTTTTTTTGATGAAGCTTAATGATTTGTGTCTTTAATTTTGCCGGTATCATAATTTATTCCTTTTCTTTTTCTTTCTTTTTACACAAAATAAAAGCTAAGGGGAATTTCACCACCGCGGTCCAGACGCGCCCGATTCTTGAGGGTTCTTTTAACAGCCGCCAGCACCATTCAAGCCCGATTTTTCTTAAAAATTTCGGCGCCCGGGAAATTCTGCCCGAAATATAATCAAAACTTCCGCCGACGCCCATCGCCACTTTTATTCCCGGCAGTTTTTTAATATTTTCCGCTATCCATTTTTCCTGTTTTCCGTGGCCGAATCCGACAAATAAAATATCCGGCTGAGTTTGCACGATATCGGTAATAACACTGTCATTATCCTCGGTTCGATATTTTAAATGTTTGTTTGGCAGGGAATCCATCATTGGCCCCGGATGATAACCGGCAATAATCAATTTTGGAAACCTTCTTTTCAGGTTTTTTGCCGCTCGGGCTATAACCGCTTCATTTCCCGATCCCAAAAGATAAACGCTGAATTCGTATTTACTCGCATAATCGCAGATATCAATCATAAAATCCGCCCCGGGCACGCATTTGAAATACTTGGTCTTTTCCCTTTCGTATTTGTTTTGTAATAAAGCGCAGGTGTATTTGATGCCTTTTCCATCGCAAACATTCAGGTCGCTTTGATTCAAAATATCTTTTAAAACCGAATCATCTTGCGCCGCCATAATCATTTCCGGGTTTGGTGTGAAAATTAAATGCTCCCGGCCTTCTGACAAAAATTTGACCACCAAGTCAATCGCTTCGCCTTCGGTCACGTTATCTATTTTCACGCCCATGATTTTTGTGTGCATATTTTAACACAACAATATTTTATAAATATGCTATAATTATACTACATATTGACAATTTATTCCAGTATGGTATAGTATTAGCACTCTCTAATACAGAGTGCTAACAGTTAATCAAATAATTAACTAAACGCTTAATATTCTAATCGCTAAACGCTTCAATTATGAACCCGCAAAATTTTACGCAGAAATCACAAGAAGCAATCCAAAACGCTTCGCAAATAGCCAATGATAACGGCCAACAGCAGATTGAACCGCCTCATTTGTTTATGGCTCTTTTGGGGCAAGAAGAAGGCGTGGTTGTTTCCATATTAAAAAAATTAAATGTTAATCTTAAACAATTGAGTGATGAGATTACATCTTTAATTAGTAAATTGCCTAAGCATCAAGGATCGATGCAGGCGGCCGGACTGGGGCAAGTTTTGATGGGTCAGGCAATGATGTATATAATGCAAAACGCTTTTCAGGAGTCGCAAAAAATGGGCGATGACTATATCAGTGTGGAGCATCTTTTATTGTCTTTTTTAACAAATAAAAATCCGATTAGCAATTTGTTGTCAGCGCAAGGCGTTCAATACAGTGATGTTTTAAAAATTTTGGCGACTGTGCGCGGCACGCAAAAAGTTGATTCCCCCACTCCGGAAAGCAAGTATCAGGCTTTGGAAAAATACGGTAAGAATTTTACCGAGATGGCGAGGAAGGAAAAATTAGATCCGGTAATCGGACGCGATGATGAAATTCGCCGTGTAATGCAAGTTTTGACAAGAAGAACAAAAAATAATCCTGTCTTAATCGGCGAACCGGGCGTGGGAAAAACCGCGATTGCCGAAGGGTTGGCGCAAAGAATTGTCAACGGCGATGTGCCGGAAAGTTTAAAAGACAAAGAAATTATCGCTTTGGATATTGGCGCGCTTTTGGCGGGAACAAAATTTCGCGGTGAATTTGAGGAAAGATTTAAAGCGGTTTTAAAAGAAGTCATAGATTCAAACGGAGAAATCATTCTGTTTTTGGATGAATTACACACCATTGTCGGAGCCGGCGCCAGCGAAGGCGCGGTTGATGCCAGCAATATGTTGAAACCGGCGCTGGCGCGCGGAGAATTGCACACTATCGGCGCTACGACTCTGAAAGAATACCATCAATATATTGAAAAGGACGCCGCTTTTGAACGCCGATTTCAGCCGGTCTTGGTTACTGAACCGAGTATGGATGACACAATCGCGATTTTAAGAGGCGTTAAAGAAAAATATGAAGTCCATCATGGCGTCAGAATTACCGATCCGGCCATTGTCTCTGCGGTGGAATTATCCAATCGCTACATCAGCGACCGTTTTTTGCCGGATAAAGCCATAGACTTAATTGACGAGGCCACTTCGGCGCTCCGTATGGAAATAGATTCTATGCCGGATGATTTGGATAAAATGAAAAGAAAAATGATGAAACTGGAAATTGAAATGAACGCGCTTAAAAAAGAGAAGGATGAATCTTCCAAAGAAAGATACGTAAAATTAAAAAAAGAATTGGAAAATCTGCGCGAAAAAAGCAATGAAGTGGAAGTGCACTGGAAAAATGAGAAGGATATCATCACACAAATCCGCGGACACAAAAAAGAGATAGATAAATTAAAACAGACTTCAGAAATTGAAGAAAGAAAAGGCAATTTACAGAAAGTGGCCGAATTAAGATATGGGAAAATCCCCGCTTTGGAAGAAGCCATCAAGAATGATGAAAAAAAATTGGCGGAAATTCAAAAAGGCCGTTCCATTCTAAAAGAGGAAGTTACTGAACAGGATATCGCGGCGGTGGTTTCAAGATGGACCGGAATTCCGGTGACGAAGATGCTGGAAGATGAAGTTCGCAAGTTGACGAAAATGGAAGAAGTCCTGGAAAAGCGCGTCATTGGACAAAAAGAAGCGATAAAAGCCGTTTCCAACGCGATTAGACGTTCTCGCGCCGGTATTTCCGAAGAGAAAAGGCCGATCGGCTCCTTCATCTTTATGGGCCCGACAGGAGTCGGCAAGACCGAATTAGCCAAAGCTTTGGCTGAGTTTATGTTTAATGATGAAGACGCGATGATTCGGGTGGATATGAGTGAGTTTATGGAAAAACATTCAGTCAGCAAAATGATTGGTTCGCCTCCGGGTTATATCGGTTATGACGAGGGCGGACAGCTTACGGAAAAAATCAGACGCAAGCCGTACTCGGTGGTATTGTTTGACGAAATTGAAAAAGCTCATCCGGATATTTTCAACGCGATGCTTCAAATTTTGGAAGATGGACATTTGACCGACGCCAAAGGCAAGAAAGTCAATTTTAAAAATGCCATTATTATTATGACCAGCAATGTCGGTTCGGAAATGATAATGCAAATGGGCAAAACCGGCGATTTTGGTTTTGATGATGACAAAAAAGCCAGTCCGAAAAAACAGGAAGAAAAAATCAAAGATAAAATTATGGATGCCTTGCGCGACCATTTCAAACCGGAATTTTTGAACAGGGTTGATGAAATCATCACCTTCCATCCATTAAACGAAAAAGATATTCGCAAGATCGTTGATTTGCAGTTGGTTGAGATTTACAATCGGCTGGCGGATCAAGGAATTGAGTTAATTGTCGCTGACAAAGCCAAAGATTGGCTCGGAAAAAAAGGTTATGACCCCAATTTGGGCGCCAGGCCTTTACGCCGTCTTATTCAGACGGAATTGCTTGATAACTTGGCAATTAATATAATTGATGGTAAAATTAACGCAGGAAGCAAAGTAAATGTTTCCGTTAAAGACAATAAACTATCTTTTAAATATTAATTATGACCGAAAAAGACTTGCCAAAGTTAAAATACGATGCCGGAGCGATTGTAATAAATAAAAAAACCAGAGCGATTGCTTTGATAAAAATGCATCATAATGTCTGGGGTTTCCCTAAGGGCGGGATAAAAGAAAATGAATCCACTTTGAACGCTGCCAAAAGAGAAGTTTATGAGGAAACAGGTATAAAAGAAGTGGAAGTTATAGCAGAATTACCACCATATCAAAGACCGAATTCATACAAATTAGATGAACGCTTAAATATAAATATGTATATATTTGAGACTGATGAGGATGATTTGAAACCGGTCGGATATGATATTGCGGAAGTGAAATGGGTAGCAATTGAAGATGTGCCCGCCACTCTGACTATGACTGAAGATATAGATTTTTTCATGGAAGTAAGACACAAAATAATTTAAAAAACCCCGTAAGGGGTTTTTTAAATTTTATTCTTTCGGGAATATTTGCTTGCCGGCTTCGTCGTAAAGGTGAATCGCCAGCACCGGACAGGCCTCGGCTCCCTTCATAATCGTTTCATCATCATCAAATTTGCTCGGATCCGGCTTAACAAAAGCCAAATTTTCGTCGTCTATCTCAAAAGTGTTGGCTGCCGCGATTGAACATGATCTCGCGCCAATGCACGCGTTTCTGTCCACGACAATTTTTCTTATTTTCCCCTCGTTTTTTACAGCGGTTGATTCATTTGCCATATTAAATAAATTAAAAATCAAAAGTCTAAAGTCAATTATATCATCAATCAAACCAATTATTCAAGCGCCCTTTCACACTCAACCACCTGACCACCTAACCACTTAAACGCGCAAACAATCTCACAAATCTTTAATCTTAAATCTTACAACTTAAATCTTCTAACTAATCAAGCGAACATCAACCATTCCGGCTTGAAAATAAGCAATAAGCCTAAAATAAGTATTAATACTCCGCTAAATAAATTGATTTGTTTGGCGTATTTTGTATTGATTCCGGTCACTCGCAGAGTTATCATCGCTATCACGAAAATAATCATATCATCAAGCATAAAGAATAGTACATAGCCAAACATATACAAATATCTTTGCCACATAGCGATATCGTTTATTGCCAGCAATTGAGTAAAGATTGCCGGAAATCCGGCGGAACAGGCCAACTCAACCAAATTTACGGAAAAAGCCAGTAGTATAATTCCGATAACCGACCAGAGAATATTTTTTCTGTGAACAATATCTTTTATTTTTTCAAATGTTTTTCTCGTGTCTTTGTTTGAAGAAACTTTACAAACGATGCCATCAGATTTTCTGCTTTGCCACCAATCTTTGATATTGATAAAACCGACCCCGGAGGCTAAAAGACCGATAGCGATTCTTATACCAGCCACCAAGCCAATAAATAAAATAAATTGAAGCCAGGCTGCCATAAACACAAAATAGCTCAAACCTGACACAATTATAAATAATGAACCTAACAGCCACATTTTCTTCTTGTCTTCCATCCCCAGCAACAATGATATCAGAAATAGTAAAACCCACATGGCGCACGGATTAAAGCCGTCTAACAACCCTAAAATAATGGTTACTGCCGGCAAAGAGACGTTGGCCGGGTTAATTTCTCCCAAAACAGGCAAACTGATTGTCTTGTTGACTGGTTTTGTCTCCTCGGTTTCAAGCGAGATTAAGCCTTTTTCCTCTAGTTTTTTTTCCACGATTTCCATAATTTGCTCGCCGGTGATTTTGTCTGAAGCATAACCGGTCACAATCTCGCCGTCTATAAAAGCCAT
>Ga0208373_1001350_pt1 | contig 33459 bp, 30 predicted proteins | sample RifOxyC2_FD_184036 | JGI IMG/M metagenome (GOLD analysis project Ga0208373, IMG submission 184036) | Soil microbial communities from Rifle, Colorado - Rifle Oxygen_injection C2 (SPAdes) | ecosystem: Environmental > Terrestrial > Deep subsurface > Rock core/Sediment | place: Rifle, Colorado... | reverse complement strand
AATAACCTACACCTTACCTGAGTCAAAGCATACGAAAACCAAACTTCTAAATATGGATAAAGAGCAAGCTGAACTTTACCAATTGGTCTCTAAAAATTTTTAGGGTGTCCCAACGCTGAAAACAGGAAGAATGAAAAATTAGTGGCACCTCTTTAATTTCTAAGGTCTCCTCAATGTCTGAAATTCGGTAAATTATTGTATTTGAATCTTGTGTGTAGCTTAAAATAATATTACCATTTGATGCTTCAAACATGTTAATACTATAACCGGAATGAAACGATCGTTTTTTCATAAGCTCACCCTGCATATTATACTTGAAAATATAAATACTATCTAGCCCTTCTGTATTTGTTAAATATTTTGTTGCCAGGTATATGTAATTATCGCTTGTTTTTATCATGCCAAATGGTTGCCCCAAATAGGGGGTTTTTACAATCCACGAGTTTTGTGATAGTATGCTTGTGTTGGCTGCTATGCAAAGCAATAACACTAAAAGTTTCAGGTTTTTCATAAATCCAATTTTACAGGTTGTAATAATTAAAGTGAGCCATATTATTTTCATAAGCTGCGTTTATATTGTTATATTCATTACACACTTTCTTTGGTTTTGTCATACTACCGTGGCCGATAATACCCAAAACAGGGATGGCGTTTTGAGAACGCTATGTCCAATAATGCTTTGCTTTAGAAATGTCAAAGGCTAATTTATGAAAAAATAGGAAACATACAACTATATATCAATAATAATTTATAACAATTGGCCGTAAGGATTCTTCAGAGGCTCCCTAAAATCCGCGAGCCTGCCGGAAGATGTTGAAAGTCACGGGGTGACTCACAACAAGCCACCCGGTGACTCGCGGAAATAGGGTACTATTTGGATTGTTCTGGTCCTGCCTAAGGTGTTTACTACATTCCCTGGGCCGGTAAAATCTTTTCACCCGGTGATACAATTTATTCCTAAGCCACTAAAATTTTTTCTATGGAGGCTAACAAAATCCCCCACCCTGCTGCCATTTTTTCTTTCGGCAATTTTATTTACGTTTCCGCATTTTCATTTACTTTTACCCCCGGTTTAAACTACGCCAAAGCCGTTTTCATTTACGTCCACTCTGTTTACGTTTACGTTTTCACCCGTCAATTCTACTCCAGGGGCATTTTCAATTACGTTTTCGCCTCTTTTGGTTGCGTTTGTACCATATTTGATTTCGGGACGCGTTGTTTCTTTTTTCAGGCCATGAAAAAACAAACTAACGGCCCGTTGTGATGAAATAATCATAAATAAATGGCCCATCTTCTGTTGTTTTTTATAAATTATCGCCGTTGAAAAAACCTGACTGAGCGAGTGGGGCTACTTTTATCAAGAATTTGGGGAATAAATTCGCGGGGTATTTTTTGTTTGTTGCCAATTGTTTTATAAATTAGTGCTTATGTAAACCAAATTAATAACTTTAATAACAGATTATTATGAATGCAAATCAAACATCGAAGCTGGCTTCGTATAAACTGATTGTGAAAGAAGCCCGTGAAAATGCCACCTCCGTTAACCTGATTAAAAGTTTTGCCGATGGCATTACGAACCTCGAATCCATCTGTACTGCCATAGACAGTGCCCGTGCTTTGCAGGAAACATCACGTGGCGGCATCAGCGACGATAAAAATGCCTTATGCGATGAACTGGTTGAATTGCTGGTTGAAATTGCCGGGGCTGTCCACAGCTATGCCCTGGCAAAGAACGACCTCACTTTGGTATCAAAAGTCGATTACAAAGAATGGGTCCTCGAAAAAATGAGCGATTCGCAGTTGATTGCCGCGGCAACCATTATAACCGGCGAGGCCACAAAAATAGCTGCCAGCGAACTCGCCGATCAGGGGATCGCCCCCGAAGAACTTGCCGGATGCCTGTCAACCTTCGAAAAGTTCCGTACCGCGGTATCGAACCCCCGTTCAGGTATTATCGACCGCTCGGGACATACCCAAAAACTCCGCGACCTGTTTGCCGAGGCAGCCCATATCAAAAAAAACGTGCTCGACCGCCTGGCCCCGCAGTTTAAACGCAAAGCCCCCGATTTTTACCAGAAATATAAAGCGGCAGGCATTGTAATTATCCGTAAGAACGGCAAACCGACCTTCGGCGGTGATACCCCGGCCGAAAATCCCAATTCTTAAACCGATGACTTTTTTTCGTTGAATGATAGAAAACAACCCCGGCAAGTTGCCGGGGTTGTTTGTGTTTAGCAATAAAGTCACCGGGTGAATTTGTAATTAGTTGACACTTCGGATTTTAATTATTACTTAACTTTCCAGGAAATTGCGCATGAATCCCTGATTTTCCTTTCGGCTGTTACCACCATAAGGAGCCAAAGCCATAATCAGTTTGCGGATAGGCATACTTTGTAACCAGACTTTTCCGGTACCGTGGAGGGAGGCCAAAAACATGCCTTCGCCACCAAATACCATACTCTTAAGGCCTCCGGCTTGTTGGATGTCGTACGTGATACTCTCTTCGAAACCTACGATACAGCCGGTATCCACCAGCAGTGTTTCATTAGTCAATTGCCGTTCGATTACGGTTCCACCCGCGTGAATAAATGCCCGGCCATCACCTTCCAGCTTTTGCAGGATAAATCCCTCACCTCCAAAGAATCCGGCTCCCAGTTTGCGGTTCAAAGTTATGGAGACCTTGGTTCCTAATGCTGCACACAAAAAGGCATCTTTTTGAACAATAAGCCTTCCCCCGTAGCGGTTCAACTCAATGGGGATAATAGTTCCGGGGTAAGGAGCTGAAAACGAAACATGCTTTTTCCCAAATCCCACATTGGTAAAGTGGGTTAAAAAGATGGATTCGCCCATGATGGCCCGGGCACCTGCTTGTAAAAGTTTGCTCATAAAGCCCTGAGTGGGATTGGTCCCGTCGCCCATTTTGGTTTCAAAAGCAATACCTTCTTCCATGTACATCATAGCTCCGGCCTCAGCTATTACTGTTTCTCTTGGGTCTAATTCAATTTCAACCAGTTGGATGTCGTTTCCAATAATTTTGTAGTCAACTTCGTGCGATTGCATATTTTTAATTTTTAGGGTTATAAACTAAATGTAGCCATTGTGACGGAAATATTTGAATAAATGCTACAATGGACAAATATTTTTTTTGTCATCCTTTTTTCTTTACCAAAGGCCAGATGAGTTTTTCCAATCCATTGAGTTTGATTTCATACATTTGTGACAACTGGTCGCCAAGCTTTCCCGGGGGAAATCCCTGTTGGCGGAACCAGACCAAATAAGGTTCAGGTAATTCAATCAAGAGCTTTCCTTTAAACTTTCCAAAAGGCATAACCGTATTGGCCATTTCTACCAAGAATTCTTTGTTGGGTACCATTTCTTCCATGCATCAAATGTAAAAAACCTGTTTCGGAATTTTTCCTTTTGGTAGAGAAATTCTTTGAATGTGTCGATTTCGTTCGTTTTATCGCGGCAAAACCAACATCTTTGGTCTGGAATTGAGAATATTTTTTAAACTATTACACATTCTATCTCTTGTAAGATGATATATTACAGCAATTTGCAGGCATGCCTCATGTTTATAAAAGATCGTAACATTGCCTATATGGCTGTGGAAGGTTTTTTAGAATCAGGCAAGGTTAAAGACCTGATGCAAAAAACCGTTGAGTTGTGTTTAAAGCAAAAGGTGCATTATTTATTAATTGATTCATCAAGATTAGAGGTTGTTAAAACCGATGATATCCGTTGGATCGTGATGGAAATCTATCCATTGTTGCGGCAGACCTCCCTAAAAAAGGTAGGGTATGTCAGGTCGCAGAATGTATTTGGGCAGGTTTCATTAGAAAAGTTGTTACCAAAGAATACCACCAAAGAAATTAAATTCTTTTCGACCCTGGAGCTTGCTGAATCATGGCTCTTGGATGATAATTCAAAAGACGGACTTAAAGCCTGCTAACGTCAATACTTACCAAAACATAAAATCTTTGGACCAACAAGTGGAAGCTTAAAAAACCTGCTGAATTTTGAAGATGCTTGTAAAAAATTATTTGAAACAATTCTAACTAACCTGATTTTTCCGTACTTTTCATTCACTAAAATTAAAAAAGGAGGGAAAAATGATGTATGCAATGAACTTATGGGCTGTTCTGGTTTCTGCCGTTTTGGCTTTTGGGATTGGTTCTATTTGGTACGGCCCCTTGTTTGGCAAAGCCTGGCAAAAAGAGGTTGGCTTATCGGATGAGAAAATTCAATCAGGAAACATGATCAAAATCTTTGGGATCAGTTTTATACTTACACTAATCATGGCATTTGGTATGGCATTTCTGTTTCATAAGGTGGAAGATGCCAAAGTTACCTGGCTGGTTGGGCTTACTCATGGATTATATATAGGTGTAGCATTTGTGGTGACCTCCATGGGTGTAAACTACCAATACGAGGGTAAATCGCTGAAACTTTGGGCCATCAATTCCGGATACCAGGTGTTGTTTTTAATGCTAATGGGAGCCATTTTAGGTGCGTGGCATTGAGTTTTAATCCGCAAGTGAAATAAAAACTGAGGCAAAGTGAACCGATAAGTGTACCATGGCTTTGTAAAATCAGTTGATGCTAAACACTCAAATTCAAATGTTTGCGGATTATTATTGATAAAACAACCCATGCGAGGCTTTTAATTTTGAATGTTGGGCATGTCCCATTTCTAATAAGGTACAAACCTTTATTCTTTGCAAAGAAGTGTGGGGGGATTACTCCGCTTCGTATTATGAGGGCTCCGCCGTCCGGATCCAGGGGTTTTTCATCCCTCAGCTTAAGTAGGGTTTTCATCAACAAAAAAGCTCACCATAACTGGCAAGCCTTTATTTTTGCGGAGAAAGGGGATTCGAACCCCCCATTTTTGGAAACCGAACCCCCCTAATAAAATCAACCTCAACCCTAATAAATTCAATCAATACACCCTATTTTAAAGGGATTAAAGTAATTGAATGAAATTGCATTGAATTGAATAAAATTGTTAATCGGTTAACAAACTTTATCTACCTTGTTTTTTGTGGCTTTGTTCTCTTTACGCAAGCTTAATGAATCGGTTATTAATTGCGAGAACTGCTGTGCCCATTGGTCAAGAGGATACTTGTCTTTAAGGAACACCAATTCACGGAGCAAATGTGCGGTACAAAGCTGGTGTGTTCGGGCTTCAACGTTAAAATAAGCAGGCCAACAATCGGTTACCAACACCGATTTAGGCAACCCTTCGGGGATGATGCTTTCAATGGCTTTGTGCCCACGACTTTGGTGTATAGCAATAAATGTCGCGCTTTTGTTTTGAAAAAGTCCAGGCCCAATGGTTTTTACCATTGATGTTTGCACCTGTTTCATCGGCACCAACAATATGGCTTCGTAATACCACATGCCGGATGGCTTCATAAGTACCAGCTGCTTTTTTCTCCATCTTGGCCATGACATAGTTGATGCCACCAGTGCTTATACCTAACCCAAATACATCACGCATCAATTCCGATAACCGTTTGAATGGGACATATTGCCTGGCCCCAAGGTAAGATAAAAGGGCTTGTACATTTTCGCCATAACTAACCGGGACGTTAACCCCTGCCGGATATGTTGCCCGGTTTATGTGCCCGCATTTGCAGGGCCTGTCGAACAATTGGTGTTCGGTAACAATTGCTTTTATGGGCGGGATATCTATCACTTGCCTTTTGCTGGCAAAAAAGCTTGGTTGCCCCGTTAAATCTTCCCCGCAGCAATTACAATATAATGGCATATGGTGTTCTATCCTGTCAGGGTTTTCCATTTGCTTCAAAGTTGTCCCTTCATGTCCGGCCTGTCCTCCTGGCTTTTTGCCAGAAGACTGCCTAAGGCTTTGGGTTTTTTGTTGTTTCGGAAAATCACTTGATGGGGACTTACTGCTATTACGGCTGTTTTTAGGGTTCTCATATTTTTCGGGTTGCTTTTCTAACCTGGCAACCTCTGATTTTAAATATTGGTTTTCTGCCCTCAAATAAGTAACCTCGTCCTCTAAACGGATAATCCGTTCGAGCAATTGCTCTAATATTTGGGGTCCTTGTTTCATCCAGAGGCAAAGTTCTTGAACCGTCCCAAGGTGACAATGCAAAAAAGCAACAAGTTATCAAGAGACACCAAAGAAAAATGTTGATAACCACCTGTATTCCCCCCCTGAGGTTTCAATGGCCTTTCAAATAACATTAAAATAAACCCCATCCAATTCTAAAGGGGTTATCGGAGTTTTGTACATCCTTTGATTTTTTTCCTTTAGATTTGCTTTATTCTTTTGACTGAATAGTTACAAAAAATTCACCCTAGCCTGATTATTCTTGCTATTGATAACAAATCCATATAATGAAAACTTCTTTGTTAATAGTAAGCGATGGTAAAAACTTGTGTTTCAAATTAAAATTACACTTTCAATAGTAGTAAAATACTGTCATATTATATATATTTGACAGTTCTTAACTCAAAACCATTACATTATTAACATTTATTCAAAATAAATATGGTAAATAAATTACTTCACCGCATTAGCTTTCTCCTTTTGTTTGTATTTACAATTCTTGTAGCCCAGGCAGGAACAGCTCCCATGGTATTAGAATATAACACCAACCTATCAGAAGGAACCACCATTCAAATTCCACTTATAGGTACTGATTTAATTTTTGATTGGGGAGATGGGAATAAGGATACCATACCTTCATGCGTTGATTATGTGTCACATACCTATGCCACCCATGGAATTTATACAATTAGCTTTACAGGTGTGGTAACTTCCTATGGGAATTGGCATAATAACCAGGGGATTGAAAAATTAACCAGAGTGATTAGTTTTGGTGACCTGGGTATTACATCTTTTAATTTTGCATTTATGGGAGCCTTTAATTTGATTGAGGTTCCTGCCAATATACCATCATCTGTAACCACTACCCAGCAGATGTTCCAGGATGCTACATCTTTTAATGGTGATTTGAGTACCTGGGATGTAAGTAACATTCATGATATGGGATTCATGTTTGCAGGTGCAAGTTTCTTTAATAGTAATATTAGTAATTGGAATGTTAGTAGCGTTGCCAATATGAATGGAATGTTTGAATCTACAAATTTTAATCAAAATATTGGTAATTGGAACGTAAGCAATGTAACCTCGATGGATTCTATGTTTGAAAATACTATATCCTTTAATAGAGATTTAAGTAGTTGGGATGTGAGTAAGGTAAACAGTATGATTAGTATGTTTTCCTATGATTCTCTTTCTGCCGAAAACTACGATAAACTATTAATTGGCTGGTCGGAAAGAAGTTTACAACCAAATGTTATTTTCGATGCAGGGGATAGCAGGTATTCCCTGGCAGGTTATGATGCCCGGGAACATTTAAAAAATACCTTTAACTGGGATATAACCGATGGTGGATTGATAAATCCACCATTAGCAAACTATTCATACCACATAAATGAATTTGAGGCTTCATTTACCAACGAATCAGCCAATGCCATTTCGTATTTATGGAAATTTGGCGATGGAACCACCAGTACCGATGAAAACCCTACACACATTTATACCAATTCCGGAACATATAAGGTAACCCTATTTGCTATTTATAGTACCTTACAGGATTCTGTTTCGCAAATAGTTGATATCAATTGTACAACAAGTTTTGCAACCGATACCCATACCGCCTGTAATTCCTTTACCTGGATAGACGGAATCACCTATACCGAAAGCAATAGTACCGCTAAATATACCTTAACCAATACAGGTGGTTGCGATTCCGTTGTTACCTTAAATTTAACCATAAATAAAAGCACAACTGGTACCGATGTACAAAGTGCCACCGATTCCTTTACCTGGATAGATGGAATTACCTATACCGAAAGCAACTTTACAGCCACCCATACTTTGACAAATGCAGCCGGTTGCGATTCTATTGTAACATTGAACTTAACACTCTCACCAAAACCAGTTATATTAGAGTTCGAAGTTACTAATCCCAACGATAAAGTAATTGTTCTCCCAATTTACGGAATAAACCTTAACATTGATTGGGGCGATGGCATCATAGAAAAACGTAGCGTCTATAGTTCAGTGTCTCATACTTATTTAAATATAGGTACTTATATTGTAAAGATCAATGGAAATTTAGAATCTATTGGAAGGGATAATTTTAGCTTTGGGGACAAACTAACAAAAGTGCTTAGTTTTGGAAATTTAGGAATAACAAGCCTTAGACATGCCTTTATAAATGCAACACGCCTAGCTCAAGTGCCTGATTTTCTGCCTTCAACAGTCACAGAGATGTACGGAATGTTTAAAGGTGCCACTTCTTTTAATGGGGATATCAGTAATTGGAATGTAAGCAATGTTACAAATATGGGTTTTTTGTTTATAGATGCTACTTCCTTCAATGGGGATATAAGCAATTGGAATGTAAGTAATGTTACTAATATGTATTATATGTTTCAAAATGCAAGCTCTTTTAATAGGGATATCAGCAAGTGGAATGTAAGCAATGTTTCTTTTATGACTAATATGTTTAATGGTGCATCCTCTTTTAATGGGGATATTAGTAATTGGGATGTGAGTAAGGTTATTGATATGAATGGAATGTTTCAAGATGCAAGCTCTTTTAATGGGGATATTAGTAATTGGGGTGTAAGTAATGTTACTAATATGAGTAATATGTTTTATAATGCCACCTCCTTTAATGGGGATATTAGCAATTGGGATGTAAGTAATGTTACTAATATGCAACGTATGTTTAGTGGTGCAAGCTCTTTTAATAGGGATATTAGTAATTGGGATGTAAATAAGGTAACTAATATGTATTATATGTTTTATAATGCCTCCTCCTTTAATGGGGATATTAGCAGATGGAATGTCAGCTTGGTTACCAATATGAATGCAATGTTTTATAATGCCACCTCCTTTAATGGGAATATTAGTAAATGGAATGTAATCAAGGTTGCTGATATGACTAATATGTTTTATGGAGTTAAAATTCCTGCTGAAAATTATACTGCCCTTTTAATTACCTGGGCAAACTTGCCAGTAAAAACCAGCGTTAAATTCCATGCAGGATCCAGCAAATATGCTCCCGAAGCCGTTATTGCCCGAAACAAATTAACAATTAATAAATATTGGACTATAACAGATGGTGGACAGATTGCAAAGCCTACAGCTGCCTTCTCTTTTCAAAAAGATGGATATGAGGTTTCATTTACTAACAATTCATCAAGTAACAGCACCGCCTATTTGTGGAAATTTGGCGATGGAACCAGTAGTTCGGATAAAAATCCTACCCACATTTATACCAATCCCGGTACGTATAAGGTTATCCTATATGCCATAAATGTAATTGTAAAAGATTCATTATTGCAACCGATTGACATCATTTGCACATCAACCTATGCAAGCGATACCCATTCTGCCTGTAATTCCTACACCTGGATAGATGGTATAACCTACACCAAAAACAATAATACGGCTAAATATATCTTAACGAATGTTGGTGGGTGCGATTCTGTGGTTACTTTAAATTTAACCATAAATAAGAGCACCACCGGTACCGATGTGAAAGGTGCCATTAATTCATATACCTGGATAGATGGCAATACTTACACCGAAAGCAACAATACCGCCACCCACACTTTGACCAGTGCAGCCGGTTGCGATTCTGTGGTCACGTTGAACTTAACCATCTTTAAAAATCCTATGGTTTTGGAGTTTGACATTAATTCTGCATCTACAATAAGTTTGCCCCTAATTGGAACTAACCTTACCATTTACTGGGGTGATGGTCAAATTCAAAAACTTACTTCTGTTAATGGTTTAGTCAATCATTATTATAAATCAACAGGTATTTATACCGTATTGTTGGATGGTAGCTTAACAACATATGGATCTAATAGTTTTACATACAATCCCAACGCCGGTAAATTAACCAAAGTGCTGAGTTTTGGCAATTTGGGTATAACAAGCCTTGCATACGCGTTTATGAGTGAAATGAGTTTAATTAAAGTGCCTGAACACTTACCTTCAACAGTTATAAATTTGTTATATACATTTCATAACGCACGTTCCTTTAATGGAGATATCAATAATTGGGATGTTAGTAATGTTACTAATATGGAACGTGCGTTTGGAGGTGCCACCTCTTTTAATGGGGATATTAGTAATTGGGATGTTAGCAAGGTTACTAATATGAGTAATATTTTTGATTGTGCAACCTCTTTTAATGGGGATATCAGTAATTGGGATGTAAGTAATGTTACTGATATGTTTGGTATGTTTGGTTCTGCAACCTCATTTAATGGAGATATCAGTAATTGGAATGTAAGTAAGGTTACTAATATGTTTGGAATGTTTTCAAATGCCACCTCCTTTAACGGGGATATCAGCAGTTGGAATGTAAGTAATGTTTCAAATACCCAATTTATGTTTTCCAATGCCACCTCATTTAATGGGGATATTAGCAATTGGGATGTAAGTAAGGTTACTAATATGAGTCAAATGTTTTCAGGTGCAACCTCATTTAATGGTGATATTAGTAAATGGAATGTAAGTATTGTTACTTTTATGAATTCCATGTTTAAAGGGGCAATTTCGTTTAATGGTAATATTAGCAATTGGAATGTAAGCAAGGTAACTAATATGACAGATATGTTCTTGGGTGTTGATATTCCTACGGAAAATTATACTGCCCTTTTAATAAACTGGGCTAAACTACTAGTAAAAAGCAACGTTACTTTCAATGGCGGGTTAAGCAAATATACTTCCGAAGCTGTGGCTGCAAGAAACAAATTAGATAATGATTATTATTGGACCATTACCGATGGTGGGGAGCTACTAATACCCACAGCCACCTATTCTTTTCAACAAAATGGAAATGAGGTTTCATTTACCAACGAATCCACAAATGGAACTTCTTATTTATGGAGCTTTGATGATGGCACCACCAGCACAGAAATAAATCCCACGCATACCTATGCCAACCCCGGAACTTACATAGTAACCTTATATGCTATAAATGATATTTTGAAAGATTCTTTAAAGCAAACTTTTGAAATAATATGTGTATCCAATTCAGGCACCGACGTTCAAACAGCCTGCGATTCCTTTACATGGATGGATGGTATTACCTATACCGAAAATAACAATACAGCTAAATATACCTTAACCAATATAGCAGGTTGTGATTCTATAGTTACGTTGAACTTGACCCTTTTAAAACAACCCGTTATTGAAGTGCAACCTTTTCCATCCATTAATAGCTGTGAGAATGATCCCGATATTAAACTTTATATTGATGCTGCCGATAAGGATGTTACTTACCAATGGTATTTTAATGGTGAGGCTCTTTTAAATGAAACCGATTCTGTTTTAACCCTGGCAACTGAGTTTTCAAACGAAGGAACCTATTTTTGTCAGGTAAGTAATACTTGCAATAATAAAGTTAGTAATAATTCAGTAGTCACCATCAATCATAGCACCAGTAGTACTGATGTAATAACCGCCTGTGATTCCTATACATGGATTGATGGAAATACGTACACCGAAAGCAATAACACAGCCACCTTTGCTTTAACCAGTGCTACAGGTTGCGATTCTATTGTTACCCTGGACTTAACCATCCATAATAGTATTAGTGGTACTGATGTTATAACAGCCTGTGATTCCTACCCATGGATCGATGGGAATACATACACCGAAAGCAATAACACAGCCACATTTGCCTTAACCAATGCTGCAGGTTGTGATTCTATTGTCACCCTGGATTTAACCATCAATAATAGTATTAGTGGTACTGATGTAATAACCGCTTGTGATTCTTACATATGGATCGATGGAAACACCTACACCGAAAGTAACAACACGGCTACATTTACTTTAACCAGTGCAACAGGTTGCGATTCTATTGTCACTCTGGATTTGACCATCAATAATAATATTAGTGGAATTGATGTTATAACAGCCTGTGATTCTTACACATGGATCGATGGAAACACCTACACCGAAAGTAATAATACGGCTACCTTTGCCTTAACCAATGCAACAGGTTGCGATTCTATTGTTACCCTGGATTTGACCATCAATCATAGTGTTGATGGAACTGATGTAATAACCGCTTGCGATTCCTATACATGGATCGATGGAAATACCTACACCGAAAGCAATAATACGGCTACCTTTGCCTTAACCAATGCTGCAGGTTGTGATTCTATTGTTACCCTGGATTTAACCATCAATAAAAGTATTAGTGGTACTGATGTTATTACCGCTTGTGATTCTTTTACATGGATTGATGGAAACACCTACACCGAAAGCAATAAAACGGCTACCTTTGCCTTAACCAGTGCCACAGGGTGTGATTCATTGGTTACTCTGAACATAACCATCAATCATAGTACTAGTGGAACTGATGTAATAACCGCTTGCGATTCCTATACATGGATTGATGGAAACACCTACACCGAAAGCAATAACACGGCTACCTTTGCCTTAACCAGTGGCACAGGGTGTGATTCTATTGTCACCTTGAATTTAACCATCAACCATAGCATCGGTAGTACTGATGCAATAACCGCTTGTGATTCCTACACATGGATTGATGGAAATACCTACACCGAAAGCAACAACACAGCCACATTTGCTTTAACCAGTGCCACAGGTTGCGATTCTATTGTTACAATGAATTTAACTATCAACCATAGCACCAATGGAACTGATATTATAACTGCTTGCGAATCTTATACATGGATAGATGGTATTACCTATACTTCAAACAATAATACAGCAACCTTTACCTTGACAAATGCCCTAGGATGCGACTCTATTGTTAATTTAGATTTAACATTGGTTGAAGGTCCCATGATACTTGAATTTAATACAACACTTTCCAATCAAACAGAAAAGGGGTTCACAGAAAATAAATCAACCAAAAGCAGTGAAACCACCATTGGGATTCCTCTTTCTGAAGGTAATATTATCATCGACTGGGGTGACGGTAACATGGATACTATATTGGAAATTCCTGTTCCATCAATTTTCACGCATACTTTTGCCAATGAAGGAATTTATAAGGTAAAAATTACAGGAAAACTAGATACATACGGAGGAAGTACAATCAATGATTATGCGGGTAAACTAACAAAGGTGATCAGTTTTGGAAACCTGGGCATTTCATCATTTGATTATGCTTTTGCCAATGAAAATAAATTAATTGAAGTTCCTGCAGTTATTCCTGAATCAGTAAAAAGTATGAAACAGATGTTTTATGGTGCAAGTTTATTTAAGGGTGATTTGAGCACGTGGGATGTTAGCAGGATTATCGATATGCAGGATATGTTTGATGGTGCCACTTCATTTGATGGAGATATTAGTAATTGGATTGTTAGTAATGTTAAAACAATGGATTTCATTTTTAGGGGAACTTCTCTTTCAACCTACAGATATGATGCGATTTTAAACAAATGGTCTGAATTGCCACTACAAGAAAATGTAAATTTAAATAATAGCAATTATTTTACATCTTCAAGTGCAAGTGCAAGGCAAAAAATTATTACTCTTTATCATTGGTCTATTACCGATAAGGGTTTAATATTAAATCCTACTGCCGCATTCACATATACAAAAGATCAAAAAACAGTATCTTTTACTAATAATTCTGCCCATGCTATAAATTATCAATGGGATTTTGGCGATGGAACGAGAAGTACTGATGAATTTCCTATCCATACATTTGAAAATGTAGGAAACTACATTGTATCTCTGATAGCAACCAATTATGACTTAAAGGATACTTTGAATATTTTAATTGAAGTGTCATGCGATGTTGAGAATGTGATAGACAGGCAGTTTGCCTGCGATTCTTACACATGGATTGATGGAAATACGTACACCGAAAGTAACAACACAGCCACCTTTGCCTTAACTAATGCTGCAGGTTGCGATTCTATTGTCACATTGGACTTAACCATCAACCATAGCACCTATGGTACTGATGTTATTACCGCCTGTGATTCCTATACATGGATAGATGGAAATACCTACACCGTAAGTAACAACACAGCCACCTTTGCCTTAACCAATGCTGCAGGTTGCGATTCTGTTATCACCTTGGATTTAACCATCAATCATAGTATTAGTGGTACTGATGTTATTTCCGCTTGTGATTCTTACACATGGATTGATGGAAATACGTACACCGAAAGTAACAACACAGCCACCTTTGCCTTAACTAATGCTGCAGGTTGCGATTCTATTGTCACATTGGACTTAACCATCAACCATAGCACCTATGGTACTGATGTTATTACCGCCTGTGATTCCTATACATGGATAGATGGAAATACCTACACCGAAAGCAACAACACGGCTACCTTTGCCTTAACCAGTGGCACAGGGTGTGATTCTATTGTCACCCTGGATTTAACCATCAATCAAAGTACTAGTGGAACTGATGTTATTACCGCTTGTGATTCTTACACATGGATCGATGGAAACACCTACACCGAAAGCAATAATACGGCTACCTTTGCCTTAACCAGTGCCACAGGTTGCGATTCTATTGTCACCCTGGATTTAACCATCAATCATAGTATTAGTGGAACTGATGTAATAACCGCATGTGATTCTTACACATGGATCGATGGAAACACCTATACCGAAAGCAATAACACGGCTACCTTTGCCTTAACCAATGCTGCAGGTTGCGATTCTATTGTCACCCTGGATTTAACCATCAATCAAAGTACTAGTGGAACTGATGTTATTACCGCTTGTGATTCTTACACATGGATTGATGGAAACACCTACACCGAAAGCAATAACACGGCTACCTTTGCCTTAACCAGTGGCACAGGGTGTGATTCTATTGTCACCCTGGATTTAACCATCAACCATAGCATCGGTAGTACTGATGCAATAACCGCTTGTGATTCTTACACATGGATCGATGGAAACACCTACACCGAAAGCAATAATACGGCTACCTTTGCCTTAACCAATGCCACAGGTTGCGATTCTATTGTCACCTTGAATTTAACTATAAACCAATCTTATAATGAAATAATTGAAATTACAATTTGTAATGGTGAAACTTACAGTTTTGGAAATCAAGTCTTAAAGTTCCCTGGAGAATATTCTGAAGTTTTCATATCTGTTTTAGGATGTGATTCATTAGTGAGTTTGAATTTAAAGGTAACAAACGTTGATACGGAAGTAATTCAAGATGGAGTTACTTTAACAGCAAATGCTACTGATGCTATTTATCAATGGGGTACTTGTGGTAATGTATTTTTACCTATTAAAGGAGAAACATCAAAATCTTATAGGGTTACAGAAAATGGAAATTACGCTGTAATTATCGAACAAAATTCGTGTGTTGATACATCAATTTGTTACGCTGTTACTTGGTATTCTATTTTGGATGATGGATTTAATAATAAAATTGAAATTTATCCAAACCCAACCAATGATTATTTAAACATAGATTTCAAAGAAATCTTTGAGTTAATTGAAGTCTTTGTAATAAATCCAATGGGTAAGATAATTATTACAGAAAAAAGTAAAAAATCAGATTCAATTAAATTGGATTTTTCAACCCAACCGCAGGGAATTTATGATATTCTTATTAAAGCTGATGGTTTAAAGGCAACCTATCAAATTGTAAATAAATAAATTTAAAAACATAGGGGTTGTTCAAAAAAACCTGGGCAACCTCTATTTTTACCAATTTTTACATGCTCTGTAAATATTCGTCAGCATTGTTGACTAATCAAAAAGTCCGATCGACCAAAACCTTTATCTCAATAAATTCTCAAATAGCATCAACAAAAAAGGCTCACCATAACTGGCAAGCCTTTATTTTTGCGGAGAGAGGGGGATTCGAACCCCCGGTACAGTTTCCCGTACGTCAGTTTAGCAAACTGGTGGTTTCAGCCACTCACCCACCTCTCCGGGTATTGTGCTGAATATTTTTTTAGAACACACCTTAATTTTTTTTAAGGTTCACAAAAGTAGGAATTTGTATTTCTTTTCCAAAAAAGTTTGGCTGTTTTTTTCAAATTATTACCGCAACCATGCCTGCAAAAGCACATAAAATCAAAAGGGCATGTCATCAGGTCCCAGTTCTTCGTTCGATGGGGGTGGCGGATAATTTCCTGTATCGAAGGTGCTGTCAGCTTGACGGGCACCACCCATAGTTTCCATTTTCCAAACCCGGACATCGGTGTACCATTTTCCATTAAACTCGCGGCTTTCGATGTTTATGGAGGCTTTTACTTGAGCCCCTATACCTTGTTGGGTCAATTCTACCTTATCGTTCCAATTCGAAATACACACCTTTTTAGGGTATTGTTCCACCGTTTCGATGATAAAATCCTGACGTTTCCAACCACCCTTGGCCGATTGTCCTCCAGTGGCAGGAAGTATCTGTACAATTTTTCCGGTAATTTCCATAATGCTGTTTTAAGTGGGCAAAGATAAGTTTTTCGGAACGTGGCTTCAAAAAAAAAATCCCGGATTATTTCCGGGACTTCTCACTATTTTTTAAGTGTTCTTTAAAGGTTCACCTGATCTATTTATCTTTTTGATTCTTGATATTTCCCGGACTTTGTGGAGGAGTTGAGATGCTTTCCCTCATGTGGGTATCTGCCTCAATGTTTTTCATCCGGTAATAATCCATAATCCCCAAGTTTCCCTGGCGGAAAGCTTCAGCCATGGCACGAGGTACTTCAGCTTCAGCCTCAATAACTTTGGCGCGCATCTCTTGTGCCAAGGCCTTATTTTCTTGTTCTAAAGCTACAGCCATCGCACGGCGTTCTTCGGCACGGGCCTGAGCAATGTTTTTATCGGCATCGGCCTGATCCATCTGCAAAACGGCACCAATGTTCTTCCCAATATCAATATCGGCAATGTCAATGGAAAGGATTTCGAAAGCAGTCCCGGCATCCAATCCCTTTTCAAGCACCAACCGGGAAATTTTATCGGGATTTTCTAATACAGCCTTGTGGTCGAAACTCGAACCAATAGATGAAACAATTCCTTCGCCAACCCTTGCCAATACTGTTTCTTCACCGGCTCCGCCCACCAATTGTTTGATGTTGGCACGCACGGTAACCCGGGCTTTGGCAATCAACTGTATCCCATCCTTGGCAACCGCGGTTACTGGTGGGGTATCAATCACTTTTGGGTTTACACTCATTTGAACGGCCTGAAACACATCGCGGCCTGCCAAGTCAATGGCAGTGGCCATCTTAAACGAAAGCTGGATATTTGCCTTTTCAGCCGAAACCAAGGCGTGGACTACAGCCTCCACATGCCCACCAGCTAGAAAGTGCGCCTCAAGGTCGTCACTCTTAATTCCCTGCAATCCGGCCTTGTGGGCTTCAATCATCGAATTAACAATTTTTTGTGGGGGGACATTCCTCCAACGCATTAAAATCAATTGCAGCAAAGAGATGCGGACACCTGATATTTGCGCGGTAAACCACAACTTGATGGGGATTACATACAAAACGAACCAGATGCCGACAATGATGGCCACAATGAGTATTACATTCATTCCAATCATATTTTCCATAATTTATAAATCAATAGGTTTAACAATGATTTGATTTCCTTCTATTTTAACTATTTCAATTGGCGTATGCGGATCGATAAAAAGATGGCCTGATTTGGCTTCGAACGATTTGTTGTTGATGAGTACCCTTCCCATGGGATTCAAACGGGTAATACTTTCGCCACGGGCTCCCACCTGCAATTCATCCGGTTCTACATTCATTACCTTGCTGCTGATGGTGGAATGCAACGATAAACGGTTCCATGTATTCGACCGCAACCCCAACCATACCGTGGCTACAGTCAGCGCAAGGGCTGTAAATAAAATAATATGGGCAATAGGTTTCTCCAAATCTCTGTATCCAAAAAAGATGGCCAACACGATGAACAGGATACCAATCACTCCGGCAATGTTAGTCCCAGGCAATACAAAAACCTCAAGAAGCAGGAGAATAAGACCCACTAACAATAAAACAATAATGGCAGTTAAACTCATAAAGCGTTAATCGATGGTAACAGTTAATCCTTTGCTATTCAACTTGTTTTTCATGTGCGAGAGTTTTTCAAACTTCCCTTTTTTTACATCGCATTTGCCTTTGTAGTGGGTAATGTAAGCACATTGCTCTGCCTGATGGCTGTCGTGCTCACAGACTTCAACCAGACATTCGATTACGAAGTCAAAGGTGTTGTAGTCATCATTATGGAGAATCAGATGAAAGTCGTTGTCTTTTTCAATCTGATTCGATTCATCTAAATGGGGTCTTGTTTTTTCTTGATTTGCCATTTCTTATTACTTAAATAACCTAATACACAAGTGAGTTCAAAGATAGCTTAATTTTTTGTAGTTTAAATGTGCCATTTTAAGTTATACTGATTTTTTACCTAAAGCCAGACTTTCAAACCTTAATCAAAAGAATTTTGTTTTTGAGGGTTTGTACTAATTTCCTAAAGATGCCGATATTCATTTTTAAAGAATCGCACAAGGTTTGCAACAAAATCCACCGAAGGCTGTTTTTGAAGTGGAAACAGTTTAAAACACATTACGATGACAATTTTAGAAGAAGGCCAAAAAGCCCCAAATTTTGTTGGAAAAAATCAGTTAGGGCAAACCCTATCGTTGGATCAGTTTAAAGGGAAAACCTTGATTTTATATTTTTACCCCAAAGATAATACCCCTGGCTGTACATCCGAAGCTTGCAACTTGCGCGATAATTACCGGCAATTGCTCAGCAAAGGTTTTGAGGTGGTTGGGGTAAGTCCCGATAGCGAAAAATCGCATCAAGGTTTTATTGAAAAACAGAAACTCCCCTTTCATTTGATTGCCGATGTAGATAAAACAATCCTGAAGGTCTATGGCGCCTGGGGAATGAAAAAGATGTATGGCAAAGAATATGAAGGGGTTTTACGCACTACTTTTGTTATTGACGGAAATGGGATGATTGCAAAAATTATTACAAAAGTGGATACCAAAAACCCTACAGAACAAATATTGAAGGCATTGAGTTAATCCCCAAAATATATTTTCCCTGTTTGATGAAAACAAAAACCTGCTTAGGGATATTGTTGAAAACTCCCTGCAAGTATCCCTCCAATTTTTCAAATTAATGTTCTGAATTGGTTATCTTTACCAAAAGAAAATCGAAAAATTAATTCCATTAACTACTTGATTGTATGAGCAAAGAACCTAAAGAGGCGGCCAAGGACATGAGCAAAGAAAAACTGAAAGCTTTGCAACTGACCCTTGATAAAATCGAAAAAAATTTTGGTAAAGGAGCTATCATGAAAATGGGCGACTTTGTGGTGGAAGAGGTACCAACCATTAGTTCCGGATCCATTGGAGTTGATTTGGCCTTGGGTGTAGGTGGCTTCCCAAAAGGACGGATTATTGAGATATTTGGGCCGGAATCGTCAGGTAAAACAACTCTGGCCATCCATGCCATTGCCGAAGCCCAAAAAGCGGGGGGTATTGCCGCATTTATTGACGCGGAACATGCCTTCGACCGTTTTTATGCCGAAAAATTGGGCGTCGATATTCAGAACCTTCTGGTTTCGCAGCCCGACAATGGGGAACAAGCCCTTGAAATTGCCGATCACCTGATCCGTTCAGGCGCTGTAGATATTATTGTCATTGACTCCGTGGCAGCACTGACTCCAAAAGCCGAAATTGAAGGCGAAATGGGCGATTCCAAAATGGGTCTGCAGGCCCGGTTAATGTCGCAAGCGTTGCGTAAACTCACCGCCAACATCAATAAAACCAGAACCTGTTGCATTTTCATCAACCAGTTGCGCGATAAAATCGGTGTCATGTTCGGTAACCCCGAAACAACAACCGGTGGTAACGCCCTTAAGTTTTACGCGTCGGTGCGTGTGGATATCCGCAAAATAGGTCAGATAAAAGATAGTGAAGAGGTAACCGGAAACCGCATCCGTGTTAAAATTGTAAAAAACAAGATGGCGCCACCGTTCCGTAAGGCTGAATTTGACATTGTTTATGGCGAAGGAATTTCCAAAACCGGCGAAATCATTGACTTAGGTGTCGAATACAACATCATTAAAAAGGCAGGCTCCTGGTTCAGCTATGGTGAAACCCGCTTGGGCCAAGGCCGCGAAGCCGTCCGCCAGTTGTTGATCGACAACCCGGAATTATCCAAGGAATTGGAAACAAGAATCGTGGAAATAATGAGCGTTACCCCAATGGTAGCATCGGAATAGACCATTCAAGATTAATAATATAAACCACATGGACAGCTTGTTGGTGTGGTTTTCTTTTTAGTAGATTTTATAAAAACCGATAACAGACTAATCGCCTGTGGGACGGATAGAAAGCACCGGAATGGGGGAATGATTCACCATTTGCTGGGCATAAGGTTCTACCCAAAATGGAAGTGTGCGCTCGTTGGTTTCAAGCATCACCGCAATCAAATCGGCATCGCAAAGCAGGGCATATTCAATCACTAAGTTGGATAAGTTGTTGCCTTTCAGCGATTCGCGCACACATTTTACTTTCCGCCGTTTTAAATAGATCATCACCTGATCAATATATTCATTCAATGTTTTGCGGGTCACCACTTTGTTGTCCTGCCGGATATCAATCACGTGGAGCTCGGCTCCAAAGAGCAGTGCCAGTCCGGCAACCAACGGAACTTTTTGCCGGCTTTCTTTACTAATGTCAATGGGTAAAATAATCTTGTTAATCTCCCTTTTCGGGAAACTATACCGGATGGTGAGTACCGGTACCGTAGCATTGCTTACAATCCGAAAAGCATTGCTCCCCACCCACCGCTCCTCAAAACCCGATACGCCATGCGTTCCCATAATAATCATTTCGGCATCGCCATATTTGGCCTGGTGGCAGATCTCGGTATAAATCCGTCCCTCGCGGATGCGGTAATCAAATTCCCCTTTCAGTTCCTTTTTGTAAAGCTGGATGGTACGTTCAAAGTTGTCGATAACCCCCGATCTTAGTACCTCATCAAAATCATGAAGATTAAAAGAGGCATCGTAATCGGCATTTTTCCGTTTTACATGAATCAGCCGTATCCCACAATCCGTGTAATTGGCAATCATGATGGCATGTTCCAGTGCATTGATGGAGTCGTTGGAAAAGTCGATGGGAACCAGAATATGCTTCATTGGGGTCGAATTTTAGCAAAGATACAGAATGGCTTACAATTCTACCAGATGCTTGGTATCTATATCGATATGTTTTTTAAATAACCGGTAATGCGCCTTAACCGATCCTTTCAGTTGAACCTGAAACGAACCGGATTTCAATTTTCTCATCATATTTTTCCCCGACGAAATCAGCACAGTCAAGGGAATATCCATGTGGCACGAAATCACTTCAGGGGTATTGGGGGAAAGGGTAAATTCCTCAGGCAGGATGAGTTTCCCTAATACTTGCCCCTCCATCCATACTTCGATATCGGCACTAGTAATCCGGATAGTTCCCCGGTTGGGGTTTACCAGTTCCAGTTTGGTTTCTAAAGTTACCCCAAACCCTTTCGACTCGGCTACTTTAAAACCTACTACCTTGGTTACCTCAATAGGTTTAAACATTTGGCACCCCAATGTCAGAAGGGTGATTACGAGTAAAGCAAATCCCAAAAATGTGTTTGACCGTTTTTTAAAGTGCATGATATTCTATATTATTGAAGCCAAAGATACCATAATGTATTGAAAAACAACGAACTGATTGACTGAAACAAAAAAGGCTGCCTAAACTTATTAGACAGCCTCCTTTGTTTATCTTTCAAAGATTATTCTTCTTTTGATGACTTGCGGGTAGAGTAGTTGATTTTTAAGGCGCTTACCCTGCGCAACTGTTGCTTAATGTCGGTGACAATACCCATTTTGGTTTTCTCATCCACTTTAAGCGATGTGGTTAACAATGGACGTTCTGCTTCATCCAGTTTTCCGCGTTCCTCTTCAATATAACTACCAATGTCGCTCACTTCAGAGAATTGGTCGTTTAATTGAATCCGTGGTTCGGTACCCATGGTTCTGACGAATTGTTTTTGAGGTTCACCCACATAAATATAACTTACCAGCGATTTTTTTTCCAGCTTTTTAATTTGACTGGCTTGTGGTACTTTTATATTTATCTTCAATTCAACCTCTTTCATGGTGGTACTTACCATAAAGAAGAACAGCAACATAAACACGATATCGGGCAACGAAGCCGTCGAAACTGGAGGTAGCTCTTTTTTTCCGCTTTTCCTAAATTTTCCCATTAGTTGTTTCCTCCATAATTTTTAGGTTCAGCTTCCGAAATACGTTGTGGATACACGTCACGGATGGCATCCTGACGATCTAAATCCAAATCGTCGTATTTTTTACCGAATTTTCGCAAAGCCAGTTCATCCCTCAGTTCATTATATGCCGCAGCCAGTTCATCCTGTGCCTGGATGTAAATCCCGTATGAGGTTCCCCGGTCGTTTTGCAGCGATACTACCTGTTTCGAGATCATCGTGGTTCCAAAAAACGGAATCTCTTTGGCCTCTTTTTCAGGTAAGGTTTCGCTATCTGTAGGGTTTTCGATAAATTCCTTGGCCTTTTCTTTCAATTCTTTGATATGCATCGGTTGACCTTCAACCATCAATTGATCGTTTTTATTGATCAACACCACGAATACATTGCGCTCCTTGATTTTTACATCGTCATCGTTTTGTTCATCTGGTGGAACCGGGGGAGGCAACATCCGCGAAATACCTGAATCGGTATCCATGGTAGTGGTCACCAGGAAGAAAATCAACAGCATAAAGGCAATGTCAGCCATTGATGCTGAAGGTATTTCAGGTGTTTTTTTAGACATAACAATTCTTTTTAATGTTATTAAATTCTTCTCATTCTATTTAAATGCTCCCCTGATCTCGGTATAGAGTAAGCCAACAAATGAAACGGCAATCAGAATATACATCATAAATAAAGAAGTGTCTATCAATTTCAAGGTGCCGCCTGTCAGTTTAAAAGTTTCAACACCAAAAAACGTAGGCATGGCATCAGACGACATCAAGTATGAAATCAACACCAAAGCACCAAATAAACCGATCACGGTCAAACTGCTGATTAATGATTTTTTGCTTTGGAACATACTAACGACAGTAAATATCAATGTGCTAGCCATTGCTATTCCTGTTAGGATGTAAGTATAAACCAACATTGGGGATTCATTATCATTAATATAAAACAATACTCCCAACAAAATGCTAATACCAAACAGGATGTAGAAAATGATGGAAGCAATTTTAATTGCTAAACTTTTCTCCATGGTATATTATTTTTTAAGGTTGTATTTGTATAAAATATCAATTAATGAGATAGAAGCATCTTCCATATCATTGATGATAGAATCAATTTTAGAAACAAAATAGTTATAGAAAACCTGAAGGATCATCGCCACGATCAAACCACCAATGGTTGTGATCAAAGCTACTGAGATACCACCGGCCACAAGAGCAGGAGAAATATCACCGGCAACTTTGATAGCATCGAACGCTGCCACCATACCGATTACCGTTCCCAAGAAACCCAACATAGGACCCAATGCGATAAAAAGGGCAATCCAGCTTAGGTTTTTCTCCAACAAACCAGCTTGTACGCCCCCATAGGCAACTACTGATTTTTCAACCATTTCAATGCCTTCGTCATGACGGTCCAAACCTTGATAGAAGATACTGGCTACCGGACCGCGGGTGTTGCGGCAAACTTCTTTTGCAGCTTCAACTCCACCTTGGTTTAAAGCCTCTTCAACATTAGCTAACAATTTTTTAGTATTGGTTGTACTAAAGTTTAAATAAAGGATACGTTCAACAGAAATAGCTAAACCAAAAATCAAACAGAGTACAACGGTAGCCATAAATCCGGCACCACCCTCGATGAATTTTTGCTTCAATACTTGGTGAAACGATTGCCCTTCGATTTTTGCTTCATCATCAGCGGTGGCTGTTGTTGCAGCAGGTTGATCAACAGTTTGAGATACAGTAGTATCAATACTAGCTGATCCATCTTGTGCCTTTGTTACATTTGATGCAAACGTAAGCACCCCAATTACTGCGAATAATGCGAGTAGTTTTTTCATTGCTTTGCTTTTTTGTTATTTACGTTATTTATTTTTCAATTAAAGTTATTAAAAACCAGCGGAGAAAAAGGGATTCGAACCCTTGATACCCTTTTGAGGTATACACACTTTCCAGGCGTGCGCCTTCGACCACTCGGCCATTTCTCCATATAATACCCAAAGATTCAACTTAATCCGAATTTTGGGCGGCAAATTACAAAAAAAAACAAAACCTGAAACAGGAATCAAACATTAATTTCTCCCCTCAGCGATTTTGAAAGATTAACTTCCATTTCCTGTTTGGTCAGGTTTTGACCCAATAAGAACATCAATTTACAAATGGCGGCCTCGGTGGTGCTGTCGTTTCCACTGATGACACCTGCCTCAATCAACCCTAAACTGGTTTCGTAAGCACCCATATCCACACTTCCGGCACTGCATTGGCTCACATTCAATACCACAATACCATTGGCAACCGCATGGCTCAGCTTCTCGATAAACCATTTCTGTGTAGGGGCATTGCCTGAACCAAAACTTTCCAGCACCAATCCTTTCAACCCTTTAATATTTATGAATGCATCAACAACCTCCGTTGTAATACCCGGGAATAGTTTCAAAATGGCCACATTGGGATCGAGGGTATGGTAAACATGTAAATCCCTTTTAACTACCGGATAATGAATGGCGGAATAATTATAGGTGATGTTGATGCCGGCTTTGGCTAATTCCGGATAATTGTAAGAACGAAAGGCATCAAAATAATCGGCATTGTGTTTTGAGGTACGGTTTCCCCGGTACAGTTTATTTTCGAAAAAGATGGTTACCTCAGGAACCAACGGTTGGTTATTTTTTTTGGCCGCGGCAATTTCAATGGCGCTGATAAAATTTTCTTTTCCGTCAGTACGCAACGTTCCAATGGGAAGCTGTGAGCCAGTAAAAACTACCGGTTTCCCCAGATTTTCCAGTAAAAAGCTTAGCGCTGATGCTGAATAAGCCATGGTATCGGTACCATGCAGAATGACAAACCCATCGTAGGTTTCGTAATTCCGTTCAATCAACTCGGCCAGGTGAATCCATATTTCGGGGGTAATGTTTGAGGAATCGACCACCTCTTCAAAAGTGATGGTGGTCAGGTCGAAGCCAAATTTGTTCAATTCGGGTACTTGCTTCATCACATGGTCAAAATCAAAAGGTGCCAACGAGCCTGTTTCCGGATCGTTAATCATCCCAATGGTACCACCGGTGTAAATGATCAGTATTGAGGTCCCCGATTTAAACATCATTTTCCCTATAATTCTTTTATAACTTGGAAATGTCCGTTTTTAGTATCTACTTCCGACTGCAAAAGTAACAATTGAAAAATAGCCGACAACAATTCAGGTTAGTTTTAGAAACACATTACCAGTTAAACACCCTTAACGCATTTTTAGTAGTTACTTTGGCTACATGGCTTACCGATGTTTGTTGTACGGCTGCCAGTTTTTCGGCCACCAGTTTCAGGTAACTGCTTTCGTTGCGTTTTCCCCTATACGGAGTAGGCGCAAGGTAAGGGCTATCGGTTTCTAAAACAAGGTGGTTTATGTCAACCTGTTCCATGATTGCAGGTAACGAGCTATTCTTAAATGTCAGCACGCCACCAATACCCATCAAAAACCCGATTTTCTGAATGAGCTGTGCCTCTTCCAGGGTTCCCCCAAAGCAGTGAAATATACCTGTAAGGTTTCCGTCAAGCATGGGTTCCAAAACCTTAAAAACCTGAGTAAAAGAATCGCGGGTATGGATCACGATAGGCCAGCGCATCCCTTTTGCCCAATCTACCTGTGTTTTAAAGGCATCAACCTGTTCGTTGAAATGTGTTTTGTCCCAATACAAATCAATCCCGATTTCGCCAATTCCATGAAACAAAGAACCTTCCGACAAATAGTTTTCGACCACTTCAAGTTCTTTTTTGTAATCTTCTTTTACCGATGTGGGGTGCAAACCCATCAGTGGAAAAAGAAGTTCCGGATGTTCTGCCGAAAAGTCAATCATTGCCTGATGGCTCTTACTGTCAATAGCCGGCAGGATGATTTTTTTTATTCCCTCGTCTTTGGCCCGTTGAAGTACCTCGTCGCGGTCGTTCAAAAATTCATCAGTATATAGATGAGCGTGGGTATCAATGAATTCCATAAATCCTGTTTAATTATTATGTATAACCTTTCAATCAGGTCCTGTAGAATATTTTTCCCGGCAAGCATTTTACGGCACCGGCAAATTCCAGATTGAGCAACAGGGCCGACACTTTGGGCATGCTCAGTTCCGACAGCCGACAGATTTCATCAATATTCAACTGGGGCTGGGTATTGAACAGATCCATAATCTTTGTCTCCTCCGGGGTAAATTCAATGAATAGCTGTTTTTGTGTAGGTTTGGTTTCGGTTTGCCAACCCATCTGGTATTCTAAATCTTCAACCGTTTCAATCAATGCAGCCCGGTTCGATTTAATCAATTTGTTGCAGCCCGACGAATACTTATCCCCTGCCCTACCTGGTACAGCAAAAACATCGCGGCTATACGAATTGGCCTGTTCTGCGGTAATAAGTGCGCCGCCGGTAATATCGGATTCCACTACAATCACGGCATCGCTCAATCCGGCAATGATGCGGTTGCGGCGGACAAAATTTGTTTTATCGGGGAACGTATGTGGAAAAAATTCAGTAACCAATCCGCCTTTTTCGAGCATCTCGGCAGCAATTTTCCGGTGTTGCGTGGGGTAAATGGTATCGAGCCCGTGGGCCAGAACCCCAATGGTTCCCAGTTGATGATGCAGCGCGGCTTTATGCGCGGCAATATCAATACCGTAAGCCAGGCCGCTAACAATGACCGCATCGTGGCCACGTACGGCCAACGATGAAATCCAACGTTCACAAAAATCCTTGCCATAACTGGTGGCACTACGGGTCCCCACTAAAGAAATATACTTTTTTTCAGTTCTCATGGGAACCCCCTTGGTGAACAAAATGAGGGGTGCATCTTCGCATTGCTTCAGGCGGAAAGGATAATCCTCATCAAAGATTGTTTGGATGTTGATATGATATTTTTCAGCAAAAGTTATTGCCTCGTCGGCTCTTTTAAAGCATTCGGTTTTAACAATGTTTTCGGATAAAAGCGGCCCGATTCCCGGAATCTTCTGAAGTTCCGGTTGTTTCATCCGGAAGATTTCATCAATACCTCCGGCATACGCTATTAATTTGCGCGAGGTAATACTCCCGATTCCCGGAACCGCCCACAGAGCAAGATAATTGCGTAATTGTTCGGCTTTAGTATCCAAAGGGTCAGGCTTTAGGTGCTTTGTTTAGTGCCAGAATCAAATCGAGGGCTTTGGTAATTTGCTGAACCTCTGGTTGAGCCATCAGGGTTAAACTAACCTTTGGAAATTTAGCCAATCCTCCGGGGGTCTCCTGGTACAGGATCAGAGTCTTTTTCTTTCCCAGGAGGCTCGTTTTCAGATCATATTTCCGAAAATTTTCCGATTTAATGACAATGGAATTGTTGTTTGTGCGAAAAGGAGCCAACGACTTATAACGGATTCTGATTTTATCGGGCCCGGCATAAAACGATACAAAGTAAAGCCCGGGGATGGCCATTAAAATAAAATAGATGACTAAAAATAGGAAGGCGAAAAGAATGAATTTAAAATCCTTGACATCGGTAAATAAAAACACTCCGGCCACAAAAACCACGGCCAATAAGGGAACCAGCATGTAAAAGGTTTTTATTTTCGAAGCCCTTCGGGTATTATCTATGTTCATAGTAATGTTTAATTTTAAGCCAAAAATAACCGATTGTTAATTAATAACAAAGGCCACCGTATCATCTTTTATGTTTGAAGAATTCTTTGACCAAAGAACTACATTCGTTTTCCAAAACACCGCCCACTACCTCAGTTTTTGGATGCAGCAAGTGCTTCCCTTGTAACGAAAACCCCCGTTTAATATCGGAAGCACCATAAACCAACCGGGCCAACTGGGTCCAATAGGCTGCTCCGGCACACATTACGCAGGGTTCGAGGGTGACGAATAACGTACATTCGTTTAAATATTTTCCACCGATAAAATTCGCCGCGGCGGTAAAAGCCTGCATTTCAGCATGAGCGGTAACATCGTTCAGCGTTTCGGTTAAATTGTAGGCCCGGGCAATAATCTGGTTCTGGCACACCACCACTGCCCCCACGGGAACTTCGTTCTTTTCGAAAGCCAGTTGAGCCTGCTCTAAGGCCTTTTTCATAAAATACTCGTCGGAGAAGATCATTATAAGTATAAATCAAACTTGAAAAAAACCGATTAAAAAGATCAGCCAAATAACTATCAAAGAAAGTAAAACGAATTGATTATCACATGGCTCATTTCTATTTATTTATTGATCATTGTTCAATGATTTTCAAAACTAAAAAAATATTACTTTCGCAAAGAAATTTTATCTGACTATTCATTTGATATACTATTAAATTTATGTACCGTACACATACTTGTGGTGAGCTTAGGGCCAGCCACATCGGACAACAAGTTACGTTAAGCGGATGGGTTCAGAAAACCCGCGAACTAGGTGGGATGACCTTTGTTGATGTCCGCGATCGTTATGGCATCACACAATTGGTATTCGACCTTTCAAAGAATCCCGAACTCACCGAATCGGCCCGGAAATTGGGACGGGAATTTGTGATTTCGGTATCCGGAAGTGTGATTGAACGCCAAAGCAAAAACCCAAAAATGGCTACCGGTGACATTGAAATATTGGCCCACCAACTGACTATCTTAAATCAGTCGGAAGTTCCGCCATTCACCATTGAAGAAGATACCGATGGCGGCGACGAACTGCGGATGAAATACCGCTACCTCGATTTACGGCGCAAACCGCTGCAACGCAACCTGGAACTTCGCCACCAAATGGGTTTTGAGGTCCGCAATTTTTTAAACAAAGAGGGTTTTTTTGAAATTGAGACCCCTTATTTGATCAAATCAACTCCCGAAGGTGCCCGCGACTTTGTGGTTCCATCGCGGATGAACGTAAACCAGTTTTATGCCCTACCCCAATCACCACAAACATTCAAGCAGCTATTGATGGTGGCCGGGTACGATAAATATTTCCAGATTGTTAAATGCTTCCGCGATGAAGACCTGCGTGCCGACCGTCAGCCTGAATTCACACAGATTGACTGTGAAATGTCTTTTGTTGAGCGCGACGATATTTTGAATGTGTTTGAACGGCTTACCAAACATCTGTTCAAAACTTTAAAAAATATTGAATTTGATTATAACTTCCAAAAAATGCCCTACGATTATGCCATGGAATTTTATGGCAGCGACAAACCAGACATCCGGTTCGGTATGAAATTCTGCGAACTTACTCCATTGGCGAAGGGAAAAGGATTCGTGGTTTTCGATAGTGCTGCTTATATTGCCGGGATCAACGCCACAGGTTGTGCCGGATATTCACGCAAGGAGATTGACCAATTGACCGAGTTTGTAAAGAAACCACAGATTGGAGCCAAAGGATTGGTATATGTAAAATATGAACCCGATGGTTCGTTTAAATCGTCGGTTGATAAATTCTTTGATGCCACAACCTTACAGGAATGGGCCAAAGCTATGAATGCCCAACCTGGAGATTTACTGTTGATACTGGCAGGTGATAAAATCCAAACCCAAAAAGCGCTTTGTGAATTGCGCCTTGAAATGGGTGAAAGGCTTGGCCTGCGCGACAAAACTAAATTTGCCCCGCTTTGGGTAGTCGATTTCCCGTTGTTGGAGTGGAACGAAGAGGCTAAACGGTTTTTTGCCATGCACCACCCGTTTACATCGCCCAAACCGGAGGACATGCACCTTTTTGATTCAAACCCCGGGGCCATTAAAGCCAACGCATACGACTTAGTAATCAATGGCGTTGAAATTGGCGGTGGAAGCATCCGTATCCACGATAAAGCGTTACAGGCCAAGATGTTCGAAGCCCTTGGGTTCACCAGAGAAGAAGCTGAGGATCAGTTTGGCTTCCTGATGAATGCCTTCCGTTTTGGTGCACCACCTCACGGTGGCGTAGCATTTGGGTTCGACCGTTTTGTATCACTGTTTGCCGGGCTCGATTCCATCCGCGATGTGATAGCCTTTCCGAAAAACAATTCCGGACGCGATGTGATGATAGACAGCCCGTCGGCCATTGCCAACACTCAATTGGAGGAGTTGTTTATTTCGCTGGTAAAGCCAAAATAAATAGAAAATTGTTAGAATGATAAACCAAAGCCAGAGGGATTTCTTCTGGCTTTTTTAATTTATGAAAATAGAAAAATTGACTGATACATAAAGTTTTCCTTTTTAACTTTCTAAATACCAAAACATGTCAGAAAGTTATATTTTATCTTTCGTTGATCCGGTCTAAACTTTCGGTACAAAAGAATTCAAGGGACAATACAGCAGGATATACCCTTATAGAAAAAAAGAATAAAATAATGGGATAGCCGCAACAGAATTGTGGGGAGTGAATTTCTAATGTTTGGTCTAAAACATTCACCTTCCTGACCTCCCTCAAGAAAGGACAGCCTACGTAGCAACAGGAAGAACCATTAATTTTGAGCCACCGCGCCTTTGCGGTTAAAGAAATAGTACAAAAAAAACCGGAGTAAATGCTCCGATCTTTTCTTATTTAGTTTGAGGTTCTTTGAGCCACTGATCGAGCCACGATTTGAATTCGCGCTGCCACAAAATACCGTTTTGAGGTTTCAATACCCAATGGGTTTCACTGGGAAAAAACAGCAGTTTGCTGGGAATTCCCATCAACTGAGCTGTGTTGAATGCTGCCAAACCTTGCGTGTAAGGTATGCGGTAATCGTGCTCACCATGAATGACCATAATGGGTGTATCCCAGTTTTTAACAAACTTGTGAGGTGAACCGGCGTACGATTTCATGGCTACCTTATTGTCCTCTTCCCACGGGGCACCGCCTTTTTCCCAAGTATCGAAAAACATCTCTTCGGTGGTCAGGTATTCCATTTCGGAATTAAAAACCCCACAGTGCGTGATAAATGCTTTGAACCTACCCTGATGATTTCCGGCCAGCCAGTTTACCGAAAATCCACCAAAGCTGGCACCAATGGCTCCCAGACGATTTTTATCGATAAACGGTTCCTCTTTCATTACATCAATAGCCCGCAGTAAATCCTGCATGGCCTGTCCGCTGTTGTCTTTACTGATTTGGTCGGTCCATTCCTGTCCCATGGTGGTAACCCCCCGGCGGCTGGGTGCCACAATTATGTAACCGTTCGATGCCATTTGGCTGAAGTTCCATCGGTAGCTCCAGAACTGGCTCAGGGGCGATTGCGGCCCGCCTTCGCAATACAAAATAGCCGGGTATTTTTTGGTTGCATCAAAATGAGGCGGATAAATAACCCAAACCAACATGTCTTTATTGTCGGTAGTTTTAATCCAACGTTTCTCGACTGTTGGCATGGTTAATTGGTCGAGCAGGTGTTTGTTTTCAAAAGTTAACTCGGTGGTTTCGCCATTCTCGGGATTAATGCTGTAAATTTCAGCAGGTTTGGCAATCGAAACCCGTTCACCAATCAACCGATCACCAGCCACTGTAACGGTATGATAATCGTGCAAGCCTTCGGTGACCGGTTTGATTTCGCGGGTAGCCACATTCATTTTATAAATCTGGAAGGTAGCCATAACACCCGCCACAAAGTACAGGTTTTCGCCATTATCGGCCCACACTAAGCTCAATGGGCTGTAATCGAACTGTTCAGTCAAATAGGTTTTGGTTCCGGTAGCAAAATCAAGTTGAAACAGACGTTCTTTATCGGCCTCAAAGCCGCCACGGGCCATACTCAACCAGTACATTTTGGTTCCATCGGGCGAAAAGAACGGGGCGCGGTCGTACCCGAGCATTCCTTCGGTAAGGTTTTTGGTTTCGCCACTCTCGGAGTTGTACAGGTACACATCGGAATTGGTACTTAGCGAATATTCTTTGCCCTTCAGTTTTTTGCAGGTATAAGCAATTTGTTTGCTGTCAGGTGCCCAGCAGATTTCTTCGATACCTCCAAAAGGTATCAACGGGGTGTCGTAAGGTTCTCCGGGCATAATATCTTTAGCATCGGAAACTGAATTTCCGTTAAACGATGCCGTGAAGATATGGCTATAAGCACCATCTTCCCAAGTATCCCAGTGACGGTACATTAAATCGGTAATTACACGGCCATCGGCTTTATCCAAATCGGGATAAAGGTCGGCAGTGGTTTTATCAATCTGTACATCCTTAGTAAAAAGTATTTTGGAACCATCGGGCGAAATAATGAAGTTGGTCACATCGTCTTCCAAATTGGATACCTGCTTTTTATCGGTGCCATCTGTATTCATACTCCAGATTTGCATACTTCCGATCTCGGGTGACAGGTATAAGATGCGGTCACCTACGTTATTCCAAACAGCATTAAATTCACTAAATGGGGTTTTGGTAATCTGCATTTTGTTACTGCCATCGGCATTCATAACAAAAAGCTCGCGGTTGCTTTTGTTTTGCGCAATGCTTGGATAGGTTACGCCGTACAGAATTTGTTTCCCGTCGGGGGAAACCTGTACATCGCTGATGCGGCCAAACGACCAAAGCACTTCAGGAGTCATGAGGTCCGATGTGAGTTTTAGCTCACTTTTTTGGATAAGTGGTGCTTTGGGTTGATTTTCCGTAGGGGCTGTGCACGATGCCATCAGGACAAGAGCAAGTCCGTATAAAAATAATTGCTTCATTGTAACATGCTTTTAAAAAGTTGAGGCGGCAAGGTAACCCACTTTTGGCGAGTTTCAAAACAAACAAAGATGTTTGAAAGCCAGAATAAGTGATTTGAAAAGGTAAGTACTTACAATTTAAATTTACATCCCAACGACCAATAAGCAGGCTTCACGCTGGCAATCCAGTAATTGGTTTCGAATTCATCGGTAAAACCGAATTCCATAATTCCAAAAGCCAGTGAAAGTGCGAACTTTTCTTTTAAAAAGTAGATAATTTCAGGAGTAATAGATAAACTAAAGTTTAAACTGTTTTTATCAAAATCATCTGAATGATAAACAGTTGGATTGTAAGGATTATATCCACTGAATGTTCCTGGATTTGCAGTTTCAGCATAATAATATTCAAAGTTATAATAAATGAATCCCACATTAGCTTTAATTAGTCGCTCCTTAACAAAGTTTTAAACATCAGGATATTAACAATATACGGTTGATAAAATGGGTTTTGGAATTGTCCTTTTTTGCAGGAAAAACACTATATTCAGATCAAAACCTTGCAAAAAATGATA